>Ga0164297_10005878_pt1 | contig 10389 bp, 9 predicted proteins | sample GEODES058metaG_FD_113539 | JGI IMG/M metagenome (GOLD analysis project Ga0164297, IMG submission 113539) | Dystrophic lake water microbial communities from Trout Bog Lake, Wisconsin, USA - GEODES058 metaG | ecosystem: Environmental > Aquatic > Freshwater > Lake | place: USA: Trout Bog Lake...
GGTAAAACCGGTAACTGGGGCTAAGTCGTAACAAGGTAGCCGTACCGGAAGGTGCGGCTGGAATACCTCCTTTTTAGAGCTTAATTATCTGTGCTGTTGTTTCTCTTCTTTCAAATGTTATTTACAAAAAGTAAAACCAATTTTTTTTTACCTCTTCCTTTTGGAAGGGGTTTTTTTTTGTCCGGAATGGCAGGTTATTGAACATGGGCATAGTGAGTTATTGTTTTAGATTTTAGAGTAGGCCATTCAGGCCAAAGGGTTGCGATCCCGTCTCGGGGGACGGGATCTCATAAGGTAGTGTTGAATTGCTTTATGAGTCGGCCTTTCAGGCCAAAGGGTTGCGATCCGTCTCGGAGGACGGGATGACATTGGGTGACAAGATTTCTATTTACGTTCAGCCCAACAATGGAGGAAAGCAGAGCATTTGATGGCGCATTTTTTTTGCCATAGAAGACAAGGCAGCAGCATAATAATGGCAATAGGTTCAATAAACGGTTGAGCAAAATAGTAGCACTAATAGACAAAAATCCGGCGCCATGGCGCTGAGCAGCGCACGTCAAAACAGCGCAGAGCCTCTTTTTTCCGCGGAGCGATTGAAAAAAGTCGCCTTTTCTTTTTGTTTCGTTTTTCTTTTGGCGAGACAAAAGAAAAATGAAAGGTGTAATGAGTGCAGGCCACGCATGCGTGTCGTGGTTCGGCCTTTCAGGCCAAAGGGTTGCGTTCCCGTCTTGGGGGACGGGATAACATAGGGTGGTGCATAGTGGTACGGTTCGGCTTTTCTGGCCAAAAGGGTTGGAATCCCGTCTCGGAAGACGGGATGACATACGAAAGTGTAGTATGGTTACATGCTGCGGTTCAACCTTGCAGGCTAAGGGGTTGAGATCCCGTCTCGCAGGACGGGATGACACGCGAAGTTGAAGTATGGTTACATGTTGCGGTTCTCTCGACTCGAAAAGACTTACTTAACCTCACCACCGTTATCGGCGGCTTCGGTAGGGGCAGCGAATATCAGCTTCCCATCGGCATTTTGGGCCATCAGTATCATTCCCTTGCTTTCTATTCCTCGCATCTTACGTGGTGCCAAATTGGCCACTACGATCACTTGACGGCCTACGATAGCTTCGGGCTGGTAGTGCATGGCGATGCCCGATACAACTGTGCGCATTTCTTCACCCATCTGCAATTCCAGTTTCAGCAGTTTATCTGCTTTTTCCACTTTTTCAGCCTTCAGAATTGTAGCTACGCGCAAATCTATCTTTGCAAAGTCATCATAAGTGATCTCAGGCTTTAGCTCGGGCAGCGCAGGCGCTGCAGGTGTAGCTTCTGTATGGGGGGCAGGCGTTGTATTCATCGTTGCTGCTTTTAAGTTGTTTTGTAATTTTTCCACTTGTGCGGTCACTTCGGCATCTTCAACTTTTCTGAATAGCAGTTGTGGCGTCGGTAAGGGGTAGCCCACCTTCAGCAGGTCCAAACGTCCGGCATTTTCCCATTGCAACATGCGATCCACGACCTTCATTTGGGTACAAAGGCGCTTCGCTGTTTCAGGCATAAAGGGCTGTATCAGTATCGCCAGATTGGCGGTCAATTGCAAGCAAAGATGAATACAATTATCAATAAGCGACTGAGCAGTGGCATCAGTATCCATCCGTTTGGCTACGATCCATGGTTCTTTGTCCTGCATATATTTATTGGCCTTGCGCGCCAAGTCAACCACTTCAAACAACGCGTCTCTGAATTTATAATTCTCAATGGCTGACTCCACCATTGTTTTGGCATTTTGTATGGCTTGTATCAGTGCATGGTCGGCATCGTCCATTAGCTCTTGGTGTAGCTGCGGTACACGGCCCTTACAGAGCTTGTGCATCAGCACAAAGGTGCGGTTCACGTAATTGCCGAATATGTTTACCAGTTCGCTGTTGTTGCGATCCTGAAAATCTTTCCAGGTAAAGTCATTGTCTTTTGCTTCGGGTGCGTTGGCGCACAGTACATAACGGAGCACATCCTGCATTTCAGGAAAATCCTTGATATATTCATGTATCCATACTGCCCAATTGCGCGATGTAGAAACTTTCTCACCTTCAATATTCAAAAACTCATTCGCAGGAACATTGTCGGGCAGTACAAAACCGCCATGTGCTTTCAGCATGGCCGGAAATATGATGCAGTGAAACACAATGTTGTCTTTGCCAATAAAGTGCACCAGTTTAGTATCTTCTTTACACCAATAGTCAGACCACTGGGCTGTAAGCTCTTTAGTAGCGCTGATATAGCCTATCGGTGCATCAAACCAAACGTACAATACTTTGCCTTCAGCGCCCGGAATGGGCACAGGTACGCCCCAATTACTGTCTCGCGTCATAGCACGAGGTTGCAATCCATTGTCTATCCAGCTTTTACATTGTCCGTATACGTTAGCTTTCCATGTATCCTTTTTACCCTGTACGATCCATTCATTCAGGAACGATTCGTACTTGTTGAGGGGAAAATACCAATGCTTGGTCGGCTTTTTTATCAATGGACTGTTGCTCAATGCGCTGTGCGGGTTGATCAGCATTTCGGGAGATAATGATGTGCCGCATTTTTCGCATTGGTCGCCATATGCTTTATCATTGCTGCATACCGGGCAGGTACCTACAATATATCTGTCCGCCAGAAATACCTGTTGTTGTTCATCAAAATATTGCTCGCTGATCCGTTCCTCAAACACGCCATCGTTATATAGCTTCCTGAAGAAATTCTGAGACGTTTCATGATGTATCGGGTTGGATGTGCGCGAATAGATATCGAAGGAGATACCCATTTGTTCAAAGCTATCGCGAATGAGGGTATTATACTTATCCACCACATCCTGCGGCGTTATGCCTTCTTTCATGGCCCTGATGGTAATAGGCACACCATGTTCGTCGCTGCCACAAACGAATTTTACATCTCGTTTTTGAGCGCGCTGGTAGCGGGCGTATATATCGGCAGGCAGGTAGCAACCGGCCAAATGTCCGATGTGTACCGGACCATTGGCATAGGGTAGGGCAGCTGTGATCAGAATTCTCTTGTAGTCCATATCTTTTGTTTACCGCTATCCGAAAACACAGGGGATAACGATCGTATTTTATTAAAAGTGCGAAGGTAAGTAATTAAGGTAATAGCTGTAAAAAGGGTAGGGCATTGATCAAAAATTCGCCAAAACATCGGCAATGTGAACTGCCTTAAGGGGAATCTGATTTTTTATGATATACCCTTCTATATGCATGATACAGGACATATCGGTGCTGATGATGTACTCGGCTCCTGTATCTAAAGCGTTCTTTACTTTCGATTGTGCCATGCCAATAGAAATAGGCTCATATTTTACCGAGAAAGTACCGCCAAAGCCACAGCAAGTTTCGCTTTCTTTCATCTCTACCATCTCCAGACCTCTCACATTTCTCAGTAACCGGCGCGGTCCTTCTTTTATGCCGCAGTCGCGTAGTGCGCCACATGCGTCATGATAGGTAGCTTTTGCACTCAGTGCAGCGCCTGTATCTGTCACCCCCAGTACATCCACTAAAAACTCGGTGAATTCGTACATGTTTTTCTGTACCTGATTGCAAAGATTATGGTCTGCGCTGTTCTCAAACATTTTATGAAAAGAACTGCGCACATAGCCTGTACATGATCCGCTTGGACTCACAATATAGGTATCATCCTGAAAATCATTGAGGAATTTATGGCCAACCACCTTGGCTTCATGCTCATAACCGGCATTGTAAGCCGGTTGCCCGCAGCAAGTTTGTTTGGTGTTATATATTAGTTCACAATCAAATTTTTCCAACACCTTTACCATATTAAGTCCGGTATGCGGATAAAGCTGGTCTACAAAGCAAGGTATGAATAATTGTACGCGGGGCATTGATCGAAAGTCAGAATTAAGGTTGTAAAAGTAATAATAAAATAGTGATTACCGATGCATTATAGAATAGAAACCGGTATTCCCTTTCGTTGTTCCGGAAACTTATGTGGCATGTTTACGCAAACAAGTTTGGTTGCTCGTCGCGGTTTTCATTCCATTCCAGAATGAAATTGTTACGTCCTGCCCCTGTTATGATGGTGAAGTACTTTTGTTGTATCAGTTCCAACATGGCTAAAAAAGTGAAAATAGCATGTATGCGGTGCTGGCATTCCATGAACAGTTTTTCGAACGATACCTTTTTTTGTTCGGCCATATAGTGCTGCAAAAAAATGCGCTGACCTTCCAAACTGTAGTTATACTTCATCACCACATGTTGTGGTTTTTTTTGCCGTTCGTTATATCGTTTTACTACCTTTTCATAGGCAGCAAACAACTTGTACATGGTGATGGCCTGCATTTCTGTTCCTTCACTCATGGTTTCGCCTATGCGGTCTACTTCTAATTTTACATTGCCTCTTTTTTGGCGTAGTAGTCTGTCGGCCTCCATAGTGGCCATTGCTTCGGCAGCTTCTTTAAATCTTTTATATTCTAAGATCTTGTCTACCAGCTCTTTGCGCGGGTCTATCTCAACCCCCGCCGCATTCACTTCTTTGCGTGGCAGTAACATTCTGGCTTTGATCCGCATCAGTGTCGACGCAAATAATATAAATTCACTGGCCTGTTCTATGTTAAGTGTCTCCAACGAATGCGCATAATCCAAAAAATCACGGGTTATCTCGGCAATCGGTATGTTGTAAATATCCAATTCATCGCGCTCTATAAAAAATAGCAGCAGGTCGAACGGGCCTTCAAATTGTGGAAGTTTTATTTGATAAGTTGATGCCACTCCGGTTGTTTATTCCGGCTAAAATTAAGAACCGGGAGGACAAATATAGTGCAATGAAATCAGAAATGCATGAAAATAAAAAAGCGCCGAAGATCTTTGGGCGCTTTGTTTATTAATCAGCTTAATGTGTTGAATCAGTTGAACTTGTATTCGAAACCTAATGTAAATATCTGTTTGATCTGCAACCAGCCCAGATTGTTGCCGGGTAGATTTTTTTGTTCTGTTTGGCCCTGACTGTTGGTATAAGTGCTAAGGTACGGTATACTGTTATCATACATAAACGTGGCGCCAAAAGTCAGGTTCAAAAATTTGGAGACCTTCCAGCTCAACAGATTATCAAACAATACGGTTATGTTGCCGGGATTATCCTGACGTACCACTTCGCCCTGACTGTTCTTTACATCCTTGGCAAGATAATTAGAATACAGATCAAGGCGGGTTTTAAACACCATATCTTTTTTGATCTTCCATACGTACCTTCCCGTAAAATATGCGCCGAACTCATACTTTGCGGTCTTTCCGGAGTCAATACCAAATGCTCCCTGCGGCGACAGACTGGTATAAAAACGATTGGCGAGTGTAAGGCGACCTGCTATGGGCGACAGGAAAAAACTTACATCGGTTCCTGCGCGGTACTCTGCTCCAAGTGCCAGTGTTAAGTATGCAGGAGACATAAACTTAGAGTTGGAAATAGAATCCCAATTGGGCAATGTATAGTCGTATCCCTTGGTAAACTGTGATTTGAAGTTGAAAATGCCGGTGAAGTACATATTCTTACTACTGTCTATCTTAACACCGTACTTAGAAGTGAAGTCAATACGGTCATCAGTTTTGTGCGGTTTAAAACCCTGAGAGTAGGCGTAGTTAAGTCCATAGGTCAGATCCAGGTTGTTACTCCAAATCTGCCGATGCATGAGCCGATCCAGATGTCCGCTGAAAATGGAGTTGACCGTCATAGAGGCCAATTCGCCCCCGGCTGACCAATTGTGTAAAAAACCTTCGTTAAATCCGACGTTCAATATACCGCCATGTAACCAGGCTACTGTATCTTTATTAGTGGTTGTCAATAATTTTTTGTTGTTTGTTTCAACAAGACTATTAACCTTATTTAATTCTGTAGTTTGAGCCGTAACAAAAGCTGAAAAGCAGCAAATGCAAGCGATGGACAGTATTATTCTCTTCATATATTTAAACGACGCTGTTCTTTTATTTTGGTTTGTATTTGGCTTCTTCCAATAGTATGTTGGGTTCCTTTTTCATGTCCAGCATCGCCTTTATCGGTATATCAGGATGGTTGTCCATGTACGAGGAGATCATTCTGTAGCCGAGCCATGAGCCAATATTACCCGGCGTCAGCTTTTCTGAATCTGCTGCAGAGCCTATACCACGGGCAAAGGGGCCATCGTTGACATAGGGGATAGTTTTCAACAATTCTTTTTCAAACAGCAGGTTTTGGTGAATGAAAAAATTATAGATAAACGCCTCATTATGATTGCACCATTCCACTTGTTTTTGTGTGAAACCAAAGATCACCGAATCCGGCGTTTCGGGTAGCATTTTATGCAAGTAATAAAATTCCTTACCCCTTTGCAACATAAGGTCAAGCAATACTTTATCTTCTTGCACATAGGGGTATAAAGAAGAATACACCACTTTGAAAACCGAGACCGGCATATACGATGGCCTAATGTGTGGAAATAAGTAATTGGGGATCTGCACCTGAGTATACGGTACAAAATTATCTCCCAAAAACATATCAAGGCTCACGCCAATGATCGATGTGTCAAGTGTAAATGCCGGCAGATTATTCAATTCCGTATTTACAAAGTATACCTTGGGTACATGGAAAGCCGGGAAGTAATATTTCATGTTCTGAAAACCCTTTGTCAGCTCAGTTTCTGAAATTTTGGTATCAGGAAAGTGTGTTTTGATGCTGTCTTCCAGCCTCACAAAATCTTTATAAGTAAGGTAAATACGCAGTCCCTGACGAATGCCTGCTACAGTATCATTATAATTACCGCGTATGCCAAGCCCCATTAAGGTGTCTAAGTAGAAATTGAGGAAATCGGGGTATTTACTGTGCAGTTGTTCCAGTCCCGGCCCTATTTTGTTAGTGTCCAGTCCATAAAGGTCAACGTCGAATCTTGAGGTTTTCAGATCTATTTTTATCGCTGCTCCCGGATGATCATCATGATTCTTGCAGCTACCGGCAATAACCATCAGGACCGAGAGCAATGAAATAATATAGTATTTAAAGCAACGCATCAATGAGAAACCGGTTAGTTTGATCCGGCTGCAAATGTAAAAATTCAGGCGTTCATTATGGATTTATAGAAGGCGCATTTACGTAAAAGCGATGTTAATTGATTAATTAAGTGTTGAATAATTGTTTATCTGATGCGATTTTGTAACCCTCTGAATACTTCCATGAAGTTGTTGATGGTGTTTTGGTCGGCTACAAAGTCGCCATACCATACATATTCATATTGCAGGCTCAATTTTCGGAAGGGTCGTTTTATCTCCGGATCATTGAGTTCACAGTAATATTCATAGTTGGTCTTGTCGGGACGGAAATCTATCAACTGCCGATTCATGAGCATTTGCAATACAAGCATGTACCCATACCGTGTGGCGTTTTTCAGATCGTTGTCTGCCAGTGCTTTTTGCATTAATTCACCCCAGTTTACCAATGCTATGTCTTCGCTTACCGTAGCACCGATGTCGCCTAACACCTTTGACCGTCTGGCGAAAAAAAGACCTTCGCGGTTTTTAATGATCATATAAATAACATAGACCGCTACCAAACCCACCAATGTCCATAAAAATACGATGCCATTGTCCGATACTATCCATTTTGCGATCCACATGAGCATCCGTGCAAGCAATCCCGGATCAGAGGATTTGCGAACCGGTGCAGATTCGATCTCGTTTTTATAATTAAAACTATGATCATTGGTCAATTGATGCCAATTTTCAGCGGGCATGATATGCCTGCCACTGCTTTGGGCGTGTACTACAGATATTCCGATCAGCAGGACTACCGAAAACCAAATCCATAGTATTTTTTTAGTTGATAGAATGCTCATTCAGTTGGCGTTTACTGACTTTGATTGGATATATAATGAAAAACCAAATTATAAAAGATGCAGATGAGCCAAGGATCAGGAAGCTAAGCCATATCGGCATTTCGGTATGCCGGGTAACATAGCTCTCAAAAAAAGCGGCCACCAAAAAAACAGGTACTAATGATACAATGATCTTGATGCTTTCACGCGCACCCGTCATAAAACTTTGCATACGGGTGTAGGTTTTTGGAAATAACATAGAACCTCCCAGGATCAATCCTGCATTGCCACCGATCACCAAAGCAGAAAGTTCCAGCGTGCCATGGATCATGATCACCATCAATGACTGAAAACCCAAATGATGCTGGAAGAACATAGCCTCGAACACGCCTACCATTAATCCATTGGTAAACAAATAGTAGATAGTGCCGGCACCTGCAGTAAGTCCTAATGCATATACCATAAAAGTGACAAGAATGTTATTAAAGGCAATATGCAAAAACATACCAAAAGGTGCAGCATCCTTATAAATGCCAAATGGATTTCCGGTCGCGATGTTGTGCTCGGTAAGGTCTACATAGGCATCGCCCAGTACCGCCCGTATGAACGAAGGCTGAACGTGGGCTGAGAATGCTCCGAGCATTACGAATGCTAAAAAGAATATAAATGTGAACAGTAATTGGCGGTGGTGTTTGTGGATGGTTAGCGGAAGTTCTGTTTTTAAAAAGCGTATGATACGTTTACCTGATTCTTTCTTGTTTTGGTATATAGAAAGGTAAATGTTAGCGGCAAGCGCATTGATATATTTATTGGTGTTGCTCCCCGGATAAAACGTTTTCCCGTATGAAAGGTCATCTACCAGACAGGTGAAGCGCTGAGCCACCTCGTCGGGGTCGTCGGCAGGGCTTTTATAGCTTTCCCAACGTTCTAAATTCTGCTTAATGAATTGGCCCTCTCTCATACATTCAAAGCCCTAAATTACACTAATTATTAATGATGTGCATTTGGTGTGTGTTTCAATTTCCCGTGCCATTCTTTGCGTAGCTCTGCAGATGTTTTGCTGCTTCCATCATGGCTCCAACCCGGTTTATAAAAAAGGTATTTTATCTTATTCCACAGCGAGACATCTTTTTTCATGTCTTTATATACTTCTTCCCATTCGTGTGTAATTACTTTAATGGGGTGGTGGGGTGCCGGTAGTGGTTTTGTAAGACCGAATTTGGGTTTTTCTTCCTTCATTTCTTCAGTAAAAGTGCCAAATAACCTGTCCCATATTATGAGTACCATGCCCATGTTGCGATCCAGATACGGGGTATTGCTTGCATGATGTACCTGATGGTGGGACGGGGTGACCAGCACAGCGCCGATCCAGCGGGGTACATTCTTAATGGCCTGCGTATGCACCAGTATTCCGTATAGCTGCGTAATGGCGTACATAAAGAAAATGTCTGCCGGCCTGAAACCCATCCATGCCAACGGAATGAAGTAGAGATAACGGTAAAACGGCATGAACACAGAGGAACGGAAGCCGGTGCTGAGGTTAAATTCGGTGGATGAGTGGTGGGTAACATGCATCGCCCAAAAAAAACGACTAGAGTGGTCAACATAGTGCTCTAGCCAAAACAGCAGATCTTCGCCTAAGAAAAGTATGAGCCAGTAAGCGGCAAAGGGCAGATGCAGTGCAAGATCGAAATGGACCACACCGACCAATACCCATAGTGCAAAGCCACGCATTATAAGGTCGATTGCTGCACTGATTACGTTGAAATATACATTGATCAACGTTTCCTTGGTACTGTAGCGGTGTTGATGCGATAAATGTGATAATATTATTTCCAACGGGATCAACAAGGCATAGATAGGGATACAACATATCCAAAGTATCTGCTTGTAAAACGCATCCATGTCCCGCCGCTATCTGTTAAACCTTCATAATGTCTTTTTCCTTATCCTTACAGTGTTGGTCTATAAGTGCAATGTATTTATCGGTGATCCCTTGTATCCTTGTTTCGCCGCTTTTGGCAATGTCTTCACTCAGTCCGTTTTTTTGCAGCTTTTTTACTTCCTCTATACTATCACGTCGTATATTTCTTACCGCTACCTTGGCATGCTCTCCTTCACCGAAAGCTTTTTTTACAAATTCTTTGCGGCGTTCCTCGGTCAGCGGGGGTAAAAACAGCCTTATAAAGTTACCGTCGTTCTGAGGGTTAATGCCAATATTCGCTGCAATGATCGCACGTTCAATAGGGGTAAGCATATTGCGTTCCCAGGGTTGAATACTGACGGTACGGGCATCGGTGATTGTAATATTGGCTACCTGTGCAATGGGCGTAGCAGTACCATAATAATCTACAAAAATGCCGTCCACGATCTGTGGCGTCGCCTTGCCCGCCCTAATCTTACTGATCTCGACCTCCAAATGACCTACCGCTTTTTGCATGCTTTCGGTCATGTCATCAATTACAAATTCCATATCATCGTTCATACGCTAAACAATTAGTGGGTAGCAAAACTAATGAATAGTTTGAAAGATGTTGTAATGGTATGGTTAA
>Ga0164297_10005881_pt1 | contig 10386 bp, 10 predicted proteins | sample GEODES058metaG_FD_113539 | JGI IMG/M metagenome (GOLD analysis project Ga0164297, IMG submission 113539) | Dystrophic lake water microbial communities from Trout Bog Lake, Wisconsin, USA - GEODES058 metaG | ecosystem: Environmental > Aquatic > Freshwater > Lake | place: USA: Trout Bog Lake...
AGACCACATAAAGCTGTCGTTTGGCTGACTAACAAAATTTACTGTCTCGGTTAATTTAACTGCTCTATATGCATTTTTTACAAGACGTCTAGAAGGCACGTGTTTTATATAAAGAAATTCTCCTGGTACAAAATCAGGAGCGGCTGCTGAAAGATCTTGACTAGATGCAGTAGTTGAAGGAGTAGTAGGTGGTGAAGGAGGTCGTAATGTATAAATATTTGTATTATCTGTATTGTTTGCAACCATTGTATCGCTTTCAATAGCGGTATTACTAATATTCATATTCATATTCATATTCATATTGTTGACTAGAGATTGAGTTTCCATTATTAAACTTATTTGCTAATTCTTCTAAATTAGTTTAATAAATCAATTTTTTTTGAAAATTTATAAACAGTTTCAATAGAATTTGTTTTAAGAGGTGGAAATATACCGTAATAATTATAATATCTGTGTTGTTACGTTATATGATAACAATTTATGAATTATTATTTTGGTAAATATTTTAAGGGATCATGGATTTTTTGTATAAAAGTCGAGGGGGTTTTGGAAAATGGACATTTTTAAAAATGTCCAAAATCGAAAAGTCAAAAAAAGTTTTAAAAAATGCAAAAAAAATGCATTTGTGACGACAATGGTCACAATCACCGAAAAAATAACGCAAAAAATGTGACGATAAATTTTTATTATTTTTGCAAAAAAACTTAAACACTATTTTTTGTTGCTATAAAATATAGTGAATGGCAACATTTTTTAGTGAAAATAGTGAAAAATATAAAGCGACATTTGAGTGCAAAATATGTGACTATGTATGCTTTAAAAATCAACATCTAAAACAGCATTTTTCGACAAAAAAACACAAAATGAATGAAATCAACAATGTTGAAAAAAGTGTCAACCAGACGATAAAAAAATTATCCATATGTGAATGTGGAAAAGTATACGGTGATAGGAGTGGTCTTTGGCGACACAAACAAAAATGTAATCAATCACCGAATTCGAAGGATATAGAATTACTAACAAGTACAAATATTCAAGAAATTACACCAGAATTGATAATAAAATTAATAGAACAAAACAAAGAATTACATCAAACATTAATAGATCAGAATAAAACAATTATGGATCTAGCTCAAAAAGCTGGGAATAATAATAGCTATAATAATAACAAAACATTTAATCTGCAAATATTTTTGAATGAAACATGTAAAGATGCTATTAATTTAACGGATTTTGTGGATCAAATAAAATTGTCGATTACTGATTTAGAAGAAACAGGTAAAATAGGTTATGCAGAAGGGATTAGTAAGGTATTTATAAAAAACTTAAATGGAATTGATTTTACAAAGCGGCCGATACATTGCAGTGATTCTAAGAGAGAGACAATATATATAAAAGATGAGGATCAATGGCAAAAAGATGAAAACAAAACTGTTTTAATGAAGGCAATTAAACATGTAGCAAATAAAAATATAAAACAAATTAGTGAATGGCAAAAAATAAATCCTGGCTATTCGGATCCAGAGACAAAACAAAATGATAAATACATGCAGATTATATTAAATTCTATGTCTGGTTCAACAAAGGAAGAAGCAGACAAAAATTATGAAAAAATTATAAAAAATATTGCAAAAGAAACAATGATTGAAAAATAAATTTAAAAGTCGAGGGGGTTTTGGAAAATGGACATTTTTAAAAATGTCCAAAATCAAGAATCCGAAAAAAGTCTTGAAAAATGCAAAAAAAAACACAATGTGACGACAATGCTGTAAAAAATCGTTTTATGTTTTAAAAAATGTTATGATAATTTTTTTAAATTTTTATAAAAAAGATTTAGCAACTTTTTATGTTAACTGATTTTGTTAACAAAAAGTAGCGAAAAAGTTGCAAATATTTATTCTTGTAATTTTTGTGATTATTTTACATCACGAAAAAGTATTTATGAAAATTATTTAACAACTGCAAAACATTTGAGTAAACATTTGTTAACAAAATATACCGAATGAAGTTGCAAAAAGTTGCAATCAAGATTTAACTTGTAAACAGTGTAGTAAAGAATATAGTCAAGAGTAGGATTATGGAAACATAAAAAGTATGTGAAAAATAAATTTGTTAGTATAATGCACTTTTATACATTTGCAACACTTTATCTTTTTGTTCCGAATAATCGACCATTGGTTTGCAATATTTGATTTGCTTATAATTTGACCATGTTTTGTCCCAATTTAAAATATCTTTAGAAGGTACGTCTTTTAGCTCAGGGATCCAAGTTTTAATATATTCGCAATCATGATCATATTCCTCCATTTGTAGCCAAGGGTTGAAAATTCGGAAATATGGTTGCGAATCGGCGCCCGATCCTGACTGCCATTGCCAATTACCATTATTCGAAGCCGGATCATAGTCTGTTAGTTTAGTTGCAAAATATTGTTCCCCGTGTTCCCAAGAAATTAACAAGGTTTTTATTAAAAAAGACGACGTGATGAGGCGAGCACGATTATGCATATAGCCAGTAGCATTTAGTTGCCGCATTCCTGCATCAACCACAGGAAACCCGGTTTCACCTTTACACCATTTCTTAAACCATGTTTGATTATGATGCCATTTGATTTTGTCATATTTGGGCTTCAAAGCGTGACCTAATACTTGGGGAAAGGCAAATAAAATGTTAGCGTAAAAGTCGCGCCAATAGAGCTGTCGAATAAAGTCATGTTTCGAACGAAATGTCTTGTAAACTTCTCGAATGCTTACACATCCAAACTTAATGTAAGCACTCAGTTCGCTAGTCGAGTGTGCAAGTTCGTTATGTGTTTTCGAATACGACGATATATTTTTGGCAGCGACCTTCATCTGTTTTAACCCATTTTGTCGGCCTCCATATACCAGAATAGTTGGATTAGCCTTAGTAAAGCGCTTCATTGCATCGTCTAGCGAGATCATGTTCTGCAAATGTTTGGAAGAGCTAGAGAAGTGTATCTTCCTTAAAGAAGCTGGTGCTAAAACCTTCTTTCGCAAACTGGCTTCATAAAAGGGTGTAAATTTCTGATAGGTTTCACCTGATCCGTTCAATACAGTCCCAGGTGGATGCAAATAGTAGTCATGACCAAACTCTACCCCGACGCCACGTTTATGGCATAGTTGAATAATACCTATGTCCCTTTTGATTGCATAGGGTGAGTAATCGGCATTGAAACAAACACAGTCAATTTCCAGAGCATTTATGAGTTCACCAACAATTTTTTCATTATGACCATAAAAAGTCATCAATTTACCGCCCATTTTAGAAATCTGGGTGGCCAAGTCGTGCAAACTTTCGATCATAAATTGTACGGCGTTGTCAGATTTAAATTTGTTAGTACTGGATACTTGTTCAGGAGTAAAAATGAAGACCGCGTACAAACGTTTACATTTGCTATTAGCTAAATTGAGGCCAATATTGTCAACAAGCCTGAGATCTCTACGAAATATAAATAATCCATTTTCATATTGTGTCATGATTTTACTATAAGAATATATTATTTATTTTATTTATATTTATTGTGAAACTTGTTTGTGTATACGATGATGAATATCATTCACTTTTTTCGATAATATATACATTGAAATTATACCCAAAATAAAGGCAAATATAGTTTGCATGTCTAATGTATAACCAAAAAGAAAGTATCCAGATATACAAACTAACAAAATGGAAAACATTTTAGTAATAAAATAAATAACATCAATGTTAGTATTTTGTAAAGTAACAAAGTAAGAATATAGACCAATAAAGTACAAAATAATTATCCAAATTATCCATTTAATGTTTCTAGTTTCTAAATAATATTTCATAAATGGTATAGGTATAGCTGAACTAACAGCAGAAATAATCATCCAAATAATAAAATGTAGATCCATATAATTACATTTTATTTTATTTTATGTATTGCAAATAGTTGCACTTATCAAATTCAATCGAGTATTTTCTAGATGAGTATGTTGCTTATCGCTTATCGCTTATCACTTGTCGCTTATCGCTTATAGAGGATTTGAAAAACGAGAAAAAGATGAATTAGTATTGGACCTAGATTTATTATGTTTTTTTGTTTTACTAGTTTTATTTTTTCTACATTGGAATTTACTGTTTCTAGAGAAACCAGGGTTGCATTTTTTTAGACAACGATTGGTAAAAGGGTTTAATTCCTTATCTTCGGGACATCTTTTTGTAACCTTATTATTACTTGCTTTTGTGAATACAATAGGATCTTGATTTGCATATGCTTGTAATTCAGGAGACAAGTGTTCTGGCCTATATCTGGATATCTCTTCTGCAACAATAGTAGGTACAGGCATTTCATCTACTAACAAATGATTTTGAAAACTTTTATGTAGACGGCTTAAAACACCGTTTTGTAAAAGGACATTCTCATACTCTGTAAGTAGCACATCCAAATCGGTGACCCTTGTGAAAGGGTTAAAATCGTACATTTTATAAAAAAAGGTAGATAATCGTGTAAAATCATCGACTGATAGAAGACGATGTCTTAAAAAACAATTGGCCATATACTGCATTGTAAATCCTAGTCCAAAGACGTCGATCGAATTAGTAAATATATCTAGTATTTCATTATATGATTTGTTAGTTAATAATGCATTGAACCCCTCAAAAAAGGAATTAATATATCCATATTGAATGGCTGAGTCAGGAATATTGTTATCTGGACTTAAATAAGTGAATAAAATTTTAAACGCTTCTGGTTTTTTAATAGGTAATCCAAGAGTATTGTCGCTCAAACTTCTATCTCCAATAATGAGTTCACTCAATTCGGTTTTATATTTATCTCGCCTTTTGGATTTCTTGTATTGTTCAAACATATCCCTATTCATAAAGCCACAGTCAAATGGATAGCTCCAATGAAAATTACCAGAGGTATTAATGTTGTTTTTAGAATTATTAATAACAGTGGATTTGGATTTCATAAGTCCAAAGTCAATAAATTTCATAGAGCCATTTTTCAAATCAAATAGAATATTCTGGGGTTTTAAATCATAATGAATTACACCATTGTCTCTAAAAAATTGGAGACCTTTAATTAAATGATGCACTTCTAACCAAAACGCATCCGTTTTTCTTTTTTTCTTAGATGAAATGTACTTGGTTAAATGATTGCTGCATAATGCCTTTAAATCAGGTCCTCCGTCCTTTAGTACTAACAAACTATAGTTATTTGGATCTGTATCAATATCTGCTGATTTAATGCGTTTGCATTTATCAATGTCCCTTTTTACATTGGGTTCATCCAACTTAGGCCTACATAATATAGGCTTACCTAGATGATATTCATTGGTGGGATCCAATCTGCCGATAATTTCAAACTCTGCTAATTCTGTTACGGCATTAGATGTTTTCATAATTTTAGAGACATAACCGTCATAATTAAATCCTGGTTTTGGAGAGGTTGTACAGTGTATACTAGGTTTTAAAACACATCCATACCCTCCTTCGCCTGCAACTTCTCTGGTCATATATAATATATATAATATATTATGTATTATGTATTATGTATTATGTATTATGTATTATGTATTATGTATTACATATCCCTAAAATAATATTTCAGGTGCAATCCTTATGCGTGCTTGACAATCATTGATGGCCATTAAATGAAAACTACGATGCTCGCAATCGACCTTTTCTGCTTTGCCCTTAAAATACATCGGTCCAGCGACTTTTTCATTCGCTTCTATTAAATGTTTTGGAAGCAAATCTAAACGCGGTTTAGGATCATAAAAACCCTTTATAAACTTGTTAGTTCTGTAAATGGCAAATCCATTGAATGCGGACAAACAGGGTATCAGTGTTTTAGGAGGAGTTTCTTTAATAATTTTTTCAATAAATGTACCCCATGCTTTCCATTTACTAAAATGCATACAACTGAAGCTATAAGGATATTTGGATAAGGCCCACAAGTCATAATAAGGATCTGAATTAAATGTTAAAGCATCCCAGTCTGTATTAATTGCTAAATAATATAATATATGTTCTAATTTGACTGGCTGAGCGCAAACGTCGTCACAATCAATCATGATAAAATATTCATAATCAGGGTAATCCGATCGAATGGTGTCTAAACATAGGTTACGAGCTTTTGCAATATTGTATACACGAAAGTTGCTCAAGGTGTCCGAGTTAATATGAATTGTTAGTTTATCAGGGACTAACATCTTATAATTTTGTAAAAAATCTAATGTATTGTCATCTGAAACATCATAAGCCATGACAATTTTATAATCATCAAAAATTTTCCCAATGGTTTCAATGTTTTTGAACACTTTTTCTAAATAGGTACCGCAATTTCGGACAGTTCCACAAATACAACATTTGCCTTTAATCATATACAATACCCGATAAATTAAATATCTAGACTAACGGTATTTTTATCTGATTTTGGTCTGCGGCGACTACGTTTTGGAACATTTCCATCTGCTTGAATGCTTTTTAAATCATCAATGCTAATGGTACTGCTATTATTTACGTCTTCAACCACAACATTCTTGGTTTGTGTTAGTGGTGATGGAGGGAAAGATGGTGCAATAGCAATATCAATGGTTTTGGTTTTAAGACCAGATAAGATATCGGATATATCACTTGGACCCTTCATATCGGGACGTCTAGAACTCTTTTGGGCAGGTTGAGGTGGCTGAAAGCTGTTAGGCGACTGAAAGCTGTTAGGCGACTGAAAGCTATTCGGCGACTGGAAGCCTGGAACCTCCATATTATTTTCCTTAATGCTTATACCATCGTTCTTAAAGAAAGTGGATCCCATATTCATTTGTGATCCCATATTCATTTGTCCCATATTATTGCCCGCACGATTTGCAGGTGGTTGTAGTCCATTAGGGCCTTGTGTAGCCATAGGAGGTGGTGGTCCTCTTCCAGAAGGTACTTGTGGTTCAGACATTAACCCACTCATAAAACCAGAAAATCCAGGATTAGATCCTGCCATGGAATTCACAGCCGCCGACTGAAATTGCCTCATCAAGTCAGGATTTTGTCGTAAGATATCATCCATGCCGGGCATAGCGGATTTAAACATAGTATTGGTCATATGCACCATCATTGCACTGCCGCCCAATTGAAATAACAACTTTAATTCAGGAGACATAGAAGCCTTTGACTTGTATTTTTCATACAATTCGCCGAAAATCTCATCATAATCATTAATATTTTCGTTAATTTGTTCTCCCCATCCATCTAATTTAACATCAAAAGGGTCAAAACGGTTATTTAAGAATTCAATACCATTAATAATAGCCATCATCATATTGCCCTGAAATTTCACGGAATTTTGTTTTGATTTTTCCTCCATAATCATTTCATATTCGCCTTGCATTTCAGCTAAATTGGAATCCATGTTGTACTTCTTTGTTAGTTCGACACCCTTCTTTTCCAATGCTTCCAACTTTCTTAAATATTTGAATTTTTCCCTCAATAATTCTTCTTTGGACATTTTTGGATCAGAAGACATGCGTTGATCAGGATTAATAGGAACATTATTAAATTTACCATAGCCATCCCATGTCTTACTATCAGATGCAGTATTTGCAGTCGATTGTCCTAAATTTGGCTCATCAAGCTGAATAGGCGTTTCGTCAAAACGAACTGAATGTCTGTCATCTAAATTTGTTTTTATACCAAATAAATCAGATTCAAAGTTATTGGTAAGAGGAGTATTATCATTTGCTAAATCATTTAATTCATTTTCTAAATTATTTAAATCGTCGATATCAATATCACTGGTTGGTCCATGATTATCATTTCGTTTATCGTTCATGAGTAACTCAATACCACCACCAAAATTAGATTTATTTGATTTACTGTTCCAATTTGAATCAGGTAGACTATCAAAGTCCATAGAAATATCAATAATTTCGTTATTCATTATGAATTAATAAGAACATTTAATTTTAAGTAATACGAATTACAAAATATATATTTTTAATTAAAATTAACAAATTAATTAATAAATTAATTAAAATGTAAATGTAAAAATATATATCCTAAAATAATATAATCAATCATGCATTCCTGTTTTCCGTGTAATAAACATCTTATAATAAACATCGTGTAATAAAGAATTTTTTTATTTTTAGTTTAAAAAAATAAAAAATTGAAATTTTGTTTATAAGTTTTGCAAACAGTATATTATATTCAAACCAATCCCAACCCAATTTGACCTAAATCAAAACAACATGGCTTACGTTACTTGCTTTTACATTCCTAACATGCAATCATCTGTCACAGTTGACATTGTAAGAAGCGAATTCAATCATCTTGGTGTAATAAGTCGCGTAGACTTTGTCCCAAAAGGTAAGACCCATGGATTTGCAGAAAATATCATAAATGATTTCAAGGCAGCGTATGTGCATGTTATTTCACTCACTACACGCGGTATAAGCATAAAAAAATACATTACAGAACACGACTTTGGATTTACCTTTTATCTGCAGCACAGCGAGACGTCCTTTTGGGTGCTTTTGAACGCCAAGAACCCCATTCCGGATACCATGATGAACACTGCACAAATTGTAGACAATTGCCGCTTTTTGGAAAGGAAGGTGGAAGAGCAGCAGGAAAAACTGGAAGAGCAAGCCGCCACAATAAAGCAGCTACAAGAAAATGTAGAAGGCGTCCGCAACGTGGTTTATCAGTTGCTGGGTGGTTTATACTGTCAAAACACTCAAACACAAATGATAGATGTGCAATTAGCCGCATTGTATCCGGATCGAAACGATTTAGCAAGCAGAAATGACGATAGCAGTCAAGAAGATAGTAGCAAGTGGGATGTTTGGCCAACCACACGCCAAGGAGACTATTGCGAGCGCCGAATTGAGGAGCTAGAAAAGAAGCTAGATAAAATATGTTTGGAGAAGCAGGCAGTTGATAATGAAGAAAAATAAAAAATATAAATTATATATGATATTTGTGTTTTGAATTATAAATATATAATTATATTTTATGTTTTATGTACCACATACCCTGTAAAAAACAATCCGATAAATCATCTTTTTTCGTATGTTTTGAGAAAAAGGTTTCCCATTCTTTAAATCGAAAATCTGTAGTAATAAATTCTAAACATGTTTGAATGCCCAATTTTTTTCGTTGTTTGTAATCCATTTTATCTCCTTTTTCTTCTATTTCGCCTATTTTCCCCTTAGTCTTGGGTAAAAAATCCTTTAATTTATTACATGCACTAATAAATTCAATTTCTATATTATTATTTTTCATAATGAAGTACTGGGAAAGCATCCCTTGTATTGTTTTCATTTTATTAGCAATAGGTCCAATTTGATTTTCAATAATAATCGTATTAATAGTAAGTAAATGGTCTTTAAAAATGTCATCAAATTTGTGTTGAATATTGCGACCGATAGTAACCAAGTCAACTTTGGATGCACCGACCTTATCAATCAGCGAGTAACAATTATTAAGTGCAAAGTCGTTTAAGAGTTCTATAATATTATTTTTTTTTGGAGGATTATCATATTTTATTTTATATTTGTTAGCAATATCCAATAAACTTTGTATTTTCTGTTTGTTCAAATAAGATGGTTTTAAATCTTGTGTTGGTTGCAAAAAATTATGTTTTTTTGAATGTTTTAAACAATAACATTTGTCGTCCTTTTTGAATTTAGCTGGCTTTCCACATAGGCCACTTTTATCGATTTCTATGCATATAGATTCTGTTTTTTCGCTTAAATCAATATTATCCCATTTTAGTACTTTTATCGAATTATTATCATTTGGTCCAGCTAATTCAAACAAACAAAAAGAAAGATTTTTTATACCAACATCAATACTTAATATCTTCATCTATAATACTAATTTATTTAAAGTTAATATTATATTGTTTTACAAATGTTTAAAAAATACAATTAATCATTAATAAATTAATGATTTGTAAGTTAATCATTACTAAATTAATGATTTGTAGGTATAGATGGTGCCAACATTCTAGCATTCATTCTCTCTTTTGTCATGTAATCTCGTTTTAAATCGCTATTATTAAAACCATAAGCAGGGTTGCTTGTATCATGAGTAGAACGATACAAATGCGGATGTTTGTTAGTAGGTTCAGTATTTCGAAGAGTATACGGATTGTTGCCAGATGCATAAATCGCAGACATTGTGTTGTACTTCATTGCATTATTTGCATTATTTTGTAAATATTGACGATATTTCCAGTTAGAATTAATATTTGTATTCACTAATATCTGATGCGTTGGTTTTTGAAATGGATGCCATAAGTTGTAAGCTTCACTGTTTGTTTCTTGTGTTGGTTCAAGTGTATGATAGTTCATATTATACTAGATATAGAGAAAAATACGGATTAATATGCTTTTAAT
>Ga0164297_10005883_pt1 | contig 10386 bp, 13 predicted proteins | sample GEODES058metaG_FD_113539 | JGI IMG/M metagenome (GOLD analysis project Ga0164297, IMG submission 113539) | Dystrophic lake water microbial communities from Trout Bog Lake, Wisconsin, USA - GEODES058 metaG | ecosystem: Environmental > Aquatic > Freshwater > Lake | place: USA: Trout Bog Lake...
ATGCCAGCTGATTGAGGGGTGAGTTTACCCCTCAAAACCCCCTTATTTATTGCTTTTTTGAAGGAATCTCTCGACACAAGGGCTGAAAAAATGGTAGAATCTCAGCTTCAGACGCGGGGTGGAGCAGTCTGGCAGCTCGTCGGGCTCATAACCCGAAGGTCGTAGGTTCAAATCCTGCCCCCGCAACCAAATAAGTAGAAGGCTTCTAGGGCGATTATGTCTTAGAAGCTTTTTTGCTTTACAGCAGCATGTATTGGCTATGTATTGAAATTTAGACACTATCGAATAGTTAATCTGGGATTCTTAGCCATAATGTCTCTAATTTGGTGCATATTTATGGGGAAACCTTGTTACTAATAGTTTAAAAAGAAATTTGCTCTAAAAGACTAAAAATCTGAAGTTATCAAATCAACGTAACTTATGTGAAATACAAAAATAGTATATTGTGGATTTGACTTCATTTAAATATTGAGACAAATGAAAAAAATTCATTATTTATTCGCTGCAACTGTATTCCTATTATCTTCACTAACTTACGGGCAAAGTTTTAATGGATTTCAAATCTTCGGTGATAGCAATACTGATGACGGAAGGTCTCATTACATTCAAGAAGGTCCAACAGTACCTTTATCAGTTCGCGGAGTATTGACAACTCCTGGAGGAATGATGTGGTCTGATGCTTTAGGGGCGAAATATGGGCTCAATATCAGAACCTCCGCTAATGGCGGCTCGAACTATGCCTCCGCAGGAGCTGTAGTTTCTTACACTGATCCTAGCTTACCCGGCATTTGGTCTGCAAGGGATCAAGTGAACGCATACCTTAGCTCGGTAAATGGAAAAGCCGATCCAAATAGCCTGTACACAGTTTATATTGGAATTAATGATTTAAAACCAAATACGACTGCACCACACGGTAATATCGTTTCACCACAAAACCTACCCGCCATCTCACAATTGGCCCAACAAACCACGGGATTGGTGCAGAGCCTCTCTAATGCAGGCGCTAGATATATTATTGTTCCAAATGTCTTGGTAGCCCCCGAAAGTGCAGCAACCTTTGCTGCTTCTGGATGGCCTGGAAGTTGGGGGGCGTATTACCAAACTTGGGCAGACTCTGTTCACTATTACAACCAATCCGTTTGGAATGGTATTGCCAGTCAAGGAATTAACTTTATTCCCGCAGATTTAACAACTGTATTTGGTTATGTTCTATTAAATCCTGCGCGGTTTGGAATAACACAAACCAGCATCATGAATCCAGCCTGTCCGATTTGGGTTGGAAATTGTACGGCAGCAATGATGACAGCTTACTCAAGCGCTAATGCTGGCCAAACGCACTTCTTTTCTGACTCTCCATTTGTAGGTGATTTTAGTGGCGCAGGCCATCCATCGGCAGCAGTGCAACAAATTGAGGCTGACTACGTTTACGGTTTGTTGGTAGCTCCTGGTCAAGTATCCATGATCGCCAATCAAGCCAGTCTAAACCAAATCATGATGAATGATTCATACCTCAATCAAGTAGGCTTTAGTTTTAGAGAAAATGCTCCCAAGACAATGGGAGCTTGGATCCTGGGAAACGCACAACAAGTGAATATTTCTGGCTCGCCTACAGGCTCAAATAGCACTCCCTATAATGGCTCTGCAGGCATGGACTTTCAGATCAATAAAAATTTATTACTAGGAGGATTTGCAGGATACGGCCAATCCAACGTTAACTACAGCACCAATGCCTCTGGGGGAAATTTCACGCAATCGGGAACTACCTTTGGCTTGTATAGCGGATATCGGGACAAATCACTATGGTTAAACGGTGTTCTAGGTTACACCTGGCTGAGCAACAATGTTAATCGAGTCACACCTGCAGGCATTACTTCATTTTCAAATGCCTCCACAGTCAACGGCTATAACACCACCATCGCCCTCCAAACTGGCTATGATTTTGAGTTTGGCAATTTTATACACGGCCCCTTGATTGGTTACTCATCTGTAAAAACAGTAATTAATGGTTTTACAGAGTCTGGAAACTACAACAGCTTGCAATTTGCCAGTCAAAATATTAACGCACAAGTAGGATCCGCAGGTTACCAAGTGAATGCAAAATTTGGAGATTGGATGCCGTTTGCTAAGGCGACATACAACAGTCAACTCGCCAACATGGATCGCAATATTACGACTACTTTGACTACCATATCGGCTCCTAGTTACACAATGCCAGCCATTGCATATGGAACAAACTGGACTAATCTTACAATCGGTCTAGGATATGAAATTGATCCCACAACAGTTATTAGGGCTAGCTATACCCAGCAAATTTCACAACAAAACGTAAATAGTTACAATGCCGCAGTTAACATAACGTCTCATTTTTAAGAGGATTTTTGGAGTCTAAGCGAAAGTCGAAGTTACCCAAGCTCAGCCCGAAGGAAATATTCAATGAATACATTTGAATACATCAAAAAAATAATTAAAGATGACTTTGCTGCACTGATTGGATTCGTTTCAGAATTTAAGTTGTTAGCACTTTCCCTTGGTATTGGCCTGGTAGCTCTAATTTACTTTCTAGATCCATTTCCAAAAAAAGAAATTGTGATTGCCACAGGCCATCACAATAGTGATTGGTACCACTTTGGAGAGCACCTCAAGCCATATCTTGAAGAAAAAAATATTGAACTTGAAGAGCTTGTTACTAGTGGAGCAGTTGATAACTTTCAGTTACTGGTAGATCCCAATAGAAAAGTTAACGCAGCATATACCTATGGCGGGGCTCTTACTGAAAACCAAGCTCAGCAAGTATATTCGCTGGGAAGTATTACCTATGAGCCTATATGGATTTTTTATAATTCTAAAAAAGTTGGAAAGATAACTAGATTCAAAGATATTTCAAAGCTAGAGGTGGGTGTAGGTCCTCAGAAAAGCGGTTCTTATCCATTGACACAGACTCTTTTTAAACTCAATGGTGTAGATATTGAAAAAGATCAGCATTTTCATTCGGATCAATTTGAAACAAATCTAGACAAGTTTAATAATGGTACTTTGGATGTCTACATTCTTGTATCAAGCATTAACGAACCGATTGTCAAAAAATTACTGAATACGCCCAACGTCCAATTATTTAACTTTACCAATGCTGAGGCTTATCAGAAAAAGGTGCCCTATTTTGATGCTGTAAAAATGCCAGCGGGTTCAGTTGACATTGCTAATAACATCCCATCGCAAGAAATAAATCTGGTTGCAACTACAATGTCATTGGTTGTCAAAAAAACCATGCACCCGGATTTACAGCTTGCTTTATTGATGTCACAGAAGCAAGTTTTAGAGAGGACTGAAGCTCTTTTTTTTGCTAGGCGCAATGAATTTCCTGCCTACGTTGATACCCGAATTCCCATAAGCCCGGTTGCTCAAAAATATATTACCTTTGGCCCCCCACAACTTCTTCGGTACTTACCATTCTGGACGGGCTTATTCTTAACCCGATTCTGGCTAGTCATCCTCACAATCGGTGCTGCTCTATATCCGCTTTCTAAGCTCCATTTAGGATCAAGAAAGTTTAAGTATGAAGTTCATAAGTATCCAGGTTATCGCGACCTTCTTGAGATTGATAGGGCCATCACCTTAGATAATTTGAGTGAAACAGAAAAGATGCGGCACCTAAAGAAGCTGGAGGAATTAAATACTCATGTAAGCAAATATGAAGTGCCTATCGGCATGGAAAAAGAATACTTTCGCTATGTAAAGTCTTTAGCTGATACTAGATTAAAAATTATGCGCCAATCTAAAGAAAAGATGCCAAGCTAATTTAGCAATTATTAATTAGCCTTAATTTATTTAGCCAGCGAATGAATTAGATATAGATTCCCAAAAAAGTTATCCGCCAACTGACTTGAAATACCAATCATTTTGAGAGGCTGCCCAGCTAACAAACTCTTTTGGTGTTTCCGACTCTGGAACATCAATTCCTACATGTGAACAAGTTAGTTCACCATAGTACTTTCCATTTGCATTGATATTTCCAACCGCCAACTCTACGCCCATGCTTCCGTCCCAGACAACACAAGTAAAGTTTTTCTCGAACCCCGAAAAGGGATGTTCAGGATCAATGGCAAACATTAAGTACCTTCTTCCTTTATAAAGAATCTGATCCTTTGAAATATCGGGGAATTGATAGGTTGTTTTTTTCTTTAATTTTTCCAATTCATCCAAGCACAAGGGGTTGCACCTTCTTTTTTTGCAAACTGCATCATTTCATCAAATAGTTGTTTTGACATATTTCGGACCTTCTTCCTTAGCCTTGCCCTGAAATATGGGGACTCATTTTCCAAGTTTCTCAAATTAGTCCCGATAGTCTCAAAGAAACGCTTCGTGAATTCTTCTAATTCAATTAACTCAATTGTTTTCATATTGCCATCTTCAACTACCTTCCATACTTGACTTTGCTGTTTTCGAAGCTCAGCCAAACACCTTAGCCTTGTTATTTCTACCGCAATCTTTTCGCATTGATCCAACCTCTCGCCAAGCATAAAGTATTTAAATACATCAACTATGAAATATCCTAGGATCAATAATATAAATACCAATAACCAAGAATCCAATGTTTTAAATAAATAATAGAGAATGGCAAGCCCACAAACTATTTTAATAATCTCGGCATTAACTATTTTCTTAATTTCATTTTGACGAGATTCTCGCTCCTCTATTTGCTTATTCCATAGATCCCATTCATCAATCATTTCAGATTGCCTTCATAAAATTATCTATTGGGTATCTTATCCCGTGGATCTATATCCATCAAGGTCAGATTATTGGAAACATGGCAAGACCATCTCCATCCTATGCTGGCAACCCAACGCTTATAAAGCTTGGAAAGCGTATTCGCCAGCTCCGTGAGGGTCAAGGCTTATCTCAGGAGTCAGTGGCCCTTGTAAGCGGTTTAGACCGCTCTTATTTCGGGGGAGTAGAGCGTGGCGAGCACAATATAGCCGTTATAAACCTAGAAAAAATAGCCATTGCTTTAAATATCAAACTTACAGACCTTTTTGAGCGAAAAACCCCTTCTTAAAGCTATAACAATCTGGGTATCATATCCATCCCATAGGAGATGAATATGAGTGATTTTGATGAAATTAATAGGATGCAACTGAAATCCATCAGGCATCGTGAGAATTACTACGAGCAAAAGCGTAAGCTACATACCGTCTGGAATCTTAATTACGCCCCTTCTTTTGATGCTAGAAAGGATAGCCTTCAACTTACTGGATCACAAGTTCAGCTTGCATTTGATATGGGTTATAGACTCGCAATGACACAGGTTCGGCAATGCATTGAGAAGAGCAGGGTTCAGCTAGAAAGACAAAATGCAGATAAGGCTTTCAACAAGATTACTAGATTCGCTGAAGAGCGTATAGAAGATAGCTTCTGTTTACATTATTTTGAATTGCAACATGATGAGCTTCTAAAACACAAGAAAGCTTATGAACTAGATGCTGATAGAAACTGGATTGATTGCCCTGAGTATGAATAAAGATATAACTTATGATGGGGAAAGTTACAAAAAACGTATAGAAATGTACTTTTGCTCTCCAACATCTGTTGATTTTGAAAAAAAGCTTGAGCAGCGAGCAATTGAGTTCAATGTACCGCTTAAGAGAGTTCTGCTTGAGGAATTCGAATACATCTTCAAATGCATGCAAGAAAAAAAAGTTCTCCAATACGAAGGTGAAGATTTTGCTTTAAATTACTTCGACAGCCACTGTGTTACGCATGCAGATATTGAGGGTGTTTTCTTTTCACCCCCAGTAAATTTTGGCACTTATATTGAGCATGGATCTAAGCATCCAAAGCTAATACTTGGTCACGGATACATGCTAAATAAGGACGGCAAAATGGAATTTCCTCTTACTGACACAATAATCGAAAAGCTTGGACGTGGTTACGAACAATATTTTGGCTATAAATTTATTGGATTTAGACGTCTCTGACGCCTTAACCTAGATCACGAATTCTCCACTATCTTTCCCCTCGCTTAAGTCATGTTTAGGTTAAATATTAACCGCCTTATCTCATTTCTCTCCCTTATGAATCGCTTTGACCTCAGTCCATGCTTAATGGGTGACTTACCGCCGTGCATTCGACATCTACCGTTGGGCATAGCAGGCGACTTACATGAGCCCCCTGTAGTTCTGGCGTAAGCACCACATCTTGGCGAGCAGTGCATGGGGTATGTCATCTTTTCCTTGTTAGTCATTTGTACGACCCCCTGTTTGAACTGATCCTGTAATGACAGCCTGACCCTGAACATTGACATGTTGGACTGTCATGGTTTGATTATTACCGTGTTGCAGTCGCTCTAAAATCAGGGAATTGCGTCCAAACGTATCCATGAGCCTGACCGCTAAATTACCAAACTTAATCTTGTTTACAGGATCATGGTGTTTATCGATATCAGCTAAACATTGCATTGCGTACTTATGGGCTGCAGATAGTTGATGGGCGAGCATCTGCTCAATAGAGTTTCTAGCTTTGACATCATGAGCAGTAGCTAATCCAAGGTCTAGGAGGTTAGTTTCTTTTAGCATCTCCATACGGTCAATACTGGCATTTAAAGAAACCTTATTAGGCGACTTTAGAGCTTCGTTAACGCCTTGACTTGATAAGCCATCAGGCTGAATCAATTCGTTGCTTGTACCTCGTTCTAGTGGGTTTTGGAGGATGAGTGATTGAATTGCTTCTGCTTTAGTTGTTAATGCACAAGCTGAATCAACTTCCCAGCGTACGGGGTCAATTGAAGGATTGGCAAGCGTCGAATCTGCACGGTACGCATCGGTGATTGCTTGAGCTGTTTGAGGATGTTTTTGTTTCATGGTTGTTCCCGCAATAAATATTTAAGTTTTAAGCCAAACCACCCTTTTAATGAGGTGGAATTAGCTCCTATAAAAATACTCCCTGGCTTGGTAATCCTACTAAGGTGTGCAGTTTTGCTACGAGGTCTTAATCTATTAGCCTGAGGTTGATTTTTCATTAAGTACCTGATTAGATTAGAGAATTTAAAGAGTCAATAAATTTACAAAGTGCATTGTCTTCACTAAAGCTTTCGACTAATGTACAAATACTTCACTTAGTTTTTGAATGCTAGGTGTCAATGTTGCATCTACTAAGGGTAGATTCTTCACCTTTCTTTTTTTCTCATCTCTAAGCTCTCGAAGAATCTGCTTTACCTCTGCATGATTTCTAAATTTTTTATATAAGTGGTCTGCTTTTTTTGCTGTCAACCCCTTTTTAGGAATGTCGAACATTGGAATATCAGTGAAACGATATAAATTAGGACTTTTACCACCGCTACAAATTCCACCTTGCTGCGTAATTTCAATAAACCCTAATACAATTAGCTCTTCTCTGGCACGCATTACCGTGTGCCTTGAAGACCAGCCACGATGAGTAAGAATGCCAAGGGCTGTACTAGCAGTTCCATTTGCATAACCTGTAGCTTGAACCCTTAAATCACACCATAGGGCCTTTGCCGAAGGAGATAAACATAACCATGCAGGTGAGTCATAAACATCTTTATATAGCCGTATATGTTGCCCCATGGGATCTTTGAATTTTTGCTTACTCATGTAGCACCCCCAGTAAGCATTTGCGCTATCTTCTCAACAGACCATAGCAAGCGATTACCAATTTTGATTGGTTTGATGCCATACGCATGCCCCGTTAAGCAATAATTCTTCCTTAGGGTTTGCTGACTTGCGCTGATAACCTGAGCAAATTCAGGCGTAGTTATAGCGTCACGGTTTCCAGCAAGCTTTGCAAGCGCTGGCGGTATAGCAGCTAATTTGACAACTTCTTTGTTTTCGGTAAATGATTTCATGGAAACTCCGTACTTAAAATTAATAAGTCACATGCTCGAAAGCTGTGAAGTGTTAACCTTTTTGTTGGAGTACCACGCACCAAGGATGCGGTGCTTATCAGTCTATCCTGAAAGTCGTACCTTCTGAGGGTACTGCGTTTGGTGTAGCCTTTACTTAATTGGTCATCAAGGGCACGACCCTGATTGGGTTACTTTTGCCAAAACAAACTTCATTTAGGCCAACTGACCTATGCGTCAATTGAATAGTTAGACCAAACCCACTCTTAACTCCGCTAACCATCTTGATGGTATTTGTATATTACCGCCATTTAATATTCCTCGTCAATCTTTTGCGTTGACTACCCGAAGATGATTTGCAGCCACTTCTGGCTGTGGAATCCCAGCTTCCTCAAGGATGAATTTCTCAATCTTGCAATGCCATTGACGCAATAAATCAATCGGGCGCTTACGATAATGCTTCTCTGCAAGTGCACTTGGCTTATGCCCCATGATTTGGGCGCTAATACCAGTTGGGCATTCAACCCATTCTGCAAGAGTTCCAAATGACCTTCTTAAGCCATGAATAGATAAGTTGGGAATACCAGCACCTTCGATTACTACTTGATGTGCCTTGCGTGGCTCAGTTAGTCGACCACTTTTGGCTGTAGGGCTTGCAAATACAAACTTGTTCACTCTTTTAAGATTATTCAGTAACAGTTCTACATATGGCGTTATAGGTATGGTTCGAGTTCCTTCTACCTTGTCCTTTATTAAAGCCGTATGCCATTGGGTATCAACATCAGCCCATTCAAGTGCTGCTAGTTCATTTCTTCTAGCACCGGTTAGTAAAAGGATTTGAAGGTATGAGCCAATGACAGGATTGTTAATTTTTTTAACCCCATCAAACCATGTTTTTAATTGCTCCTTTTGCAAGCAATCATCTTTAGCTTGTTTAGGTGGAAGTTCCTTCGTTAATCTATCGCAGGCTGTTGCATCTACCAACGCCTTGTAATCGTTTTGGTCAGCAGCCCATGTGAGAAATGCCTTAAATGCAGATAAAGCCAGTCTTGCTCGAGCGGGTCGTGACTTCGCCTCTTTCTTAACTAACGCCAAAACTTTATCCCTAGTTATCTCGTTAATGGGTAAAGATAAAAGGTCTAGCAAGATACCTTTCTGCTTGACGGCTGACTGACCCGCCTTTAACCCTCTTGTAATCTTCTCACCACCCTTACGAACCATGTCTTTATGGTCAGCCTTATGTCTATCACCCCATTGGTGCTGTCTTGCCTTGATATATTCATCCCAAACTACAAGCCCACTAACGCCCTTTAATCGATTTGCCCTATTCTTCTCTTCAGCCTTAGCCCTTTCTACTCTTGGGTCGATTCCTTGGTCGGTAAGAACCTTTAATCGCCTCGCTTCAGCCTGTGCCGCGCCCAATGTCCAAGTTTCAATATCGCCAATGGTTAAGCGTAGGTTTGTTCCGTTAAACCATGTCTGAAGGATATAAGCTCTGTTGCCGGTTGGCGTAACCCTTAAGCCAAGGCTAGGGGTCTTACTGTCCCAATAGATGGTTTGAGACTTGCCACTTTCGCACGCTAAGTCCTTGATTTTATTGGCAGTAAAGCTGATATGTTTTGGAGCCATTTACCCTAAAAATCTCATGTATTGGTCATGTATTGATTTTATATCTATTTAGGGGAATATCAAGCAATTCTAATGACGGGCCTCTAAGCCATATAATTGTTGAGTTATATAGATTTAACAAAGACTTGGGAAAGATAATCAACACTAAGAAATGTTCAGTTTTACTTGCTCATAACCCGAAGGTCGTAGGTTCAAATCCTGCCCCCGCAACCAAACAGTAGAAGGCTTCTAGGTCAATTGACTCAGAAGCCTTTTTGCTTTTCTGGCCTCAGAAGGTAAACATAGGCTGTATTGGGGTGTAGGCATCTGAGGATCCAGTTTCTAGCACTTCGGCCTCCTCCTCACCCTCAGGCTGACGAAAGTACTTACTATCAATCTTTGGCACTCTGGGGTTTGATTCTCCATCTACCTCATCTACAGCAACTGCGGGTGCCAGCGGTTGAGAATTGAATTCCTTTAACTGCTCCTTCGTATAAGGAGAGTAGGTAGTGTTTTGGGCATGCGCACCCATAGGAATGGTAAGCAGCAGCGATACCATCAATAGGGTGAACTGGGTGCTTTGTTTGTTCAATTGATCTCTTTAGTAAAGGGCATCACCATGGTACGTAGGCCAGCACGAATACCAAAACAATGAGTGCAAATATGGCAATTTGCACTCTTTTTTCGAATTTGACTCTATTCGTGTTTTTTAAATCATCACTCATTTGCAAAGGCCTTCGAGGTCTTACTTGCTAGGCCCATCTACAGCTTTGAGGTAGCCCTTTATGTATTCGGGCGGCACGAAGAGGTCACTCTTAATGCCAACTTTTGATGAAACGCTGATCTGAAAACCTTTTTTAAGATGGTCGCGTAAAAAAGCATCTGTCAGCTGAATGGACATCAACTCTTTGAAAATACAA
>Ga0164297_10005884_pt1 | contig 10385 bp, 2 predicted proteins | sample GEODES058metaG_FD_113539 | JGI IMG/M metagenome (GOLD analysis project Ga0164297, IMG submission 113539) | Dystrophic lake water microbial communities from Trout Bog Lake, Wisconsin, USA - GEODES058 metaG | ecosystem: Environmental > Aquatic > Freshwater > Lake | place: USA: Trout Bog Lake...
ACATCTACAACCGTATTAGGACTAAGTTTTACCAACTTAACAGGATCAATTGTAACTGCTAGTGTCCGATTAACAACTGCAACATCAGGCGGCACAGTAATTACCAGTGCTTATTTTGTTAACAATGTTATAGTTCCTCCTAATCAAAGTTTGCGTGTGCTGAACGGTGGTGAAAAATTAGTATTAACACAATACATGACATTATACGTTAGCTGTAACACTGATGCAAGTTTGGATGTAGTTGCAAGTTACGTTAATATTGTTTAAGGAATAAATTATGACTTATTATGTTGGTGGCGAAGTTCAACAAGATGCACTATTAGGAGCAGAAGTTCCTAGATATTTTTACGGATTATCTAGAGATGATAATGGAACACTTTATTTTTATAAAATTGACCAAATCACATCTACTAGTTCATTGCTAGTAAACAATGCTGGCTCAGCCGCAAATAACTTTCAAGAATTTGAATACGGAGTAGATTTCTTTGATGGAAGACTAGCATCTGATCACAGCAGACCTTATGCAAATTTAGTATTTGATCAATATCGTTGGGATAATAAAAATATCTATTACTATCTTGATTCAACTGGGCAATTTGTAGCCAGTGTGAATCAGCAATATGTATACGATCAGACACAAATTATTAGCAATTAATATTAAGATAAGTAATAGAGTAATTAAGGAAAAGAAAAATGGCAGAATTTAAAATTGACAGATTGCGATATACATGGGTTGGCCCCTGGACCACAGCTACTATCTACGCAAAAGACTCAGTAGTTAGTCAAGCTGGTAAATCCTATGTCTGTCTAATACCGCATACATCGGGAGTGTTTTCTACTGATTTAAACAACGGTGACTGGACCTTAATGACTAACGGAACTACTTGGTTAGGCTTGTGGTTAACTAATACAAACTACAGCGTAGGTAATATTATTATCTACGGCGGTGATGCTTATATTTGTGTTGTTGGACATAATTCAGGAGCTTCTTTTAATTCTTTCTATTGGAGCTTATACGGAGCTTTCCAGCAATGGCAATCTATTTGGAATCCTAACACTCCTTATGGTCCAGGGTCAATTGTCAAATACGGCGGAATGATTTACTTGTGTATAACTCAGCACACTAGTGCCGCCACAGTAACATTAGGCCTCGAAGCTAATCAATCTGCATGGTCTGTATTAGACAGCGGGATTAAATTTGTCGGAGCATGGACTGCTAATACTAGATATAAACTAAATGATGTTGTTAAGGAAGGTCCTGACCTATGGATATCCAATGGAGGGTTTACATCTACAACAACTTTTAATGCTGGCGGCAATTGGTCAATTTGGTTACCAGGTATTGATTTTGGGGGAACTTGGTCTAATGTAACTGTTTATCAACCAGGAGATGTTGTAGTCTATGGTGGATATAGTTATGTTAGTCTTACTCAAAATAATACAGGGAATACTCCCTCAATGGATAACACTGATTGGCAGATATTTACGCAGGGTTATTCTATACAAGGAGATTGGAATAATTCTACTACTTATAAAATTGGATCTGTTGTTAGAAGAAACGGATGGTTATATACTGCCATAACAGATTCTACTAATCACGATCCGGCAGCCTTAACGTTGTCTACAACTTATACAGCTTCAGGTAGCTCAGGAACAACTCTAAAAGTTGCTAGCACTACAAGTGTATTGCCAGGTATGATAATTTCGGGAACTGGGTTTAGTCGAGCTCAATCAGTTGTTTCTGTTTCCAACAGCACTACACTTATTATAAGTGAAGCGCCAGACACTAGTCCTTCAGACGGCGAAACTATTAAATTCTTAGCTATTAATTACACCTATTGGAAATTACAATCTCCGGGCGTGTTATGGCAAAATAAATGGGTGCTTGGTAATAACTATCATCTAGGTGACATTGTTAACTGGAAAAACAGAACTTATCGTTGCATCTTAGATCATACCGCAGTCAATAGCCCTGATTTAGATTCAACTTTTACTTATTGGGTGTATTATCTGTTTAACGACACTAGAAATGCCTTAAATGCTTTTGGCGATATGGTCACATTTAGTAATGGCGGAACAGTGGCTATCCCAATTGGCCCAACTGGAACTGTTCTAAAAACAGTCAGCGGCTATCCAACTTGGTCAACATTAAATATTACTCCTAATGTATACTATGTTGCTACAAATGGTAGTGATAGTAACTCAGGAACAACATGGGATACTGCATGGAGAACAGTTGCTTACGCATGTGCAATGGTTCAACAGGGTAATCAAAATCCTAATGCTGATTTTTTATTAGCAAACAACAAAGAATTTATAGTCCAAGAAGCCTACTATTGGCAAATATATCAAATAGCTAATGGTATTAGTCCTTTTTCTACTAATCAAGTAGTTCCAGACGCTACTAAAACTCAACGCGATTTACGTTATGTAATAGATGCATTTATCTATGACCTTACACGAGGAGGTAATAGTCAAACAGTTGCCGCTACTTTATCATATTTTGATTTAGAATACGGTAATAAATTTATTACAACAACAGTTCAAACTGAAATACTTTATTTTATTGCTACTTTAAACTATGCATTTTCAGTTATAACAAATGTGCTAGCTAACACAGCACCATCGCAAAGCTATCAAGTATTAGGCGGTGTTGCATCTTCAAGTGTTGTTCAACAAGTTATTAATATATCATATACTACAGAGTCTGGAGTAACTACTAGTCTTACAGCTCTTGAAAATATTTTAATTACTGCACTAACTAACGAAAGCACAGCCAGTGTTCCGCCCGCAAATTCTGGTATCACAACTACAATTAATATTAAATCAGGAACTTATCAAGAAATATTGCCAATTACTGTTCCAGAAAATACTGCGCTTGTCGGTGACGAGTTACGTGGCACTGTTATTACTCCTGCAAATATTGTCAACACTCTTGCAACTCAGTCAACAGCTGGAGGCCAAAATTTATTTACAGTTGGATCAACTCTGAACATGTATGACGGTTGCCCAGTGCAATTTGTTTCTCAAAACCCAGTAGCAAGTATTATTAATACTGTGTTTGGCGGTGTGACCGCTGGTCAAACTTACTATGTAATTGGAAATAGTATTACTCCTTCTCAATTCCAAATTAGTGCATCAAATGGAACTTATTCAACTCTTGCAACTACTGTAGTATCAAGTGCCGCTGGTGCTGGTGCAACATTTAATGTTACTCGAAATCAAAAAACTTTTAATCTAACAATATCATCCGGCGGTAGCGGATATGTAGTTGGGGATATTATTAGTATTCCAGGAACTAGTGTAGGAGGACTATCTCCTTCTAACAATATTACAATAACAGTTACTAATACTTCTGCAACATATGGTCCATTAACACAAGACGGTGGCAGTGGAGTAGGATCTGGTGCAACATTCAATGTTACAACAACAGGCATTTCATATTCTAATGTTACTATTGTAGCTGCCGGAGGCGGTTATAGTGTTAATGATACTATTGTAATTAATGGCGGAAAATTAAATGGAGCTAACGGATCTATATTTTCAGGATTTATTGTTGGAAATATATTAACTGTAACAATCGTATCTAACGGTGGTCCTTTGGCAATAAATGATATAGTTTTAAATTCTGATAATAGTATACTACCTAACACAACAATTACAGCAATTAACACGGCAGTATTTACTGGATATATCACAGGAACTACTTTAACCATTCCAACGCTAACCAGCGGAACACCTTCAGTGGGAATGTTAGTTTCAGGCAGCACAGTAACTGCCAACACTTATATTACAGCAATTAACACTGCTCAAACAACTGGAACTATTACATTAGGAACTCCAGTAACTTTCCAAGGTCAAATTAGCGGAACAACTTTGCAAGTTTCATCTGTGCCAACTGGAACTGGTATTACTTTAGGTATGGTGATTACCGGTGGCGGACTAGTTTCACAAACACTATACGTTGTTGCAAACTTGACAGGAACTGGCACAAGTTTAGTAAGCTCATGGCAACTAAGCGAAACTGCTACACAATCTTTAACAACGTTAACAGGAACAACAGTAATTCTAACAGCATCTCAGACAACTGGAACTATTTCACTAAATCAAATAGCTTCGGGAGTAGGAATTACAGCCCCAACTTACATTATTGGATTAGGAACAGGAACAGGAAGCGATGGCACATATTTGGTAATTCCTTATCAAACCGCAACTTCAACCGGAGTTACTTTCACTAGTTATACTGTTAATAACAGTCAAACACTTGGAGCTTATAATACTGTAGCATCATTATCTGGATTGAGTTATACTCTTTCTAATACACAGACAATAGCATCTCCAAATGCTCCTACAGCGTTTAGCACTGTAGCAGATAATTTAATCATTACAGTTACTACAACTAATGGTATTGCTGGAGGAATAACTGGAATATCTTGGACTGGAGTAACACCGGGTTCAGGAGCTATAGCCGGTTTTACATCAACTGGAACAGCAGTTGTTACACTAACAACTAACAGAGGATTTATGTATGTCTACGGCGGTGGCGCTCTTAATGACATGTTCCGTGTTAGAAACGGAACTGGTTTAAGAAATATGACTTTTTCTGGATTGTTAGGAACACTATCAGCCGTAAATCAATATGGCACTAGACGCCCAACTGGCGGGACTTATGTAGCATTAGATCCCGGCACTGGACCTAATGATACTAGTGCTTGGATATTTAGAAAATCACCATATGTTCAAAACGTAACAACGTTTGGATTAGGTTCTATAGGTATGAAAATTAATTCTAATCTACATAATGGCGGAAATACTTCTATGGTGTGTAATGATTACACACAAATTATGTCTGATGGTATAGGTATATGGTTATATGGAGGACGCTCACTATGCGAAGCGGTATCTGTATTCTGCTACTACACTTATGCAGGCTATATGAGTGAAAACGGTGGGCGTATGCGTGCCACAAACGGAAATAGTTCTTATGGTGATTATGGAGTAATTGCAGAAGGTTATGATATATCTGAGACACCTATTTCAGCAACTGTAAACAATAGATCTCAGCAAGCTGTGGCCAGTGCTGTAAGTTCCTTTGGGTCAAGCGCTCAAATATTAAAAATACAGTTCTCTAATGCAGGTAATAATTATCTTACTCCAACTACTAATTTATTATCTTATACTAATAATTTTTTAAATTCTGCATGGTTTACAGACGGCAATATTTCTTTAAATTTAAATGCCATCGCCCCGACTGGATCTATTGAAGGATGGCAAGTTACTGGTCTAACTGGAATTACTGATTCAAGTTACATATATCAGACTATATCAATTCCGCAAACTGGAGCAACTTATACTAATTTAACAGGAACAAATATTCAAGGGTCAGGAACTGGAGCAACTTTTAATGTTACTGTATCTCCTACTGGTTATACTGTTGTAGTTGGCTCTAGTGGAGGTTCTGGATACGTTATTAATAACACTATCTTAATACCAGGTGCATTAGTTGGAGGCCAAACTAGTATTAATGATATAACATTAACTATTACTCAGATTCAATCACCAAGTTCTATTCAGTTAGTTTCAGCTTCTGGTAATGTTCCATCTGGAACTTCACAATATTACACATGTAGTATATATGTATTAGCAGGAACATCGTCTGGTATTGATTTGTATACAACATTTTCTGGATACTCAACACAGACAAGTTCTTTAACATATAATTTTAAAACTAATACAGTAACTTCTGCAATACAAAGTGGTAATGCTAGTTTACCTTCTCCAATCAGTGCTACACCAATATCTGGAGGATGGTATAGACTATCAATGGCTGTCTACGATACTACTGGATTAAACACAAGTTTACAATTTAAAATCTATCCTAGAACTAAATCAGGTATTAGTGCTTACACTTACCTTTATGGAGCACAGATAGAACGAAGTATTTTAACAACTTTCTATGTTGAAAATCAGGCAAATCAGTATACGCAGAATGCATCTTTTAAAGTTACTGGTTCGGGAACTGGAGTATCTATCATAGGTGATGAAGTTCGCGGAAGTGGTGTATTCCAGGAACTACTTGTTTCGGGTGGATCGGGCTATGTTACAGCGTCTAATAATGCTCAAGGCGGTGCAAGTAATACTGGAACAATTATTATTGCTCAATCAGATGTAAATTCATTATCTACATATTATGGAATGAGACTGTTTGTTAATAGTGGTTCTGGTGCTGGACAATATGGATACATAGCAAGTTATAATACAACTTCTAAAGCAATTACAGTTTTAAAAGAATCTTTTACTCCTCTATTGATTATTACTTCAACAGCCGGCAGTCCAGGATATTACGCTGTATCTCCAACAGCTGATGCAAACACTTTGTATGTAAATCAGCCAGTTCAGTTTTTACCAAATCCATTTACTACCACAGTAACTTATATTTCAATAAATTCTGTAACAGCAACTAATACAACTGGGGGTATTAATAATACAATTACTGTAACTTCAACTTTACCATTGTATGTTAATCAACCTATTACATTTACAGGCATCACGTTTGGTCAGATCACAACTAATTTTACTTATTATGTTATTAATATTATAGATGCAACACACATTCAAGTATCAACGAGTTTTGGTGGTAGTGTGTGGTTACTAACAACCGCTACTGGAACTATGAGTTTGAACTATCCGTCAGGAACTGGATATCTAAATGGTCCAACAGTTAATATGTTACCTAATTTTATTATTCAATTTCAGGGAGCTACAATTGGAAATCTAGTAGTAGGAACAAATTATTATATTAATGATGTTATTGACAGCACTACATTTACCTTATCGTCTAGTTTAGTTTCATGCACGGTAACTGCTACATCGGCGTCTATCACATTAAACGGAACTCCATATACTAATGTTTTAACTGTTAGTGATTCCACTACAGTATTGAAATCTTTTTATCCAATTTATTTTACTGGAACTACTATAGGTCAATTAAGTCCAGGACTTAAATATTATATAAACACACTAATTGATGCAACTCATTTTACAGTAAGTCAAACAAGTCAGTTGATTACAACTAGTGCAACTGCTACACAGGTAACTACTAATTTGATTACAGTTACATCCACTGCGGGATTTGTTCCAGGACAACCCGTTGTATTTGTTGGATTAACATTTGGTGGAATAACTGCTGAACAAACTTACTATATTTCTGTTGTTAACAACTCAACAACTTTTACAATTTCCGGAACACCTACAGGCGGTGCAACTCTGTTAACAAACGGATCTGGAACTTGTATTGTAAAAACATTTAGTGGGGTGGCAACTCAAATTGCCGGAACCGGATCATTAAGTGGACAAAGCACTGGAACCAAGACTGTATTTACATCTGGCTTTGGATCTATTATTGGAACATTTAGCACTCCAACTTTTGGCGGAGTGTCAACTGGTGTTACTTATTATATAAAAACTATCACTCCAGGAAGTCAAACTACATTTACACTAGTAACTGCATCTGGCGGTTCAACTTACGTAACTGTTTCAGCTGGAACAGGAAATATGTTATTGGGAGAAGTTGGCTGGGATAATATCAATGTTGGCACACCTAACACTTCAGTGTTTGATTCGACATCTGTTTACTATATAGAACCTAGAACAACTTACTCAACACCACCATTTTCAAATACTACAATTGCATGGCCAAGTTCTACAGTAGCTATAGCATATGGCTCAGGTATATGGGTAGGACTTGCTTCACTAGGATCGGCTATTTACACAAGCAATAGCGGGTCTCTCTTTACAACCATACCATTAACTGTTACAGCTCCGTTTTCTGCTATAGCATATGGGCAAGGCTATTTTGTAATAATTTCGTATGGTGGATCTGGTAATTCAATTGCGCTTGCTTCTAATTCTTTAGGACAAAGTTGGTTAAGTTCATTACTTCCATCTGCTAAAAATTGGTCAAGTTTAGCGTTTGGTGGAGGAACTTTTGTAGCAGTAGCACCTGGAGCCGCATATAATCAATTATCTGTTACTCCAGTTAGTGTATCACAGACAATTTCAGGTATTGTTACTATTGACGGATCTGGAGTAATTACATTAGGAGCTAGCCTAAGTTCGGCTTTACCTGTTGGCACTCCTATCACTGTATCCGGAACACTATCCGGAACAGCAACCGGGTCAATTACTGGGTATAGCAACCCAAAAACTTACTATGTGATTTCTACTCCTACTCCGACACCTGGTGTATTTGCAATATCTGCATCATTGGGTGGTAGTGCTGTTGCATCAACAGCTGGTAATTTAAATGGTTTAACATTTACTTACACTTATACTTCTCCAGGAACTGGAGCTAAATTTACTGTAGGTGTTGGTGGAACAAGCTATAACTTATTTTTAGCAGCCGGTGGAACTAATTATGCAGTAGGAGATCAGTTAAAAATTGCAGGAACATCTTTAGGAGGAGCTACTCCTGCTAATGATTTGACAATAACAGTTGTAAGTTTGTCAGGAACTATTATTAGTTCATACAGTTATAGTGGAACTCCTCTTACAGGTAGTAATGCGGCATCTGCTTATTCTACAACATTAGGAACTTCGTGGAGCTCAGGAACTGGATTAACTTCGTCTATACCTTGGTCGGCAGTGGCTTGGGGAGCTGGAAGATTTGTTGCAATAGCTAACGGCAATAGAAATGTTGGTTACTCTTTTGACGGAATAACATGGACTGTAACTGCAAATGCACTGCCTACAGCATCGGCTTGGTCTGCAATTAAATTTGGAAAAAATATCTTTGTTGTAGTATCTAGCACAAGTGCTAATCCTTGTTGGAGTTTTGATGGCATCACTTGGTATAGTTCACCTTATTCTATCTCTGCAAATATTTTAGCATACGGACAAGGAGTATGGCTTGCTTTATTATCTGGAGCATCAACTGGCTATACTAGCGAAGATGCCAGAGGATGGAAATTTAGAACTGTTCCATCAGATACTTATACCGCAGTTGGATTTGGTTATAGATCAGGCGATAGCGCAGGAGTTTTTGTAACAGCGTCAACTGGAATTGTAGGTGAAAATTTCTTTGCAGGTGCTACTGCACAATCTCGTCCAGTAATTAGCGGCGGGGTTATTACTAGCATCAGTTTATGGGAACCGGGATCTAACTACGTTGGAAGTCCTACACTAACTTATCTTGATCCTAACAATCTTACAGATGCAAATTCTAATCATAGATTAGGATATGGTGTATTATCTAGTCCTACATTTATTAATAGAGGTCAAAACTATAGCACAACTTCGACTGCAATTACTATTACTGGTAACGGATACGCAGATCAATTGCAAGTTGGACTAAATCTTTATGTAGCACAATTATCTAAACTACCTAGCCCAGGTGATAATTTGACTATTGCACTTAATAATCAAATCTATAAAGTAACTAGCGCAACTGCACTATTAGGAACAGTTGCTCCAAACATACAGGCTTTAATTAGTATTTCTCCTGCATTGCAGTCTTCGAATACTCCTACACATAATGCCGCAGTTTCGATTAGAGAGAAATATAGTCAGGTTCGATTAACAAATCATGACTTTTTATATATCGGATACGGTAATCAAATTGAATCTAATTATCCAGGATACCCACAACCTGACAGTCTCGGAGATCCTGCTACTGTGCTAAACGTTAATAGTCAAACTCTTGAAGTTAACCAAGGTCGTGTATTTTATACTTCGACCGACCAAGACGGTAACTTTGTAGTAGGTAATTTATTCGGAGTTCAGCAGGCAACTGGTATTGTTACACTTAATGCTAGTCAATTTGGATTAACAGGTTTAAGTCAGTTGAAGCTAGGCGGAGTTTCTGTTGGTAATAATGCGGTTATTATTACTTCTTTTAGCACAGAGCCTACTTTCTTAGCTAACAGTAACCAAATTATTCCAACACAGAAAGCAATTAAATCTTACATAACAGGTAGATTATCACAAGGTGGATCAAACACATTCACTGGGCAGTTGATCGCTGGAACGGTATCAGTTGGTGGTCCTAACTTCATTGCTTCTACGATTCCAGCTGGGCAAAGTGGATCAAATGTAAAGATGTTGAATAAAGTGAACATTGCCGGGGCTACAGGAACTGGTCTTCCATATGGGGTTGACGGGACTATGATGTCAGAATCATACTTTATACATGCGGCTAACTACCGTGGTAATTTCTAAAAGTATGCAGATATTTGGATAAGATAAATATAATATCAGAGGAATGGAAATAAAATGGCGCAATTTAAATTAGGTAGAATTCGATTTGTTTGGCAAGGTCCTTGGACCACAGGCACTACATACGCAGTAGATGATGTAGTATCAGTCGGTGGAAAGAGTTACATTTGTCA
>Ga0164297_10005888_pt1 | contig 10381 bp, 6 predicted proteins | sample GEODES058metaG_FD_113539 | JGI IMG/M metagenome (GOLD analysis project Ga0164297, IMG submission 113539) | Dystrophic lake water microbial communities from Trout Bog Lake, Wisconsin, USA - GEODES058 metaG | ecosystem: Environmental > Aquatic > Freshwater > Lake | place: USA: Trout Bog Lake...
AAAAAAAAGAGGCTGAAATGGAGGCGATGGTGGAGGAGGATGATGAGGAACCGAAAGATGAAAAACCTGAAAAGGTGGCGGCGAGCGCTGTTGCGCGCAAAACGAAAAGGTTGGTGCGAGGAGGAAAGGGGGAGTATGCAGTAGTGAAGCCGTTTCGCCGAGCAGTTGTTGTCATTTACAAAAGGATCTTGTCCATGGTTCGTCAGGTGTTCAAGATGGTTGCTTCTCTGCATGGCCTTGGGAATTCCGATTTGCCTTCGGATCATGTTGTCAGAGACATGATCGACAAAACCAAGGTTTGGTTGGTCGATCAGATGGGACAACATTTTCCTCCCAAGAGAAGCAATTATTTGCTCAAGCGTTGGCGAACGTTGGAACCTTTGCTTCGACGTCTCGTTGGTGGCGGTCAAGATCCCAGGCCCCTGGCTTCGAGCAGCGACAACATTCTCGTTCCGCCTTCCGTTCCGGCTTCGTCTCTGCCGTCTCCTTTACCGGAGGATTCATCTCCCGCCGATGTTTCTCCGCCAATATCATCGTCCTCTTCAGTTTAAAATGAGCGCTCAAGCTGATTGGAACCACTTGGTGGTTGATTTGCGAAACAACATTTTTAAATTGGTTTTTTTTGCAATGGATTGTTCCAAACCCGCAGCTGATGAAGTTCTCCCGGCAACCTGCAAGGATCACATTTCTGGCGGCAGCGAGGGTGGTGTCGTCGCTCCCAGCACTTATTACAGCAGTAGCAGCGATTCCTCGTCTCAACGCCGAAGGAAAAATCCGCGCAAAAAGGTTCAACGTGTACCGCCATCTTCCGCCAGCAAGCCTTCTCCTGCTAAGAAGAAAAAACGACCGTCTGTGATGCCGACAACGTCAGTGTTGCCCTCCGAGGATGTCCGTGTCATAGTTGAAGATGTCAATTTTCCAGATGTTGGTTATTGAACGAGAGTGCTAAATAAAATTTTCATTTCATCTTTGAGTTTGTTTCATTTTTGGCGGGTCAAGGAGGAGTTTGGACGAGGGCGAGGAAGTTTGGGGGGGCGGGAAGGGGAGTTTAGGGGTGTCAGTTGCTGTACAATGGCGCGCCGAGTTGGCCGTTTTGGAGAGGCCGTTGACGCTGTGGCCCATGGGAGAGAAAGGAAAAAGAAAAATCGCGGTGAGGATGAGAAGCGATTGGTAGAGCTCATGGATTGGGTCACCCGTCAAATTGACCAGGCGGGTCGCGTGCCTCGTTTGAGCGATGTCGTTGAGCAGGCGGGCAAGGGATTCAAGTTTGATTCCTTGAGCCGTCGCGCTATTTCGGCGGCTCTCAGGCGGCACCCTTATTACCACATGAGTTCTCATCAGATGAAGGGACCTCGGCGTGTCGGTCGTTATCGGCCAATTGTCTGTAATCAGCTTGGTGTTTTGCACGCCGATATTGGTTTCTTTCCGAAGGAAAGAGAGTTTGAGACTCCTCAGACATTTCAGTCGGGGTTCTTGATTGCTAAAGACGTCTTGTCTCGTTTTGTCTATGTTGTTGTTTTGAGAGGTAATCGAACGGCTGCCGAAATGGAACGAGCTTTTGGTGTTGTTTTGCAACAACACAAAGCTGCGTTTGGTTCCGACGGTCACAAGATTGTCAGCATTTCATTTGACCAGGAGCGTAGCGTCATGTCCCACAGAGTGCAATCATTTTTTCGTAAAAATTTCATTTCTTTTCATGGTTTTGAATGGAGTGACAGCAAATCTAAAGTGGCGGAGAATGTCATCAGGTTCTTGAGAACTACCATGGCTCGGTTGATGGTTTCCAAGCCGCCCTCTCAACGAAAGTGGTGGCAATTCATTGACGAGGCGGTGAGGTCTCTCAATTCCCTTCCCATTGAAATTGACGGTCAGCGTTTTGATTGGACACCGGCTGATGTCAACAAGCGCACCCTGGCGGCTTTTATGCGAGATCTCTATCGAAAGGTTCCGGTCTTTTACTTTGCTCAGTTTGAAATAGCGCCTCAACTGGTCAAGTTCAAGTATTCCGTGGGCAGCGTGGTGAGGCCGAAACTGTTGGCTACTTCTTCAGCTCAAATTGGCATCAAGAGATCCCAAAAGAATCTCAAAGACGACAGATTTCGAATTGAAGAAACAGTTTCTTACGTTGCTCGAAATTTTTCAGTTGGTCGGGCTTACAAGTGCGTCAATCTGCGAACTGGTCGACGAGAGGTTTTTGACGAGTGGGATTTGGCGCTCAGCTTTTAAACATCATGCAACAGCAGCACATGTCATCGATGGAGGACAGTCTTGTTCCTTTTCGCCAGTTCATTCCGCCCGAAACGTCCACATTTCAGGTGTCTGTTCCTTTTCGAGATCTGAACGGTAGAAAATTTCACTTTGAACGTCTTGCTCTTTCACCGGATTTTTACAGCAAGGAAGCGGCCTCGTTCGGGGTGGAAGCTGCAGAAGAAGAGCTGGTGGTGTATAAAACGGATCTCAGATTGGAAGCGGATTTTGTCGGAGACAAAAAAAATTTTGGCCCTTCGTTCAAGCTGCAAACTCTTTTGACTGCGCGCGAATTCATTACGGAATTCAACAGTTTCTTTGAAAACGACAAATCTGATTTTATGAAAAGATGTCCGGTTTTTTTCGATTGGACTGACATTAGTTTGTCGCATCCGGTTAATTACATCAAGGAGGCTAGTGTGCACGAAGAAGTTTGGTACGGTCTCGGGACGTCCTATTCATGGGAAATGCATGGAAATGGTCTGCCCGCTTCTCTCGCCGATCTGCCGGTCGCCAATCCTCTCAAATATCCCCCGGCAGGGGTTTTTGGGGGCGAAGAAGAGACCAAAGAAAATTTCAGAGTTCGTTTGTTTCTCGCTCCTTTTCTCAAAGTCACCTTTTCCGTCCTCGGACCTTTGCAGGATTTGGGTTTCTCGGTTTCTCAGTTTGGAGAGCAAAAGACCGCGAGACAAATTACAATCATCAACCCGTCTGCTTTTTACGTCAACATCACAGCTTCGTCGCCACCTTCAGTTAAATTGGCTTCTTCCAGTTGCACCATTAACGTGTTCCCGTCTGATCCTCGGGTGATGTCTTTCAATCGCACTCTTGAAATATCGGCAGCCGATTACAAGAATCACGAAATTCTTGCTGAACGACTGAATGCCAAAATTCAAGAGTGCGCCGAAGAGCTCAATGTCAACTTTTCTCTTCAGTTTGATTTAGGGTCAAACAAGTTTCATTTCTCCTTTCCTTCAAGCGATCAAATTTCTTTGTTGTTGTTTCTTCAAAAGCCTGAATTGTCGTTGCGAATGGGATTTTATTACAACAACATCATTTCAAAAACGTCCAAGGCAAAGGAAATGGCAGCCGTTGGACCTTTGGCTTCCAACATGACAGACTTGTTGAACAAATGCACATCTCTGTGTTACGACACTGGCATTGTGCTTTGCACTTTGGATCAGGCGAGCTCGAATGCCACCAGCGGAGCCATGGATTATTTTATGGCTTCTTTGCTTCCTACAAGCAGCGGCGTCATGGAGATGGACAAATGCGGTCTGGAAGAGTTACCCGGGGTTGTCCTCAACTCGCCTTCCGGCTTTGGGTCTCGGATTCCTTTCAAGTTTCAGCTGTTGCGAATTTACGACAATCAAGAATTGCGCAAATTTGCCTGGAAGAACGGAGCCTGGATTTACGGCATGTTGAAGGGCGTTTTAGTCTCTCCTGTTGCAGCTGTCGCTGGTTCCTCTCGGCGTTTTCCTTTTTCTCTGCTCTAAGTAGTTTTTCGTCCGGTAGAGGGCGGTGACTCCGGGTCTGGGGTCTTTGGTGGCTTAGCGTTTCGTTTTTGTTGTCGACTTGGTCAGTTCACTGGAGACCTCGGTCGTGGATGGAATGAATTATTCCTCTCAGCAACGCAAACCTCCGCTTGTTCGATATTCCACCCAGAATCGGGCCGTTTTGCTGTCTGCTTCCAATTCAATGCCTAAAACAAGAAGGGCCAGAGCGGCATCGAGACCAAGGAGAAAGCGATCTGCCGCGATTGCCAAGAGAGGCGGCAACAAGGTGAGAATTGTCAAGGGTCGCGTGGTGGTCAAGGTCGGTGGATTTCCTGGGACTCATCGTTTCGGTGCCGGCCAGCTCATTCGTTTTGTGCCGCTCAACAAAATCAAACTAGCGGCCAAACGAATTTTGGGGTCATCGGGTCGTCTCCGCCGACGACGAAAGACCAGCAAGAGGTTGAAGAATCGTCGCCGTCGACGACGACAAAGGCGAGGACGAGGAAGAAAAGTTTAAATTGTGCGATCTTCAGACATGGCTCCTTCGGGCCGAAAAAGGGCGAGAACAAATGGCAGTGGACTGTCCTCAGCAGACAAGCATCTGCCTTGGCAAAACGTTCGTAATCAAGATCTCCTGAGCACTGAATATGTCGACGTCGATCCCATCAACAAGGCGGACTTGGACGGAGATAAGGCGCCGACTCAGATTGATTTTGAATATTCGGCTACTAAGCCGATTCTCTTTGGTCCCATGACCAAATTTCACATTGAAGGACGTTTCGACGTTAAAGCCGCCGGGGGAGAATGGAAAGCTGCAGAGGCCGCTGACATCACCGACGTTGTCTTGCAATTCAATTGGTTCGAAATGCTCATCAAATCAATTGACGTGTTTCACAACAATCAGCGCATTGCCAGTTCCAACGAGCAGAGATTCATCTCACCCTACGTTCACGCTATGCTCTATCACTATATGGACAATTCATCAAAGAGATATCTTTGTCCCCAAAAGGCCCATCCTGCATATTGCATTCCCGAGGAACGCAACAAGTGGACGTCTGGATCCAAGGTTTGGAAAGACTATGCAGCCAACATCTTCACCGGGGACTTTTTTGACTTTGATTTCTTTCCCCTCTTTCAATTTCCCTTTTTCTTGGGTTCCAACTTTATGACAGATGCTATTTCCAGGCTCATTCCTTTGGATGTCCTGGGAAAATTGCACGTTCGCTTTACATTTTTTGATTCGCAAGACCACATATTTCGGAAAAATGCAGCGGCGGCTGGCAAGTCGTATCGATTTTTCATCAGGAAATTCAAGATGTGTCTGGAGGAAGCTCGACTCTCGCCCGCAATTGAAAGACAGGTGGTGTCCAGGTCCAAAATTGAATTTCCCGGTGTCACTCGCTTGCAGTTGGTCGATCCCGTTCCCGACTCCTCGTCGACTCACAAAACCGTCTTTCAAGATATTTATCTTCCCGAGTCTGTTTTGATTTTTTGTCTCGACAAACAGATTGCTTCTGGCACTTATGATTTCAGCAAAGGCCAGGAGCAAAACGTTTTCAAAGGTCACCGCATTCGACATCTCGATTTCAGCTTTGGTAATCAGAAATTCAGTCTCAAGGAGCCTCACTTTGGGAGATTTCGCAACGATCGTTTGGCCGTCAAACAGCTCGCCGACTATCATTTCATTCCCATGTTTGGAATTCAGCCCGACGTTGCCAAGCTCACTCTCGAAGCTATCCAGAACGGAGGAGAGGATTCCGCTTTCCCCCACATTTACATTCCTCTGTGCAGCAGCTTCGCAGACAGGGAACGTCTCGTGCCTCCCTTGGATGACGGTTCCTGCATTTCTCGCAAGGATAATTTGGAAATTTCCTTTCAGTTTGAAGCCACCAATTCTCAGACCAGCGCAGTCTACGTCTGCTACGCCATCTACACCGACGTGGCCAACATTTTGGATGTGCGAAGTCAATATTTTTCGTCTCCTTATTTGAGATACATGTAAACAATTTCGTGTATGATGCTCGCGTGCGCGTGCGCACTTTCCAATAAAATGTGTTTTTTCTATTGTTTTAGCGTTTCATTTTAAAAAGCTTTAGTTGGGGGCCATCATGTGTCTAGTGAAGACTGCCTTTTGCTTTGATTGCGGTAAATTGCAAATTTGGCGGTCGGAGCAAGGATGCTGGCGAGAGAGAGAGTGCGACAATCCAGCTTGCCTCAGAAAGACTCGGTCGGGAGCCACTTTTCAACTCAAATCGCCCGACCCGTGCAGCTCCTTTTGCGATTCTGAACATTGCGGGCACGTTTTCCCTCCTCGCTACATAACCTACATTCATTGCCTCCACTGGCAGTGTCGTCGCAACCCTCTCTTCGCTTCTAACCGCTCGTCCCTCCCATTGTCATGATTTAATTAATTTGAATGTTCATGAGGAAATAAATAAAAATGTTCAGATTGTAATTGCAAATTTCATTTATTTTACAAAATTGTGTGCATGTCCAAATGAAAAAATAATAAAAGGTTCTTAAAGATAATAAGGTATTTTTTTATTTGAAAAATAAAATGTATTCATGCGTGATAAAAAAATGTGTGTCATTCCATTTGACCCCCTCCCCCTACGGAAAAGTGAAATATCGGCCGGGCATATCGAAAGTTCTCTGAAAAAGCTCTTTTTGTCATCTATGTTTGCTGGCTCAAACATTTAGTTGAAATAAATTGCAGCAGTCAAAAATTAAATCAATTTACAATATTTACGTTATTTACAATATAGTGTTGAGGTGCACCTTAAAGCTATTCAAACTAAAAACACTGTAGTGCAGTGCGCCTTAAAAGCTATTCACAAATTATGAATCTTCAAATCTTTAGCTGAAAAACTGTGTCATTGCATGTACGTCAAAAAGCCAAAAAAGGTGTTGTTTTAAAAGAGAAGAAAAGAAAAAAAAGAAATTTTCAAAGTAAAAAAATTAACTTAAAGTACTGTGTCATCACAATGTGCACCTTCAAGCAAACGTGTCATTTTCTAGTGTATGCGCCTAACCTACCAAAAAAGTAAAATAAATGAAAAATAGAACGTCTTGGTCGGATCTTCCTCCATCACTTCTCTCAAAAAGGAATGGTCATACATTTTCTTGCCCAGACAAGGATTTCTGCTGGGTCATCTGTTTCCCTATCAAATTGAATAGAGCAACTTTTCATGGGGATGAATCCATCCTTGTCTGGTTCAATCTTGGGGCCAGTGTAGGCCTTGATGGTGCCCGTGTAGATCGATGTTTTTTTCATGGCGTCCGGCTTGCCCAGTCTCTTTAGGAAGACATAAAGTTGCTTCTTGTAGACGGACACCTCTACGACATTTTTCACATACTTGCTGAGAACCAACGTCTCAGAATAGATGGTTCCGTCATCGATGTTCTCCGAGTCCTTTTCGCTAGCGTCATAGATTTCGTAGGCCTTTGGCAGACATTCCGTCAGCAGTTTGCTCATGCCTTGGGGAAAGAGCAAAATTGGTTTTCCCAATTTGTTGTTGACCAAGTGAAAAACGTGGTCTCGGTTCTCTTCGTGAAGACCAACTTCAATGCTGCCATTTCTGAGTTTGAAACTCATTTCCGCCAATGTTTTCGGCACCTCCAACTCGACATAGGCTTTGGACGCGCCCTTTTCCCATTCTTCATCATCTTCAAACATTGCCTGAGATGATTGTTCCTCCTCCATTGCCTGAGAAGATAGTTCTTCCTCCGAGTGGTTATCGGCGTCATTGACGTCAGAGTTGGCGGCGGCGGCGGCGGCGCCGACGGGGGCGGCAGAGTTGGAGTCCGTTTTGATTAGTTTTTTGTTTCGGGTAGATTCCGACGACTCGTGCGTCCTCTTGCTGCGTCCATTGGCTGATTGGCTGGCTGGTGGCGATAATGGCGGCGGAGGCATCCTCAGAGGAAAAAGGGGCAAAGGCACGCCTTGTTGACAGCAACCTGGAAGGTTGCTGACTGAGAGATACTTTGCATCTCAATGATGGTCAAAAGAAAGCACTGTTTATTTTATAGTATTTTGTGGCGCGCTCGAGGCCTGCTTTGTTGTGTTTTTGAGAGAGAAGAATGAGAGAGCAAATGTTTTGCGCTTGGCTGGCTGACTGGCCAGCTGGCAGTTGGGCATCCTTTTCTCAGGCCAGCTTTGCTCTCTTAGCTGTTTGCTCTTTGCTGATTGGTGCACCTGTGACAAAAAGGGGCGGACCTAGTAGTTTTTTATTCCTTTTCTTTGCCTTTCTTCTCCTTCTGTCCTCCTCCTTCTCTTCTTCTTTTTCTTTTCCTTTCATTCTCTCACAGTCTGTTGAGTCTATTGGAGTTGGATGGATGGACAACAGTCAGGAGGAAGAAGAAGAGGATCGTGGTCAACGGCCTTTGCTGGAAGAGCCTGAGGATGCCCTCGATCGTTTTAAAGTTGACGTTGCTGCTATAGAGGACGGGCCGGCAGCTCGAATCGTGTTGTACAACGTCAATCTACCTCGTCGACTTTGGCAGGATGAGGCCTCTTTGATTCGAATTCGAGACAGGGTGGTGAGAGATTTCAACAATGACGCTGGTATTTACTTTCAATTGTCAGCCACTTATACTTTGGTCAATCGCGAGAACGGCGAAGTTCGCACCTGGTCCGGAAGTTTCAACCCGCGAAACAGAGTAATCAGCGAATTGACATCTCACGCTTCTTTTGAGCCGGATTCGTTCGTTCCATTTGTGCTGGCTCATTCCTCGCCTGATTGGGTGTTTGATAAATTGACTGCAGCTGGAGGGGGGCTATTGACAGATGGAAAACCATCGGTGTGGGTGTTGGATGAAATCAAAAGCATTGTCATTTCTTTTCAGTGTCGACTCGGCGTCACTCATTCTCTCTTTAGTCGTTATCCCCCGTTGAATTGGTGGAGGCGGAGGTATGGCAACAGGGGCAAAAGACAAAGAGGCGTCCGGTTTGAGCTTGGCTAAGGCCAACGCGATCGCTTTCAGAGCCGGGCGACAAAGTGGCCGCAGTCATTGCCAATCGTCTTGTCCTAAATGGGATTGGTGGAAAAATCACAGCTCCAATCTTTTGATTGATTTCTTTGCTAGTTACTTTGATTTCGCGATAGAGTGGGTGGCGAGTCTTCCCGTTGCCCTTGTTATATTGGTGAAACCCCGAGGGCAACCTCAAAATTGTCTTTTATTTGACGGTCGTCTTTGGGCAGTTGCAGCAGCGGAGAAAACGGCGAGACCGGTGACCATTTGTTGGCTTCTTGAAAGGGGCAGCGGAAGATTGTTGCATCAATACAATGATTTGTCTCAATTTCCGACAATGTTTCAATTTCCGCAGCAGCGGGCTGCGGCCAATCAGCAACCACGCAGTCTGTGCGAATTGCTCGGGCTGAAGGCCGGATCTTTTGCGGACCCTCAGAACTTGCACGAATTGCGCCAATGTTTGGCTGATCATTGTGGTGGCGGCAATAGCCAAGACAGCGGAGTCACTGTTGTGCAAGGAAAAGACAGGGATGTGTGTTTTTCCAATGGTTGTCAGTTTGTTGTGGAGGCCGCTACTGATCTGCATTATCGGATTTTTTACCAAGAACCTGTTTATCGTCCGGTGAAACCATTGCGGCCTCCGTTGATGGGAACGCATAAACAGCGGCTGGAAGAAGAATGCTATAGCAAAAGCGATGACGGGGAGATTGAAATAGCTGAAATGTTTCGAACCAATCGATCATGTGCTACATCAGTTCGCCAGTCCGGTCTCAATTTGGCCTTCAGTTTGGGGGTCATTTCGCGCCAAGAGCTCTCTTCTCTGTCGTGCCAGCTGGGAAAAACTGCCGCCAGCTTGGCTCTGCATTTGGACGAAAGGGGACACTTGAGACACATTTTTTACAAAGACGCAGAAAATTCTTTTGGTCAGACAGTGACTTGTTTCGATGAGGCTTCTGTCGACGAAAAAGGGGAAATGCGGAGTCAGGATGAGGCCGTTCAAAATATGAACGTCTTTTGGCAAAAGGTTTGGACTCGTCGCCAAACATGGGGAGTTCCCGCTCGCGCTCGAATTCTAAAAGATGTGCTGGCTCGAATGGAGCGTCTCTCTGTATCTCCTTGTTCATCTTTGTTTGTCAAATGCTTGAAAGATCTCAAAAGATGTGTCTCTCTTCAATATGTTGTTTTTTTCTCTTCTTGCGATGATCAAATTCACAGCTTCAAGTATTACTTGGCCCATTTCGCTCACAAATTTCTCCAGAACAAGAGAGGTTTGCAGTTGAAGACTAGCAGCGACAACAACATCAACGCTCTCGTTGTGGCTGGAAAGATGTCTGTTTTTAATCTGCAAGCTTACGTTAATGCCAAAGATGACGCCGAATTTTTCGGCGAGGAACGCTGGATTCCTCCGCCCAAGATTTTGCACGTCGTTCGGGATTTGCATCACCAACCGCTTTTGCAGCTGCCGTTGTCGTCGTCGTCGTCGTCGTCAAAGACGATGACACAAACAGTGTTTTCTCGCATCATGTTGCGAGCTCGTATGATGGCGTTTGTCGTATTGGCTTTTTGGAATGATTTCGGTCAGGATTCTGTCAACCATTTTGGGGTCGATTTGCACGGAAACGGCAACGCATTCAGATCAGCTTCTCTCTTGGCATTTGAAAGCGTTT
>Ga0164297_10005890_pt1 | contig 10379 bp, 9 predicted proteins | sample GEODES058metaG_FD_113539 | JGI IMG/M metagenome (GOLD analysis project Ga0164297, IMG submission 113539) | Dystrophic lake water microbial communities from Trout Bog Lake, Wisconsin, USA - GEODES058 metaG | ecosystem: Environmental > Aquatic > Freshwater > Lake | place: USA: Trout Bog Lake...
ACCGCGCCGCGACCCAAGCGCTCTTCGGGCACAAAGTGCAGTCCCAAGCGCCTTCGCTCGACCGGGCCCAAGCCCGACAAGTCTTGGCCGCTCAGCACCACCATGCCCGTTGTTGCACGCGGGTCTTCACCAGACAAGGCGAACATCAGCTCTTGTTGGCCATTGCCCGATACGCCCGCAATGCCCAACACCTCGCCAGCACGCACCGTGAAAGAAATGGCCTGCAGATCGGTGCCAAAAGCCTGCTCTGATTTCAGGCTCAAGCCATTGATGCTCAAAACCGGCTCACCCGCCTGACCTTGGCGTGGGGGTAAGGCGGGGGGTTCAGCGCCAATCATCAACTGGGACAAGGCGGCATTGCTCGCGCTGCTGGGGTCAATTTGGCCCGTCACCTCGCCGGCCCGCAGCACGGTGCAGGCGGTGCACAAGGCGCGGATTTCGTGCAGCTTGTGGCTGATGTACAAAATGCTGCAGCCCTCAGCGGCCAAGCGACGCAGCACCGTAAACAACTTTTCGACAGCCTGCGGTGTCAGGACCGAGGTGGGCTCGTCAAGAATCAAAATTTTGGGTTCACTCAACAAGGCACGGATGATTTCAACCCGCTGCATCTCGCCCACGCTGAGGCTGTGCACCGGCCGCAAAGGGTCGATGTCCAAGCCGTAATCGGCGGCCTTTTGCGTGATGCGCGCCGTGACTTCAGGCAAGCTCAATTGCCGGCTTAAGCCGAGCCATACATTCTCAGCCACGCTCAGGGTGTTGAAGAGGCTGAAGTGTTGAAACACCATGCTGATGCCAGCAGCCCGCGCCTCTTGGGGATTTCGAACCGGCAAGGGCTCCCCATCCACCCAAATTTCACCCGCATCGGGCTTGACCGCGCCGTAGATGATTTTCATCAAGGTGGATTTGCCAGCGCCGTTCTCGCCCAAGATGGCGTGAATTTCACCCGGCATGACCTTCAGCGACACCTGGTTGTTCGCCACCACCGCCGGGTAGCGTTTGGTGATGCCCTTGAGTTCCAGGCGAGCGGGACGTGGGTGAGAGGGTGTCACTGGGGTCACTGGGGTCACTTGGGTCCGCCAACGTCGGGGTTCGGCGTTTGATGAGGAGACTGTTTGAGTGGGGTGTTAGTGGTGCTAGGGGCGTTAGTGGCATTAGTGGCATTAGGGGCGTCAGGGACGACTTGGCGGCTCTTGAACCAAGCCCCCAACAGGGCGCGCTCTGGCGGCGTGATGCCCGTTGCATTGTTCATGGGCATGTCCTGGCTCACCACCACCTGTTGGTAGATATTGGAGGCGTTACTCTCAATCGCCTCATCCGAATCAAAGCGCAGGTTTTTCATTTGCACAACCGGGCCATGGCAGCTGAGGCAACGCGATTGAATGACGGGGCGAACTTGGTCCAAGGTGACCGGGGTCGCTTCCGATCCATTGACCGCAGTGGGAGCAGGCCGCAAGGCCCAAATCATCGCCAAAATCACCGCCACGCCAACGGCGGCGTAGGGCCAGGGGTGGCGGTGTTTGCCCAGCAAATAACCGTGTCGCATGACAAAGAACTGGCGAATGGCCGCGCCTGCGAACATCATGCCGATCAACACGAGCCAGTTGTGCGGCTGGTTATAGGTGAAGCTGTAGTGGTTGGACAGCATGGCAAATAGGACCGGCAGCGTGAAGTAGGTGTTGTGGACGCTGCGCTGTTTGCCACGAATGCCGTGAATCGGGTCAACGGGTTGACCTTCCCGAATCGATTTCACCACGGTTTTTTGCCCTGGAATGATCCAGAAGAACACGTTGGCGCTCATGCTGGTGGCAATCATGGCGCCGACCAACAAAAAGGCGGCACGTCCGGCAAACCAGTGGCAGGCCCAATAAGACGCCACGCAGACCAAACCCAACACCAAAGCGCCGACGATGGCGTCACCCTTTTCACGCTGACCAAAGACGCGGCAGACCGTGTCGTACAACAACCAAAACACCACCAAAAAGCCCAAGGCCACCACCACCGCCTGTGCAGGCGGCCAGTTGACCAAGGACTTGTCGACCAAATAAGTGCCCGCTTGCCAAAGGTAGGTCAGGGTGAACAGGGCAAAACCACTGAGCCAGGTGCTGTAGCTTTCCCAAAAAAACCAATGCAGGTGTTGGGGCAATTCGGGGGGGCGGACCGCGAACTTGACCGGGTGATAAAAGCCCCCGCCATGCACGGCCCACAACTCGCCACTGACCCCTTGTTTTTTGAGTTCAGGGTCTTGCGGTGGGGTCAGGCTGCTGTCCAAAAACACAAAATAAAAGGACGACCCCACCCAGGCAATCGCCGTGATCACATGGACCCACCGCAAAAGCAAATTGCCCCAATCGAGAAAGTAACTCTCCACCACTTACTCCAAATTCATGTCACCCTGCGGTGCAAAGTTATGCATTCAAGAATCGAGCCAAGTTCGAGGAAGCGGGATCAAGAGCCCCGGTAGGTGGAGTAACTCCAAGGGCTGACCAACAAGGGCACGTGGTAATGCTGATCGGCATGGGCGACGCCAAAGTCCAGGCTGACACGATTCAAAAAAGGGGGCTTTGGCAAGTCGACGCCCTGCTTTTCAAAATAATCGGCGACTTCAAAGACCAAGCGATAAGTCCCGACTTGGAGGCTGGCATTGTCGTAAAGCGGTGCCTCTGAGCGGCCGTCGGCGTTCAATTGGAAACGCCTCACCAGCGTCGCGGCGTCTTGCTCGGTGGTGAGCAACGAAACCCACATGCCAGCGGCTGGGGTGCCATGCATGGTGTCTAAAACATGAGTGCTCAATCCCATTGGAACCCCAAAAGTCAAATCAATTGGAAAAAATTGTATACAGTTTTTACGGACTCGCTTCAAGTGCAAAAACGCAACAAAAGTGAAAGGAATGAAGGGGCAATCACCCCCTTCATGCTGTTACAGCTTGACCCATTCCTTAACCTTATATACAGTTTTGGTGCATATTTTGCCCCTTTGGCACCAGGAAGCCCCTTAAACCGGGGGACAGATGCACCAAATAGGCGCAAGCGAGCCTGAAATACAGGCATTTTTCTTGCTTCCGCAAAGATACAACTTTTGGATTTTGTTGCTATGAATGTTCGTCGTTCCCTCGTCTTGGCCCTTGGTTGCAGCGTGGCTGCTTTGACTGTGCCGCTGTTAACCCAGACCGCCTTGGCGCAGAGCAGTGCACCCACCCCGATTAAATTCCAACTCGACTGGCGCTTTGAAGGCCCTTCGGCTTTTTTCTTGTTGCCCACGGCCAAAGGCTATTTCAAAGACGCCAACCTCGACGTCACGATCGATGCGGGCAACGGATCGGGGGTCGCCGTGCAACGCGTGGCCACCGGTAACTACGACATGGGCTTTGCCGATTTGGCGGCCTTGATGGAATTCTGGGCCAACAACCCCGACGTGCCCAACAAGCCTGTGGCGGTCATGGTGGTCTACAACAACACCCCCGCTTCGGTCATGGCCTTGAAAAAATCAGGCATCCAGTCGACCGCCGACCTGAGTGGCAAAAAACTGGGGGCGCCGGTGTTTGACGCCGGTCGCCGTGCCTTCCCCATTTTTGCCAAAGCCAACAATGTGAACAGCGTGCAATGGACCACGATGGACCCGCCCTTGCGCGAAACCATGTTGGTCCGCGGTGACGTGGACGCCATCACCGGCTTCACCTTCACCTCGCTGTTGAACCTGGAAGCCCGCGGCGTCAAGGCGGAGGACGTGACCATCCTGCCCTATGCCAGCCATGGCGTGAAGTTGTATGGCAACGTCATCATCGCCTCACCCAAATTGCTAAAAGAAAACCCCGCCGCGGTGAAAGCCTTCCTGAAGGCTTTTACCAAAGGGGCCAAGGAAGTCATTGCCAACCCCAGCGCTGCCGTGGCTTTTGTGAAGGAACGCGACGGCATCGTCAACACCGACCTGGAAACCCGTCGACTCAAATTGGCCATTGACACCGTGGTCAACAGCCCCGACGCCCGCGCTGAGGGCTTTGGCCAACTGAACCCGGGTCGTTTGTCTTTGATGGCCTCACAAGTGTCGGACGCCTTCGCCACCAAGTCCCGCGTCAATCCCGATGTGTTGTGGAGCGCGGCTTACCTGCCCACGGCCAAAGAGCTGGACGTTCTGCCTAAAAAATGAGTGACGCCATGAAAGCGCCATTCGTTGAATTCAAAGACGTTTGGCTGGCCTACAACCACGAGCTGCTGGCCCAAGGCCACTATGCGGTCGAGGGCATCGATCTGCAAGTCCAACGGGGCGAATTCATCGCCATCGTGGGGCCATCAGGCTGCGGCAAATCGACCTTCATGAAGTTGACCACGGGTTTGAAAATGCCCTCCAAGGGCAGTATCCGCATCGATGGCCAAGCCGTCACCGGCCCCCTAAAAATTTCGGGCATGGCCTTTCAAGCACCGTCTTTGCTGCCTTGGCGCACCACGGTCGAAAATGTGTTGTTGCCGCTGGAAATCGTAGAGCCTTACCGCGGCCAGTTCAAAAAGAAACGCCCTGAATTTGAAGCACGTGCCCGCGCCTTGCTGCAAAAAGTGGGCTTGGCCGGTTACGAGGACAAGTTCCCATGGCAGCTTTCTGGCGGCATGCAACAACGCGCCAGCATTTGCCGGGCCTTGATTCATGAGCCACAGATGCTCTTGCTCGACGAACCTTTTGGCGCTTTGGACGCCTTTACCCGCGAGGAGCTCTGGTGCATTTTGCGTGACTTGCAGGCCGAGCAACAGTTCAACGTGATTTTGGTCACGCACGATTTGCGCGAATCTGTTTTTTTGGCCGACACGGTTTATGTGATGAGCAAAAGCCCTGGTCGATTTGTGGTGAAACGCGACATCGATTTGCCACGGCCACGTGAGCTGGAACTCACCTATTCCAAAGCGTTTGGCGATTTGGTGTTCGAGTTGCGCGAACACATTGGCGCCGTGAGAAAGCCAGCGGCTTAAAGGTTTAAACATGAACGCCAAAACCTTAGAAAAATGCGCCCCATGGGTGCTGCTCATCGCGGTGATTGTCTTGTGGCAGGTGTTGTGCACGGGCTTGAATGTGTCCGAATTCATTTTCCCAAGCCCCTTGCGCATCGCCGAACAACTCAATGAATTCAAAGGCATCATTGCCGGCCATGCTTGGCGCACCTTTTGGGTGACGATGAGTGGCTTTGGCCTGGCGATTGTGGTCGGCGTTTTGCTGGGTTTTGTGATTGGCAGCTCCCGTTTGGCCTACGCCGCTGTTTACCCCTTGATGACGGCCTTCAACGCGCTGCCCAAGGCGGCTTTTGTGCCGATCTTGGTGGTTTGGTTTGGCATTGGCGCGGGCCCAGCCATTCTGACGGCGTTTCTGATCAGCTTCTTTCCCATCATGGTGAACATTGCCACCGGACTCGCCACGCTGGAGCCCGAACTCGAAGATGTGCTGCGCGTGCTCGGTGCCAAGCGTTGGGACGTGCTCGTCAAAGTGGGGTTGCCCCGCTCATTGCCCTATTTTTATGGTTCTCTCAAAGTGGCCATCACGCTCGCCTTTGTGGGCACCACCGTGTCTGAAATGACCGCGGCCAACGAAGGCATTGGCTACCTGCTGATCTCGGCGGGCTCCTCCATGCAAATGGGCTTGGCCTTTGCCGGTTTGGTGGTGGTGGGGGCCATGGCCATGGTCATGTATGAATTGTTCAGCTGGGTGGAGCGGCACACCACCGCCTGGGCCCATCGGGGCTCCAACGCCCAATGAGTCGAATTGATTTTTTGTTGTGTTCGTTTTTTTAACCAGGAGTAAGTAAATATGAAAAAGCAACTTTTGACCGCGATCACCTTGGCCAGCATGGCCTGCTTGGCGCAAGCCCAGTCCTCGGTGAAAGTCCAAGGCACGATGGACGAAGGCGTTGCCTCCATTCGCATGGCAGGTGACAAAGCGGCTGCGACCCAATCGGTTAGCGGTGGCATGACCACCCCTTGGTTTGGTTTTGCAGGCACTGAAGACTTGGGCGGCGGCTTGAAGGCCAGCTTTGCTTTGGACGGCTTTTTCAACAACGCCAATGGCGGTTCAGGCCGTTTTTCGGGTGACACCTTGTTCTCACGCGACGCCAACGTGTCCCTGAGCGGTGGTTTCGGTACGGTGTTGTTGGGCCGCGGTTTGGCGCCCAACTTCTTGCCCACGGTGATTTTCAATCCCTTCGGCGATTCTTTCACCTACTCACCTTTGGTGTTGCACGCCAACGTGCCTTTGTTCAACGGCACCGGCTGGTCGGCCACTTCGCCTTCTGACACTGGTTGGAACAACGAAGTCATTTACTCCACCCCCAACTTCGGTGGCTTGTCAGCCAACTTGCATTACCAAATCGGCGGTATTGCCGGTCAAAGCAAGAGCAACATCGGTGGTAACTTCTTGTACTTCGCCGGCCCCTTGGCTTTGACTGGTTTTGTTGAACAAGACCAATTGTCTAACCCTGGCACCAGCACCGCTTACAGCGTGACCAAAAACGACTGGATGATCGGCGGCTCTTACGACTTGTCCGTGGTCAAGTTTTACGCCACCACCGGTTCTGCCAAGGCCAGCGGTTCGTCCATTTCGACCAAAACCAACTCCGTGGGCGCTTCCATCCCTGCGGGCGGCGGCAGCATCATGGCCGACTACGCCAGCACCAAGGTCGATGCAGGCAAGACCCGTCAAACCGCCACCATTGGCTATGACTACAAACTGTCGGCTCGCACCGACGTTTATGCCAACTACATGAACGATAAGATCACCACCTACGCGACAGGCGACAGCTACGGCGTGGGTATTCGTCACAAGTTCTAATCACCCCTTTTTTTAGGGCACAAGGCATTTGGGACTCGTTCCCAAATGCCTTTTTTAATGGGAAATTTTTTTCATGTCTTGGCACGCGCAACTGGATCTGCGCTACTCACTCAATCAAGCAGGCCGTCAAACCGTGGCCCGCTACCTGCACCAAGGGCCGCTGCGCATCTTGCAAAGCCTTTATCCTGAAGGCCCTGCCATTTGCCATAACGTCATGGTGCACCCCCCGAGTGGGCTTGTGGGCGGAGACACCCTAGAACTTAATGTCCATGTTGAGCCCGGTGCTCACGGCCTCATTACCACGCCCGGCGCGACGCGTTTTTACCGTTCTGCTGACGCCGAAGCGGTCCAAAAAACAACTTTGAATGTAGCCAACGAAGGCCGCCTTGAATGGCTGCCCCTGGAGGCCATCGCCTACAACGCCTGCCGTGGGCGCAACGAAGTGCGCGCCCAATTGGCGCCCACAGCACAGATCATGGGTTGGGACGTGACCGCCCTCGGTTTGCCGCACGCGAATCAGCCGTTTGAAGCCGGCAGCCTGTGGCAACACCTGGAAGTGCCTGGGGTTTGGCTGGAGCGCGGGTGCTTATCGGCCAATACTGCCCTTGATCAACGTTGGCTGCAGAGCCACCTTGGGTTGCACGGCATGCGGTGTGTGGGCACGCTCTTTTGGTTGCGAGGCGCCGAACTCAAGCAGCACAAAGGGGTCGAACTGGCCCTAAACAGCGCCCGTGAAATCAGTGCGCAAATGCCTTTGGCTGCCTTGACAGGGGTTACCTGTCCGAACGACCAAGTGGTGGTGTTGCGCGTCTTGGGTCCGCAAGTGGAACCCGTGATGCAAACTTTGAAAGCCGTTTGGTTGCAATGGCGCCAAGACCTGTGGGGCGTTGGTCACCAATTAAGCGACAACACGCCGCGCATTTGGGCGATGTGAAGTGAAACGGTGGCGGTCGACTTCGGTTAAAAGTCAGGGTTAAATCGCCACCAATTGGCGAATGCCCTTGCTTGGCATGTCGCTGCCCGGTCCGCTGGCAATCACTTCACCGCGTTCCATCACACAATAGTGATCGGCCAAGGCTTCTGCAAAATCGTAATATTGTTCACACAGCAAAATGGCCATGTCGCCCCGGTCCGCCAACATGCGGATCACGCGGCCAATGTCTTTGATGATGCTGGGCTGAATGCCTTCGGTGGGCTCGTCCAAGATCAGCAATTTAGGACCTGCGGCGAGGGCCCGGGCAATCGCCAGTTGTTGCTGTTGCCCCCCCGACAAATCACCCCCGCGGCGGTGTTTCATCTGCTGCAGAATCGGGAAAAGTTCAAACAACTCAGCGGGAATCGGGGTGCGGCCAGACTGGGTGGCCAAGCCCATGCGCAGGTTTTCTTCCACCGTCAAGCGGGCAAAAATTTCACGCCCTTGAGGCACATAACCAATGCCTGCCTTGGCCCGTTCATAGGGCGTGAACTTCTCTATCGGTTGGCCATCCAACTGAATGTGCCCACTGCGGATGGGCACCAAGCCCATCAGGCATTTGAGCAAGGTGGTCTTACCGACGCCGTTGCGTCCCAAGAGCACCGTCACTTGGCCCAAGGGCGCTTGCAGACTCACGTCGCGCAAGATGTTGGAACCGCCGTAATATTGATGGATGTTTTGAACTGTGAGCATAGCGTTTGGCGGCCAATCAGCGACCCAAATAAACCTCAATCACGCGCTCATCGGCTTGCACCTGATCCAGCGTGCCTTGCGCCAGCACCGAGCCATCGCAGAGCACCGTCACGATCTCAGAAATGGTTTTGATGAAGCCCATGTCGTGTTCCACCACCATCAGGGAGTGCTTGCCTTTCAGCGATAAAAACAATTCCGCTGTGCGCGCCGTTTCCTCGTCGGTCATGCCCGCCACCGGTTCGTCAAGCAACAACAACTTGGGTTCTTGCACCAACAACATGCCAATTTCTAGCCATTGCTTTTGGCCATGACTCAGGTTGCCAGCTTGTCGCGTCACCTGCTCAGCCAAGTGAATGGTGTGCAAGACCTCGGCCAAACGATCGGTTTGCTCGGAGTTCAATTTGAAGAACATCGAAGCGCGAAAACCTTTGTCGGTTTTCAAGGCCAGCTCCAGATTTTCGAACACCGTGAGGTTCTCAAACACGGTGGGTTTCTGGAACTTACGGCCTATGCCCAACTGGGCAATTTCAGCCTCGCGGTAGCGGAGTAAGTCAATTGTGCTGCCAAAGAAAACCGTGCCCGAATCGGGCTTGGTTTTGCCGGTGATGATGTCCATCATCGTGGTTTTGCCGGCACCGTTGGGGCCAATGATGCAACGCAACTCGCCGGGCGCAATGTCCAGCGACAGGTTGTTGATGGCTTTAAAACCATCAAAACTCACGTTCACGTCTTCCAAATACAGGATGCGGCCGTGATCGACATTCACGCCTTCGTCGTTGGTCACCACGCTCATGGTTGGCCCTCCCCGCGCAGTTTCTTTAGTTTCTTGATCAAGCCCACCACACCGGTGGGCAAAAACAGGGTCACACCAATGAACAAAGCGCCCAAGAAATACAACCAAAATTCAGGGGCCACCACGGTCAGCCAACTCTTGGCGCCGTTGACCAAGAAGGCGCCCAAGATGGGGCCAATCAGGGTGGCTCGGCCCCCTACTGCCGTCCAAACCACCATCTCAATCGAGGCGGCCGTGCTCATTTCGCTGGGGTTGATGATGCCCACCTGGGGCACATACAAAGCACCGGCCACACCGCACATCACCGCCGACAGGGTCCAAATGGTGAGCTTGTATGGCAGCGGGTTGTAGCCGGAAAACATGACCCGGGTTTCCGCATCTCGAATGGCTTGCAAGACGCGGCCAAACTTGGAGCGCATCAACCACCGGGCCATCAAATAGAAACCCATCAAGGTCAAGCCGGTCAGCACAAACAGGCCCATGCGCATGCCCGGTGTGGCGATGGGCATGCCCAAGATGCGCTTGAAGTCGGTGAAGCCGTTGTTGCCGCCAAAACCCGTTTCATTGCGAAAGAACAAGAGCATCGCCGCAAACGTCAAAGCCTGCGTGATGATGGAAAAGTAAACCCCTTTGATGCGCGAGCGAAAGGCGAAGAAACCAAACACCCAAGCCACGACCGCCGGCACGACCACCACCAAAATCAAGGTGGCGATGAAGCTGTTGGAGAAGGTCCAATGCCAAGGCAGGGTCTTCCAATCCAAAAACACCATGAAGTCGGGCAAGTCGCTTTTGTAGTTACCGTCGCGGCCAATTTGACGCATCAGGTACATGCCCATGACATAGCCACCCAAGGCAAAGAACAAGCCATGGCCCAGGCTCAAAATGCCCGCAAAACCCCAGATCAAGTCCATCGCCAAAGCGGCAATGGCGTAGCACATGATTTTGCCAATCAAGGCGACCGCGTAGTCGCTGAGGTGCCACCAGCTGCCATCGGGGGCCAGTAAGTTCATGGCGGGTGCCATCAAGCAGATGAGCACCAAGGCCAATAAAAAGCCGCTCCAGCCTGAACGGCTGAGCAAGGCAGGCGGCTTTGGAATTTCTAAGGTTGTGGTCATAGTC
>Ga0164297_10005891_pt1 | contig 10378 bp, 19 predicted proteins | sample GEODES058metaG_FD_113539 | JGI IMG/M metagenome (GOLD analysis project Ga0164297, IMG submission 113539) | Dystrophic lake water microbial communities from Trout Bog Lake, Wisconsin, USA - GEODES058 metaG | ecosystem: Environmental > Aquatic > Freshwater > Lake | place: USA: Trout Bog Lake...
GGCTTCTTCTTACCAGCTTCTTGTTGTGCGATCTTGGATTGATTATGACGAGCAAGTTCACCTGATTTACGAAGGCCTGTTAGCTCTGTGCTTAGCTTGTTGTACTCTTCGTTTGAGTGTGGGCTCCACACAGTAGGCTTAGAACGATCAACCGTGCGAACGCCCGGTGCTACTTTCTTAACATCTGCGCCAACCAATGACAAATCAGTTGCGTTGTTAGGGACTTCGCCCTTCCAACCAGACTTATTTTGAAATGTCTTTGCGCTAGAAGTCCACTGAGTCTCGTTAGTATTCATTATCCGCGCTTCTCATCCAAAGCTTTAGCATCGTAATCTCCATCGCTTTGCGATGTCCACTTCTTGTGGTAAGGCTCAGACACAACATTGACGTGAGTCTCTGGTGTCAGGCGGCTGTTCATATTAGGGAACAGGGAAGTTGTGCCTGCTGGCTCTGCCTTTGTAGCACGTCCTAGTGCGCCCATGATCTCAGCGTGTGAGCCCACGGTGCGCTTAGTGTCTCTAGCGCGATCTCTGGCCATTAGTTACCTGCTGGATTGATCTTGTTAGGCTCTTCTGAATTAACGAAGCCGTAGTTCCAATATGGGTGCAGATCTGAACGGTTCTTGGCAACTAGCTCATCACCCATGCCTGTAGCAACCGAGGTATTAGGGCGGCGCTTACGATACTTACCGTCTGTTGCGCCCTCTTGCAATGAAGCGTTCTCAGAACGTGAGTTGTTTACTGTCATTTGATCATACCTCTTTTTAGTAGGTTGTAATGTTCCTTCCTTTTGCAGGAAGGACATGTGTCCTTGTTAAACATAGATTGTACGGGATCAATAGCTGTTCCGCATGAAGTACAGGTGCTTTCTCCATTGTAAACAGTGCGGTTTAGCTCGCGTTGGGTGGATAGGCTCACGTCTTCGGCGCCCGCCATTCCGTCCCCGGTGCTGTCGGTAAATAGGCCTGGATCATTCTTCATGCGAGTGGGTGCTTTCCTGATTTTTGTTCTCGTGAACAAGACGTGCAGCCGCCAACAAACCTAGTGCTTGAGTGGTGATCGTCATAATAACCTGAACGACCTTTATGAAAGCTACCTGGTTTTGATGGTGCAGCAGAGGAAACGTTATCGTTTTCATTCGACTGTCCTGCATTAAAATCGTTATTGTTACGAGGCATTAGATTGTTGTTCCTAACGAGTTGGTGCTACTTGATTCTTGTGTGTTCGGTGTCTGACTGAAGTCAGATTCTACACGTTGCTGGGTAGCTGTGCGTGTAGGTAGTTCTACTATATCCTCAATGCTTAACTCTTGATCGGTGTAACCGAAACGAGCAGGAAACAACTTGATCTGAGGAAGCGGTGGGCGTACGAACTCTTGGATCTCTGCGCCTGTCATGCTCCATGCAGCCATAGATTGACTGAGCAAACGCTCTTGGTTGCTTTGGAAAGGGCCGATATATGCTTGAGGTGGGTACGCGGCCTCTGGAGGCGCTACCCAAGGACGTCGGTTGTAGACGCCATCAGCAAAGTGACCTCCGCTAGTTCCGTTCTTTGACTCTGACATTATTTATCTCCAAGTGGGAGGTTTTGGTGGTGCGCCTGTGCTTGAACCTGACGAGCTCTAATAAGCCCCATGTTACTTCCAGTTCGGACGCATACGGGCCATCTGATCCGTACGACGCTTGTCCAGTGACATTGGAGATGTACTACGCATGTTAGCCTTACCGTCGTTTGGTAGATGAGGTGCAGGCATAGCCATTGCATCTTCTACGTTACGCTTGACCATCATAACGTTTCCTTGTTTTGTAGCCTTCATCTGACGACGAATTCCACGCATGTTATCCAAGCCTTCTGGATAGTAATAATCTTGTACATCTACACGCTCACCGCGGTGAACACCACGTTGATATGAGCGTTGGCCGATACGTACCTTTAGGCCATTGAGTAGGCGATCCCCGGCAGATGAATCACGACCACGGTCATCACGACGTGAACGGATTGTGCCTAGGTAACCGTCTGGATATTCTGCTTGAGGTGTACGACCTACACCAATACGTAGGTAGTCTAGCTCGGAGCGTGCAACAGGTTGGCCGCCTCCACCGTAAACGGTGTTGGTTCCATACATACCACCTGCGCCGAGGTTTTGTACGTTTTGATGGTTATTTGCCATACCCTTATGGTACGCGTTGTTCTCCCGCTAGAACTGCTAAATCACGACGTGGATCATATCCTTCTCCAACCACAAGGGAAACAATTCCAGTAGGTGATTCAAGACCGCTTTTATCTTTGAACCAAGCACTACCGCCATCCATTGCGGGGACTTGGATCCATAGACGAGGGCCGACTTGGTTGGCTTTAAAGTGGTGATAATGACCTGTAATTAGGACGTCTGATGAACCTACAGGAGTGCGACCTGTGGCTTGTCCTGCGATCCACTTAGTCATATCACGTGACTGGTGTCCATGTGCTAAACCTAGGATTGTTCCACCTAGATCAATTGCCAAGGTTGAGTTATCTTCTTTAGGGTAGTAGAACTTGACGTGCGACAACGCTGGGTTTTCTGCGCAAGCATCTTGAACAGCAGCTACAACTTCGATCTGCCACGAATCAATTGGGTCAGTCATCATAATGCGATGCGTCTCGTCATGGTTACCGGGAACTACTGGAACAATTAATTCTTCGCATAAAGGCGCGAATGCTTTAATCCAAGCCATTAGCATACGACGTCCGAGGCGAACCTGCTGTGAAACTCCAAGGTCACTGCGGCCGATCACCATCCCCTTTTGGCTGGTTGAACCTTCGATGCAGTCACCTAACTGCGGTAGAACAACTGTTCCGATCTTGCGGCCAAGCTTTAACAACTCTTTATGACGATCGACAGCCTCTTCAATACCACGAATCACACGGTCAATTGTTGCATCTGTTCCACCACCAGCATCTTTACCATACTGCGTATCACCAATTGCGTAAATTGCGTACAAAGGCCCTGTCGATTTGTCGACTTTTCCTGGCTTCCACTTTTCAATGCTTGCAACTAATTGATCGTAGTCAACATCTGGACCGCCTGTGCGAGATGCAGGCTTTACTGTTACCTTTGCGGCTTCTAACCATTCACCATCAAACTTTTGCCAACGGCTCTTGCGTACACTGACTACTTGCCAGTCTTCTGGGCGCAGATCAAAATCACTAAATAGATCTACTGCATCTGGCAACTCTCCTGCAGTATGAGGTACTGATACAAAGAACCCACCTTCAGGCCCTACCTCTAAACGCGCCCGGTACTCAGGTGGCGTGTTAGTTGCTTTTACTTCAGATTCTTCGCCTTTTAATTGTGCATTAAGAAGGGCTTTAGTTAATGGGTTTAGCGACATGGGCAATATCCTCGTAGGTGTGAGCGGAATACAGTCATTCCAAATGGGAGTGGTTGTAGGTCTTTATACAACGCTGCTACATTTACTTTTTGATTATTTTCTTTTAACTTTGCAAACGCTTCTTGTTCTTCTGAAGATAGTGTTTTTACCCATGAGCCTGCTGCACATGTAGTAGGGCTATCTGTTAAGTGCTTTGTTAGAACATCTAACATACTTACTCCTCGTGGTGTCATCGCGATGAACGAAGTAAGACTAGCATATAACTAGGATTAAAACATGAAAAAACCCCCAACCGACACGCGGCTGGGGGTTTGTTGGTCGCCTACTTTATTCGGCCATACCTGACTTAAAGTTACCTGCTTGTGGCTTTGCTGCTGGAAGCAAACGACCGTTAGCTTGAGTAGCACCTGCTTCTGGAGCAGTCTGCTTCTGGAACTTAACGCGGATACCGTAGCGAGCTCCAGCGTGTCCTGCATCTGGGCTTGTTACATGTGGGCGAACCTTATGGTTCTTGATTGTTGGGTCGCCAGCTTGTGCGCCCTTCTTCTTAACAAGTGTTGTGTTTTTAGAAGGTGCGGACGAAGCATCAACAAAGTCAACCTTGCTGACCTTGGCTGAATCAGGCGCAATGTGCTTATTGCTCTTAGCTTTTTCCATTAGTTTTCCTTTGCAAAGGGGGTTAAATAACTGTACGGTAATTACTATTTAAATACAGGCTAAATAACAATAGCTGTTAGGACAATAGCTGAGATATCCCCGTCTCGGCTCTCGATAGTGGTAAACCCTGGGATAAAGGCTAGGCGAATACCTCGTGGGGCGGTGTATCCACTGGCAATTGCTAGGGCTTTTACGGCCTGATTAACGGCTCCGGCTCCCACACAACGGACCTTGGCTGTACGGGTTTCATAGACGCTGTGGGCGATGGCTGATGCTACGGCTTGAGGGTTACTGCCTGCTCCTACGCGTAGGATACCCTCGTCTTCTGCGATATTGTCTGACAATTTATGCTCCTTGGATTACGAATTGTGTTCCCCGAGGCATAAAGTATGAGGTTTTGTGTGAGGTTTTACAGGCTAAACCTTACAGTGTGTGAGGTTTATCGATGGGCGTAGGGGCCTTAGCGTAGGTCCCGCAAGACGCGCACTCCATGTCTATAAAGTACGTGGACATCTCATAATCCTCAAAGCAGGCCTTTACGTTCCATACAAAGGACTCACAGACGGGGCAGACATGGTGAATCTCATCTGCGTGGTCCATATTTCCTGTGTAATCAGGCTTTAGTTGGCGTATCGACTTGCTCATGGAGCTTATCTAGAGCAGCCCTTTGTTCTGCCATCATACCTTCAATCTTTTCAATCTCCTCTGAAGATAGGTTGTCCTTTTGTGACTGATAAAGCTGGACACCTGCCTCAAAGTTCTGCTCCAGCATGTGAAGTTGAAGCTTGCGGCGTTCTGCTACAAACTCTGCGGCTTCTGCTAAACGCTGATCGCGTTTGTCTTGTGTCTTACTCATTTGCTTCCTCCCCAACCTCCGCCTTTGAAGTGAATACCTCCAGGCGCTGAATAGATACGTGTCATATTTTTTTGACAACACACGGGCTCGGTGCTGTCACCGAATTCGCGATAGACCTCTTGGATACCGCCACACTCTTGGCATTTAAAGTCATAGTTAGGCATTTGGTACCTCAGGAAGGTTAATAATCATGTCACGAATACCATTTAGCATAGAAGTTTTAGCATGAGCGGCTCCGCGCTTAAACGCAGCCTCTGTATCAGCTTTAACTTCCGGTGTTAATTGGGACAGCTCGTACTTCTTGCGCCACTCGTTCATGTTGATTTTAGCTGCGTTTGCAGCATGAAGCCAAGCATCACGATCTGAACTAACAAAAGCAAGGTCAGACGCTAACTGATTAATTTTTTTCTTTAATTTCTTCTTTGATGGCATTTATTTCTCCCTAAACTTTGGGTCCTGAAGCTTATCATAGACTTCTTTTTCGTATACAAGAGTGTGCGTACCCGACACGAGCCTAGCTAATGCGTAGGAGTCAGCCGCGTTGTCATCGGTGATGTCTACTTCCCACTTCTTGTAGACATACAGAAGCATTTGACTCTTAGGTACACCTGTACCCTTGCCTGTCACATATTTCTTAAGGTTAGTGGGCGGGACTATCAACGGGTATATGCCAAAATCTAATAGGCTCAGCTTAACCATACCGCCAAGCTCACCTAGCATGTTTGCCATCTGGGAGCCGAAGGCGTAACCTTCTATGGCTACATCTTTAATCTCATTAAACTTATACAGCCAGTTATACACGTGGGTTTGTATATCCCGTAAACGATCAATACCGTATTTATCCGACTTATATACCTCTGTATAGAATGAATCGCCTTGAATCGCAGTTATAGCAAAACCGCTGTACGACTGATCTATACCTAGGTATACGGGTTTATCAGGATCTACTTGACCTTTGTGGAACACCTTCATTAAAAGCGCTGCCTCATTGCAGACGTGCGGCGAGTTAACTCACGGCTAGTAAGGCTGTAATAGCGCTCTAGGTTACCTTGCATTGTCTCTAGCATCTTACGGTAAGCATAGGTATGAAGCTTAGCCTGAGCCAGTTCTTCAATAGCCTCATCAGAGATAACAGCTGCATTAAGGATGCTAGCTTTCTCTGTGCTCTTACCCGATGACTTAGTTAACGATGCCTTTGCCTTAGCTACATCGTAGATGTGTTCAGCTTCTGTCTCAGCCAGTGTAGCTAGGGCAACTTGAGTAAGGATGAAGTTTAGGTTCTCCATGTATTGAGTAGCTAAGATCATTAGCTCTTGATCATCTACAGCGGTAATATCATGTGGAAACGTTGGAACATCAATGTCTAGCTTTTTATTTAAAGGAAGTCCTTGAGACTCCAGAATATCAACAATACTCTTACCGATACCTTGTGCTACTAGTTCAGTCATTTACATAATCCTTACACTTGGCGCATCCTTGTGGGCTTATATTACATCCTAATGGAGTCTTTGCTGCAACCGCATCACAGATTGTTTTAGCTGCCTCGAACAAGTGTTCGATACCAAAATCACTCTTACGGATGACAAACTCTTTAACTGCTTGGTTTGGTTTTGCTTCGTAAATAATTACTGCCTCTTTAGGATAGTTCTCGTACCCTAAAAGCTCAGCCAACTTCATGTAGATCTGCACCTGTGTGATGTGCTTCATGAAGGGTTGATCAATGACTTTCCACGTCTTATCAAAGTCATAATCGTTATCTCGAAATAAGTCTTGGCACTCAAAACGTAGTGTTCCTACCCCTACTGACTTGATCTCTAGCATTAACGGGTCACCGAGGCCAACTAACCAACCATCTGAATGACCTGAGATGCGCAAAGGTGCGTAGTACAAAGGCACTTCACGATACTCTAATGGGCCTTCGTGGCAATCTGAACCGCCAAAGAACATCTCTTCACACTCTACGCAGTACCACTTGCCATACATAACGCCCATCTCATAGAACCACCGCTGCCACTTAGCGTGGATCATGTGACCTTCTTCAAATACAGATGCGCGTTGCAGACCTGACTTTTTGCCTTCTGCAGGTGCGTGTCCTAGGAGCTGGAAATACGATGCGCGATAACACCAATCATCTCCAGCCATTTCAGATGGGTGTAGAACATCTGTTCGACGAGATAAGTCTCTAGGTTTAGATAGTAAATGGCGCTCTACTGAGCCCAGTACTCGTGTTTCTTTTTTTGCCACGTCTATAAAGCTCTTTAATGTTCCGCTTATCTTTTGAGTCATGGCGGTAACCTATCACGACTTTCTAGTATTTATCCACTCTTCTAGAGTGAGGCCGACTTTGGTCGCTTTGCGCTTTAATGCGTTTCGTTCTCGGTGGCTCATGCCACCCCAGATACCGTGCTGTTCATCCATCTTCTCTGCGTAAAGCAAACACTCTTTACGAACAGGGCATTCAGGCAAACCATCTTTGCCGTAGCAAACGGCTTTAGATTTTTCGGCTATGTCTCTATATTTGGATTTGTCTCTTGGTGGGTACCAGAGCTCTGTGTCCATTCCACGACACTTGGCTTCGTATCGCCAACCTTCATCGTGTTCGATGTCTTCGTACATTCATGCTCCTGAAGAGTTTGGCGCATTTCCAGAAAATCATCTTCAGTAAGCAATACGTAATTCTTATCATTGAGGCTAACACCTAGCACAGGCATTCGGCTATCAAGGATTGCTTCATCAACAATCTTTTCCAGAACCGCGGCTTTAACGGTAAAGGAGGCTTTGCCTGTCCACTTGTGTTCTATTAATAACTCTTGTGAACGGACGTCGCCCTTGCGGCTCCAAAAAGCCCCGCTGGCTGCCACTGTGGAACCACCGAACTTTTTAGCTAACCGTGCCTCGTGCTTCTGAGACTCTTTTTGGCCCTTACTCTTCATTAGCAAACTTGGTTCCAGCTTTAATGGAATCAAGAACATCCCGTTCAAGGGCCTCTTTGAGCTCAATCTCTTCCCGTAGTGAAGCAAGCATAGCAGCTTCTCCCTGCCACTGACGATCGGCATACCGATAGTAGGCTCCAGCACGGCTGATAACCCCATTCAACTTACCAATGGCGATCATCTCCTTGCCAAAGTCTAGTTCTCCTGCCGGTACTTCCCCGCCATCAGCAAAATAGAAGTCAAAAGCCGCAACCCTTGAAGGGGCTGCTGACTTATTCTTGAGGACTCGAGCCTTAATAGTCTGACCCACACGGCGCTTGTTCTCTCCAGAACCTGCCTCAATCCAATCATCGCGGCGCATATCTACCCGAGTGAAGTAGGCAAAGTTCTTACCCTTACCTCCGGGAGTGGTGCGAGGATCTCCGTACATGACGCCCACCTTATCGCGCCACTGATTAATCATGATGCCTACAAAAGGGCGCTCAAACTCGGTTAGAGACCGCTTAGAAGCAATACCTACTTTACGGAAGAACTTGTTGGTTAGAAGAGCTCCTCGTCCAACTGTATGTTCTTCCATTTCTTTTTCATCTTCTGCATTAGGTACCAGAGCAGGGAGACTGTCAATAACAATGCAATCAATGCTTTTGGTTTCAACGACTTTAATGACCGCTTCATAGGCTTCTTCCATGATGTTAGTTGATACGATAAAAACCCTAGAGGTATCAACCCCGCACATCTCAGCGTACTTTGGTACCCATTGCTCTGCAGCAATCCACACTGTTGTGAACTCGGGATCCCGCGCCTGATTAGCGGCGATGGTCTTTAGGGCGATAGCAGTCTTACCTTGGCTCTCTTCGCCAATGATTTCATGCCACTGATTGATTGGCCATCCCCCACCTAAAGCAACGTCTAGTGAGATAGATCCTGTAGTAATGTAGCCCATTACGTCGTCGCGAATCTCTGAGCCAAGAACAATTGTTCCGTCGCCCATCTTCTTGTTAATATCTTTAAAAACCTTGTTTAGCTCTGCTGTAATAATCGCCATTAAATGTGTCCAATGATTGTTGTTGGGTTAAACCCACCTGTTTGAATTTGCTTTGCTGGAATAGCAGGTCCACCTGTCGCTTGACTTCCAGCTGAGCCCATGCCACTACCTGATTGAACTAATGGATAACCGCAGTCATAGCAACGAGCTTTAGACTCTGGGGCCATGGGTGACTTTCCGTAGTTACCGCTACCACATCCGGGACAACGGGTTGATTCAACAGATGCTGTTGGTCGTGCACCTGTCTGCTCAGGCACATATTGCTGAGTAGGGTAGGCGGGATTCTGAGGCGTGAACTGTTGAGGAACGGTAGGCATAGGCGGTTGCGTGTAGTTAGGTTGTTGCTGTTGTTGGGGAACACCCATACGTTTTGCAAACCAGTCTGAACTGTCAGCCATTGTCGTTCTCCTTGTCTATAACGTCGGATAATATACCACTAATATCAACGATACCTAAATCTACGCTAATAGAAAACGCGCCAAGCAATGTAGATAAAGCTACTGCCTTGTACACACTATTCATACTTGAAATTTCTTCGGAGTACTCTTTAAATGCCTCTTCGTTTTCTTGTTTAAGTTCTTTCAAGTGAATACTGGTAAGAACGTTAGCACTGATGTCAGCTATGGAGTCCAAGAACGTGTAAAGAGGTGCGACATTCTTTATACGAAGATCGCTATCTTCTCGTTCCTTGGCGTCACCCTCTTCGCTTACAAGTGACAGTCCAAGCTCTTCTACGATTGAGTTTGGCTCAACTAGTTCGGTGTCGTAAAGGTACCAACGAAGAACAGTACTAAGCGGTATGTCATGCTGCACGATTTCGTACTCAGGGTCTTTACCGACCAAACGACGGAACCAATTCACTTCGCTTCTCCCCACTTCTGTACGACTTTAATGTCTGCAACAAGCGGCACGGAGATTAGGTTGATACCTTCCATAGCCTCACGAATTGCCTCTGTAGTTTCTTCTACAAGGTGGTCTGGAGCTAAGGTAACTAACTCATCATGTACGGTGAGAAGCAGCTTTGACTCTTTAGGAATCGCCTTGTGGGCCCTAATCATAGCAAGTTTAATGATATCCGCTGCTGAACCCTGAATGCGCGTGTTGAACGCTTGACGCTCAGCGCTGGACCTATCCATGTTGTTCTTGGAGGTAATTTCTGGAAGATAACGACGTCGCTTCAATATAGTTGTTACATACCCCTTGTTACGAGCAACCCCAACCACCCGTAAACGATACTTATCCACAGATACGAACTTCTCTGAGAAGTCTGATAGTAGCTTTTTAGCCTCTGGGACAGTACATCCGATCTGACGCGAGATCTTATCTGGGCCTACACCATACACCATGGCTAGAACAAGTACTTTACCCGCTTTGCGGTCAACACCCATAATGTCGCCTACAGTGGTGTATATGTCTCCACCTGTCAAATAGTTGTTCATCATAATTGGGTCTTCGGACATAGCCGCAATTACTCGAGGTTCAATCTGGGAGTAGTCAGCAACAATTAACTTGTGACC
>Ga0164297_10005892_pt1 | contig 10378 bp, 9 predicted proteins | sample GEODES058metaG_FD_113539 | JGI IMG/M metagenome (GOLD analysis project Ga0164297, IMG submission 113539) | Dystrophic lake water microbial communities from Trout Bog Lake, Wisconsin, USA - GEODES058 metaG | ecosystem: Environmental > Aquatic > Freshwater > Lake | place: USA: Trout Bog Lake...
ATGACGCCAGCCGCAATCGGCTGCGCGACATCCATGCCGCCAGCATCCGCGAACTCGAAGAAGGGCTGGCGCCGGAACTGCGGGAAGAACTCCACCGGCTCACCCTGCCGTTCACCGAGGGTGTGGTGCCGTCCGACGCCGAGCTGCGCATCGCCCAGGCACAGCTGGTCGGATGGCTCGAGGGGCTGTTCCACGGCATCCAGACGGCGCTGTTCGCCCAGCAGATGGCCGCGCGCGCCCAGCTGGACCAGATGCGCCAGGGGGCCCTGCCGACGGGGACCGGCAGGTCGGGCCAGGTCGGGCACGGACACGGGCAATACCTGTAAGCAGGCCTGGGTAGCTGATGGTTGACAGTCGGGGTCCTCACATCGAGGTGCAGGACGCGTGGGTCGAGTTTCCCATCTTCGACGCCAAGTCGCGCTCGTTGAAAAAGGCGTTCCTGGGCAAGGCGGGCGGCACGATCGGCCGCAACAACTCGGACGTCGTCGTCGTCGAGGCGTTGCGCGACATCACCATATCGCTTCAGCACGGCGACCGGGTCGGGCTGGTCGGTCACAACGGAGCCGGCAAATCGACTCTGCTGCGGCTCCTTTCGGGCATCTACGAACCGACGCGGGGGTGGGCGAAGGTCAGCGGCCGGGTCGCGCCCGTCTTCGACCTCGGCATCGGTATGGACCCCGAGATCTCCGGCTACGAGAACATCATCATCCGCGGGTTGTTCCTCGGGCAGACCCGCAGGCAGATGTTGGCCAAGGTGGACGAGATCGCCGAGTTCACTGAACTGGGCGACTACCTGACGATGCCGCTCCGCACCTACTCCACCGGCATGCGGGTCCGGCTGGCGATGGGGGTGGTCACCAGCATCGACCCCGAGATCCTCCTGCTCGACGAAGGGATCGGCGCCGTGGACGCCGACTTCCTCAAGAAGGCGCAGGCCCGACTGCAGGGCCTCGTGGAGCGCTCCGGAATCCTGGTGTTCGCAAGTCATTCCAATGATTTCCTGGCCCGGCTGTGCAAGACAGCGATGTGGATCGACCACGGGGTGATCCGGATGAGCGGCGAGATCGAGGACGTGGTGCGCGCCTACGAGGGCGAGGACGCGGCGCGGCACGTGCACGAGGTGCTGGCCGAGACCCGGCGCGGCATCCCCGGATGACTGAGACCGTCATCGCCGTCGTCGTCACCCATCGACGCCCCGACGCGCTCGCCCAATCGCTGGCAGCCCTCAGCGCGCAGACCCGCAAGCCCGACCGCCTGATCGTCGTCGACAACGACGGTGCCGACGCTGGCCGGGTCCGCGCCCTGGTGGAAGATCAACCCATTCCGGCCACCTACCTGGGATCGCGCCGAAACCTGGGCGGCGCAGGGGGTTTCGCGCTCGGGATGTTGCATGCGCTGGCTGAGGGCGCCGACTGGGTGTGGCTGGCCGACGACGACGGGCACCCCCAGGGCACCGACGCCCTGGCGACGCTGCTCGCCTGCGCCCAGCGGCACGGGCTGGCCGAGGTCTCACCGATGGTGTGCAACATCGACGACCCGCAGCAGCTGGCGTTCCCGTTGCGGCGCGGACTGGTGTGGCGGCGGCGCGCAGGCGAACTGCGCACGGAACCCGGGCAGGACCTGCTGCGCGGAATCGCCTCGCTGTTCAACGGCGCGTTGTTCCGCGCGTCGACCCTGGAGGCCGTCGGCGTCCCGGACCTACGGCTGTTCCTCCGCGGCGACGAGGTCGAGATGCACCGCCGGCTGGTGCGATCGGGCTTGGCGTTCGGAACCTGCCTGGACGCGGTCTACCTGCACCCCTGCGGTTCCGGCGAGTTCCGGCCCATCCTGGGCGGCCGGATGCACACGCAGTACCCCGACGACGCAGCCAAGCGGTTCTTCACCTACCGCAATCGCGGCTATCTGCAGTCGCAGCCCGGCCTGCGCAAGCTCGTTCCGCAGGAATGGGTTCGGTTCGGCTGGTTCTTTCTGGTGACCCGCCGCGACCCCCGGGGGTTAATCGAGTGGATCCGGTTGCGCCGCATGGGACGTCGGGAACTCTTCAGCAGGCCGTCAGACACAGGAGGCGCCCCGTGACGATCATCGATGCGGCCGTGAAATCGAACACGCTGGCCCGAGCCCGGGCCGATCTGGTCGACGGCTTCCGTCGCCACGAGTTATGGCTGCACCTCGGCTGGCAGGACATCAAGCAGCGCTACCGCCGCTCGGTGCTGGGACCGTTCTGGATCACCATCGCGACGGGCACCACGGCGCTCGCGATGGGCGGGCTGTACTCGAAGCTGTTTCACCTCGAACTGTCGGAGCACCTGCCCTACGTGACGCTCGGGCTGATCGTGTGGAACTTGCTCAACGCCTCCATCCTGGACGGCGCCGAGGTGTTCGTCGCCAACGAGGGGCTGATCAAACAGTTGCCGACGCAACTGAGCGTGCACGTCTACCGGCTGGTGTGGCGGCAGATGATCCTGTTCGCCCACAACATCATCATCTACGCGATCGTCGCGGCCATCTATCCCAAGCCGTGGTCGTGGGCCGACCTCTCGGTCATCCCGGCGCTCGGGCTGATCGTGCTCAACTGCATCTGGGTCTCCCTGTGCTTCGGCATCCTGGCGACCCGCTACCGCGACATCGGCCCGTTGCTGTCGGCGGTCGTGCAGCTTTTGTTCTTCATGACGCCAATCATCTGGAACGACGACACCATGCGGCAGCAGGGCGCCGGGCGGTGGGCGAGCATCGTCGAACTCAATCCGCTGCTGCACTACCTCGATATCGTGCGCGCACCGCTGCTGGGCGCCCACCAGGAATTGCGGCACTGGGCGGTGGTGGTGGCGCTGACCGTGGTCGGGTGGGTGCTGGCGGCCTTCGCGATGCGCCAGTACCGCGCCCGGGTGCCGTACTGGGTCTGACGCCACCGTGGGTCTGATGCCGCCGCAGATGTTGGCGGTTGCCCGGTCGTGGTGCGACACTGAGGCGCTATTAATCACCAGGTAATCCGCAATGAGTGTGTGCGCGGGCTGCGAAAGGTCGATGGACGTGGTCAAAAAAGCCAAATCGGCAGCGGACGCGGCGCGGGAGAACCTCGCCGCCGAGTTGGATCGGCTGCGGCAGCGCCATGATCTCCTTGAGGTCGAGGTCAAAAACGACCGCGGGATGGTCGGCGACCACGGCGACGCCGCCGAGGCGATCCAGCGGGCCGAGGAGCTGGCTCTTCTCACCGAGCGGATCCATGAGCTGGACCGGCGCCTGAGGGAAGGGCCAACCCATTCCGACTCATCCTCCGCGCTGCCCGGCGGCACCGAGGTGACTTTGCGGTTCCCCGATGGCGAAGTCGTCACGATGCAGGTGATCGAAATCGTCGAAGAGGCTCCTATCGGTCGCGACGCGGAGACCCTGACCTCCCGCAGCCCCCTGGGGCAGGCGCTCGCCGGGCGTAAAGCGGGCGACACCGTGACCTACTCGACGCCGCAGGGCCAGAACCAGGTCGAAGTGCTCGCGGTCAAGCTGCCCCGCTAGCAGGGCCCGTCCACCCCTCCCCCATGGTCGGCCCGCCGCCCGAGTCTGCGCCCCACGACCACCACCTGCGGACGCACCTGCCGTTGACGACGCAGGTGGTGCGTTTCGTGGTCGCCGGCGGCGTGGCCGCGATCGTCGACTTCAGCATCTACGTCACCCTGTGGAAGGTCGCCGGCCTCCAGGTCGACCTGTCCAAGCTGATCAGCGTCACCATCGGCACCATCACCGCCTACCTGATCAACCGGCGGTGGACGTTCCGCGCGGCCCCGAGTCGGTCCCGGTTCGCGGCGGTCATGGCCCTCTACGCCGTCACCTTCGCCGTGCAGGTCGGGCTCAACCACGCCTGCCTGACGCTTCTGCACTACCGCACCTGGGCGATCCCCCTCGCGTTCGTGATCGCGCAGGGAGTCGCGACCGTGATCAACTTCGTCGTGCAGCGAACCGTCATCTTCCGCGAGCGGTGAGCCGCCCCCGAACCCGGCAGGCGGTACCCTCTGTGACGATGCCCAGCGCCGACGCGGTTACCAGGCCTACCCGGCTGACCGGGTGGGGCCGCACCGCACCGTCGGTGGCGAACGTGCTGCGCAGCGCGGACCCCGAGGTCATCGCCACCGCGGTGGTGCAGGCGGCCGAGGCGGCCGGGGCGCCGGCGGGCGAGGCGTGATCGCCCGCGGGCTTGGCCGCTCCTATGGCGACAATGCGCAAAACGGCGGCGGCCTGGTGATCGACATGAACGCTCTGAACACCATCCACTCGATCAGCGCAGACACCGGGCTCGCCGACCTCGACGCCGGGGTCAACCTCAACGAGCTGATGAGGGCGGCGCTGCCGCTGGGCCTGTGGGTTCCGGTGTTGCCGGGAACCCGTCAGGTCACCATCGGCGGCGCGATCGCGTGCGACATTCACGGCAAGAACCATCACAGCGCCGGCAGCTTCGGCGACCACGTGCGGTCGATGGACCTGCTCACCGCCGACGGCCAGATCCGCCGCCTGACCCCTACAGGTGACGATTCCGCGTTGTTCTGGGCGACCGTCGGGGGCAACGGCCTCACCGGGATCATCCTGCGGGCCACCATCGCGATGACGCCTACGGAGACCGCTTACTTCATCGCCGACGGCGACGTCACCTCCGGCCTCGACGAGACCATCGCCCTGCACAGCGATGGCAGCGAGGCCGACTACACCTACTCCAGCGCGTGGTTCGATGCCATCAGCGCGCCGCCGAAGTTGGGCCGTGCCGCGATCTCGCGGGGCTCGCTGGCGCGAGTCGATCAGCTGCCGAAGAAGTTGCAGCGAAATCCCCTGAAATTCGATGCACCCCAACTGTTGACGCTGCCTGAGATCTTCCCGAACGGCCTCGCCGCCAAGTACACGTTCATGCCGATCGGCGAATTGTGGTACCGCAAGTCAGGCACGTACCGCGGCAAGGTTCAAAACCTGACGCAGTTCTACCACCCGCTGGACATGTTCGGCGAGTGGAATCGCGCCTACGGACCGGCAGGCTTCGCCCAATACCAGTTCGTCGTACCGACCACGGCCGTCGACGAATTCAAGGGGATCATTCGCGACATCCAAAGGTCGGGGCACTACTCGTTTCTCAACGTGTTCAAACTGTTCGGCCCGGGCAATCAGGCTCCCCTGAGCTTTCCGATCTCGGGCTGGAACGTCTGCGTCGACTTCCCGATCAAGCAGGGACTCAACGAGTTCCTCACCGAACTCGACAGCCGGGTGCTGGAATTCGGTGGCCGCGTCTACACCGCGAAGGACTCCAGGGTGAGCGCCGAAACGTTTCACGCCATGTACCCGAGGATCGACGAGTGGATCGCCATCCGGCGCAAGGTCGACCCCCACCGGGTGTTCGCCTCCGACATGGCCCGACGCCTGGAGTTGGTGTAAATGCTGGACGCCGTGGGCAACCCACAGACCATCCTCGTCCTCGGCGGAACGTCGGAGATCGGACTGGCGATCTGTGAGCGCTACCTGCGTAACGCCCGCGCGCGGATCGTATTGGCCGCCATGCCCGGCGACCCGGGCCGCGACGGGGCCGTGGACCAGTTGCGGGCCGCGGGCGCGCGGGCGGTGGAGTTGATCGACTTCGAGGCCACCGATACCGACAGTCATCCCGGCATGATCAACCAGGCTTTCTCCGGCGGTGACGTCGACGTCGCGATCGTCGCCTTCGGCATCCTCGGCGACGCCGAGGAATTGTGGCAGGACCAGCGCAAAGCCGTTCAGGCCGCCGAGATCAACTACACCGCAGCGGTTTCGGTGGGCGTGCTGCTCGGCGAGAAGATGCGCGCCCAGGGCTTCGGGCAGATCATCGCGATGAGCTCAGCCGCAGGCGAGCGGGTGCGTCGGTCCAACTTCGTCTACGGGTCCACCAAGGCAGGCCTGGACGGCTTCTACCTGGGCCTGGGAGAAGCTCTGCGACCGTTCGGGGTTCGCGTCCTGGTGATCCGTCCCGGCCAGGTGCGCACCCGGATGAGCGCGCACGTCAAGGAGGCCCCGCTCACCGTCGACAAGGAGTACGTCGCCGACCTCGCGGTGACCTCCGCCGCCAAGGGTAAGGAATTGGTTTGGGCCCCAGGATCATTCCGGTACGTGATGATGGTGTTGCGGCACATTCCGCGGACCGTCTTCCGCAGGCTGCCGATCTGACCGTGCGTACCGCGCTGGCCTCCCTCGGCCAGTTGGCAGCGGCGGCGGCGGTCGCGGTGGTCGTGTCGGTGGTGGCGCTGGCCGCCATCGCCAGGGTGCAATGGCCGGCCTTCCCGTCGTCCAACCAGTTGCATGCCCTGACGACCGTCGGCCAGGTCGGTTGCCTGGCCGGGCTGGTCGCGGCGGGCTTGGTGTGGCGCCGCGGCGGTTGGTGGGCGGCTCGCCTCGGCGGGCTCGTGTTCACATCTGCTTTCGTCGTTGTGACGCTGGGTATGCCGCTGGGCGCCACGCGGCTGTACCTGTTCGGCATCTCCGTCGACCAGCAGTTCCGCACCGAGTACCTGACCCGGCTCGCCGACAGCCCCGCGCTGCGCGACATGACCTATCTCGGGTTGCCGCCGTTCTACCCCCCGGGCTGGTTCTGGATCGGGGGGCGCGTCGCGGCGCTCACGGGGACACCGGGCTGGGAGACATACAAGCCGTGGGCCATCACCTCGATCGCCGTCGCCGTGGCGCTCGCGTTGGTGCTGTGGTGGCGGATGATCCGCTTCGAGTACGCCCTGATCGTCACGACCGCGACCGCGGCGGTGACGCTGGCCTTCGGCTCGCCCGAGCCCTACGCGGCGATGATCACCGTGCTGCTGCCCCCCGTGTTGGTGCTGACCTGGTCGGGTCTGCGCGCCGCCGAGCGTGAAGCTGGCATCACGTTGGCGCGCGAGCGTGAAGACAGTTTCACGCTCGGCGAACGGGCCGCCGGGGGTTGGGCGGCCGAGCGTCGGGCCGCGCACGGCTGGGTGGCGGTCGTCGGCGCCGGGCTTTTCCTGGGCCTCGCCGCCACCTGGTACACGCTGCTGTTCGCCTTCAGCGCATTCGCCATCACTGTGATGGCCGTGCTCCTGGCGGGCGCCCGCTGGCGGCGGGGTGGCCGCACGGCCGCACTCGACCCGCTGCGGCGGCTGGCCGTCATCGCCGTCATCGCCGCGCCGATCGCCGCCGTCACATGGTTGCCGTTTCTGGCGCGCGCCGCCCGTAGCCCCGTCAGCAACACCGGCAGCGCCCAGCACTACCTGCCCGCCGACGGCGCCGAACTGAGCTTCCCGATGCTGCAGTTCTCGCCTCTGGGGGCGCTGTGCATGGCTGGCGCGCTGTGGCTGGTGATCCGCGCCCCCCGGTCGACGCGGGCCGGCGCCCTGGCCATCGGCGTGCTGGCCGTCTACCTGTGGTCGCTCTTGTCCATGCTGACCACACTGGCGCGCACCACGCTGCTGTCGTTCCGTCTGCAACCCACCTTGACCGTGCTGCTGGTTGCCGCCGGGGCGTTCGGCGTCATCGAAGCGGCGCGCGCCCTGGCGTCCCGCAGCAGGGCCGTCCTCCCGGTCACCGCCGCGATCGGCCTGGCCGGGGCGATCGCGTTCAGCCAGGACATCCCCGAGATTCTGCGACCGGACCTGACCATCGCCTATACCGACACCGACGGCCACGGCCAGCGCGGCGACCGGCGGCCGCCCGGCTCGGAGAAGTTCTACGCGACCATCGACGCCGCGATCGCGCGCGTCACCGGCAGGCCGCGGGACCAGACCGTGGTGCTGACCGCCGACTACAGCTTCCTGTCGTATTACCCGTATTGGGGTTTCCAGGGGCTGACGTCGCACTACGCCAATCCGCTCGCGCAGTTCGACCTGCGGGCGGCGCAGATCACCGCATGGTCGAAGCTCACCAGCGCCGACGCGTTCCTGCACGCCTTGGACGCGTCCCCGTGGCCACCGCCGACGGTGTTCCTGATGCGACACGGGCCTGCCGCTCATGGCGGATCCACCTACACCCTGCGGCTCGCCGAGGACGTCTACCCCAACCAGCCCAACGTGCGCCGCTACACCGTCGACCTGCCGGCCGCGCTGTTCGCCGATCCGCGGTTCGAGGTCGCGGCCATCGGGCCGTTCGTGCTTGCGGTCCGCATGCCGGCGCGCTGACGAATTAGCATCTAGCACCGTGGGCGACGCGCGCGGCAGTCACCGGATCGCGCGGCGGGTGGCCGTCGTCGCCGGGCTGCTCGGGACGCTCATGGCTCTTGCCACACCGCTGCTGCCGGTCAACCAGACCACCGCACGGCTCGACTGGCCCCAGTCCGGGACGTTCGCCAGCGTCGCGGCCCCACTGATCGGCTACGCCGCCACCGATCTCACCGTCACCGTGCCGTGTCAGACCGCCGCCGGGCTGGCCTGGCCGCAGACCGCCGGCGCCACGGTGTTGCTGTCGACGGTGCCCAAGCAGGCCCCGAAGGCCACCGACCGCGGGCTGCTGATCATGCGCGCGCACGACGACCTGGTAGTCGTGTTGCACAACTCCCCACTGCTCAGCGCCCCGTTGAGCCAGGTGCTCAGCTCCGGCTGCCAGCGCCTGACTGTCACTGCGCGCGCCGACCGGGTGGCCGCGGAGTTCGTCGGCCTGACGCGGGCCGGAGCGCCGCTGCGCGGGGAGAAGAGCGGCTCCGGCGTGCGCCCTCAGATCGTCGGCGTGTTCAGCGACCTGACCGGACGGGCGCCCGCGGGCCTGACGTTCTCGGCCACCCTCGACACCCGATACTCCACCAGCCCCACCCCGGTGAAGCTGGCGGCGATGATCCTGGGCGTCGCGCTGACCGTCATCGCGCTCATCGCGCTGCACGTCCTCGACCGCGCCGACGGGCGTCGTGACCGTCGTGTGCTGCCCCGGCGATGGTGGTCGTTCGGTCCCCTGGACGCGCTCGTCGTCGCCGTGCTGGCGTGGTGGCACGTCGTCGGCGCCAACACCTCCGACGACGGCTACATCCTGACCATGGCGCGGGTGTCTGAGCGTGCCGGCTACACGGCCAACTACTACCGCTGGTACGGCACGCCCGAGGCGCCGTTCGGCTGGTACTACGACCTGCTGGCGCCGTGGTCACATGTCAGCACCGCCAGCGTCTGGATGCGGCTGCCCACCCTGGCCATGGCGCTGACCTGTTGGTGGCTGATCAGCCGCGAGGTCATCCCCCGGCTCGGCCACGCCGTCACCACGCGGCGGGTGCCGGCGTGGACCGCGGCGGGCATGTTCCTCGCGGTCTGGCTGCCACTCGACAACGGCCTGCGACCCGAGCCGATCATCGCCCTGGGCATCCTGGGGACCTGGTGCTCGGTGGAACGAGCAGTGGCGACGAGCAGGCTGCTGCCGGTCGCGGTCGCCTGCATCACCGGCGCGCTGACGCTGTTCTCCGGCCCCACGGGAATCGCCTCGATCGGCGCGCTGCTGGTGGCGATCGGGCCGCTGCGGACCATCCTGCGCCGCAGGTCCGCCCGATTCGGCGTGCTGCCGCTGGTGGCCCCTCTGGTGGCCGCGGCCACCGTCACCGCGATCTTGATCTTCCGCGATCAGACCCTGGCCGGTGTGGTCAAGGCCAGCGCCCTCAAGCGTGCCGTCGGGCCCAGCCGGAGCTGGTTCGACGAGCACCTGCGCTACGACATGCTCTTCACGGCCACCCCGGACGGATCGATCGCCCGCCGCTTCGCCGTGCTGGCACTGGTTCTCGCGCTGGGCATTTCGGTCGCCGTGTCGTTGCGCAAGGGCCGCATTCCGGGCACGGCTGCCGGGCCGAGCCGTCGCGTCATCGGTATCACGATCATCTCGTTCCTCGCGATGATGTTCACCCCCACCAAGTGGACCCACCACTTCGGGGTGTTCGCCGGGCTGGCCGGTGCGGTCGGGGCGCTGGCCGCCGTCGCGGTGAGCGCCGCGGCCATGCCGTCGCGCCGCAACCGCACCCTCGCCGTCGCCGCGATGCTGTTCGTGGTGGCGTTGTCCTTCGCCAGCGTCAACGGCTGGTGGTACGTCGCCGATTTCGGTGTGCCGTGGGCGGGCTCATTCCCCAAGTACCGCTTCGCGTTCGCAACTCTGCTGCTGGGGCTGACTTTGCTGACGCTGCTGGCGGCAACGCGGTTCTCCGGTGCCGATCGAGCCGGCTCCCGCGGGACGCCGACGTTCGCGGTTGCCGCGTGGGCGCTGGTGGCGTTCGAGGTGGCGTCGCTGACCGTAGGCATGGTCCGGCAATATCCGGCGTGGTCGGTGGGCCGGTCCAACCTGCAGACGATGCTGGGCGCCGACAGGACGTGCGGGCTGGCCGACGATGTTCTGGTCGAGTCGGATGCCGCCGGGCTGGCCCCGGTTGCCGGGTCCGCGGCCACCGCACTCGGGGCCG
>Ga0164297_10005893_pt1 | contig 10376 bp, 9 predicted proteins | sample GEODES058metaG_FD_113539 | JGI IMG/M metagenome (GOLD analysis project Ga0164297, IMG submission 113539) | Dystrophic lake water microbial communities from Trout Bog Lake, Wisconsin, USA - GEODES058 metaG | ecosystem: Environmental > Aquatic > Freshwater > Lake | place: USA: Trout Bog Lake...
ATAAGGGACCCCCAAAAACGCCATGGCATTGCCAACCAAATCAGAGGCGCGTTCACTCAACGATTGGCGAAGTTGATTGACTTGATCCAGAACGCCTTGTTCTTGGAGCAGTTTTTCGACGTCATCGATGGGTTGGGTCGGTGCGGCCGTGGCATTCAGGGCCACTAAACAAGTGACCCAAGTTAACCAACTCGTCCACCGGGGGCGAGACAAATACATGGCGGGTATCATAACGGCGAGGGGTTTTTTTGTCACTTTCTATCTGCCCAGCGGCAGGCCAATTTCCCCCTCCAATTTTGATTTCCCTCTCCATTTTTAAAAGAACAGGTCACGCCATGTTGTTGCAAGCCGATGAAAGCCAGTTGGTGCTGGTCGACTACCAAAGCCGCTTGATGCCGGCGATCCACGAGGGAGAGTCCGTCTTGGCGCAGGCGCGCAAATTGGCCAAAACGGCCCAACTGTTGCAAGTGCCCATTTGGGGCACCGAACAAAACCCCTCTGGGTTGGGTGAGAACGATCCGGCCCTCAAAGCCTTGTGTCAGCGCACGCTGGCCAAAATGCACTTCAGTGCGGCTGAAGAAGGCTTGGGGGAGTGGCTGCGCCCACCGGCCAAAGCGCCAGCCGGCAATGCACGCAGCCTGCCCAAACATTTACAAAAAGCGGTGCCGAACAACGGAAAAGCCGCTGAGCGCCAAGCGATTGTGATCGCCGGTGTTGAAGCCCATATTTGCTTGTTGCAAACGGCGCTTGATTTGATGGACGACGAATTCGAAGTGTGGGTCGTCACCGACGCTTGTGGCTCGCGCAGCGTGCGCAACCAAGACGCCGCCTTCGACCGCCTGGCCGGTGCGGGTGCTGAATTGGTCACCACCGAGATGGTCATTTTTGAGTGGCTTCAAACCGCCGAGCACCCTCAGTTCAAAGAAATTCAGTCCCTGGTCAAGTCAGCTTCGTGACAAAAACATTTCTGATAATGGAAAGTGAACACCCCATCACCGACCATTATTAGGAGTTTGTCACCATGACCTACCGCCAATTCCATGCGCGTTCACTGAAAGAGCGTGACGCCTTTTGGACCGAACAAGCGGCTTTGATCGATTGGCAGCAAACCCCTCAGCAAGTCTGTGATTACAGCAATCCACCGTTTGCCAGGTGGTTTGTCGGTGGCACCACCAACTTGTGTCACAACGCGGTCGACCGTCATTTGGCGCAACAGGCCGATCAAAACGCGCTGATTGCGGTGTCGACAGAAACAGAAACCGAACGGATTTATTCTTTCAAAGAATTGCACGCCGAAGTCCAGCGCATGGCCGCGGCCCTGCAGAGCTTGGGCGTGGGGCAGGGCGACCGGGTTTTGATTTACATGCCCATGATCGCTGAGGCGGTTTTTGCCATGTTGGCCTGCGCTCGGTTGGGGGCCATTCACTCGGTTGTTTTTGGTGGGTTTGCCTCGGGTTCACTGGCCTCGCGCATCGACGATGCAGCGCCCAAGGTGATTGTGAGCGCCGACGCCGGTTCGCGAGGCGGCAAAGTGGTGCCCTACAAACCCCTGTTGGACGAGGCCATTGTTTTGGCCCATAACAAACCTCAAAGCGTGTTGATGATCGACCGAGGTTTGACCGCTTTTGACAAAGTGCCCGGCCGCGATGTCGACTGGGCCCCTTTGCGTGAGCAATTCGCCAACACCGTGGTCCCCTGTGTTTGGGTCGAATCGACGCAGCCCAGCTACACGCTTTACACCAGCGGCACGACTGGAAAACCGAAGGGCGTGCAGCGCGACACCGGCGGCTACGCCGTGGCCTTGGCGGCCAGCATGAAGTCGATTTTCCAAGGACAAAGCGGCGAAACTTATTTTTGCACCAGCGACATTGGCTGGGTCGTTGGCCACAGCTACATTGTGTACGGCCCCCTGATTGCGGGCATGGCCACGATCGTTTATGAGGGCTTACCGACCCGTCCCGACGCCGGCATTTGGTGGTCCTTGGTCGAAAAATACAAAGTCAGCCGCATGTTCAGTGCGCCGACCGCCATTCGGGTGCTCAAAAAGCAAGACCCCGCACTCCTGCAAAAGTACGACATCAGCAGCTTGAAGGCCCTGTATTTGGCCGGCGAGCCGCTGGACGAGCCGACCGCCCAATGGATCAGCAGTGCCTTGAATGTGCCCATCATCGACAACTACTGGCAAACCGAATCAGGCTGGCCGATCTTGACCCTCGCCAATGGCATTGAGGCACAAAAATCAAAATTTGGCAGCCCCGGTTTGGCCATGTACGGTTACGACGTCAAGCTGTTCGACGAAACCACCGGCGAAGAGTTGATCGGGCCGAATCAAAAAGGCGTGGTCGGCATCGAAGGCCCGTTGCCTCCCGGTTGCTTGCAAACCGTCTGGCGCGACGATGCCCGTTTTGTGAACACCTATTGGAAGAGCATCCCCAACCGCTTGGTCTACAGCACCTTTGACTGGGGCATTCGCGATGAAGACGGCTACTTCTTTATTTTGGGTCGGACCGACGACGTGATCAACGTCGCGGGTCACCGATTGGGCACCCGAGAAATTGAAGAAAGTCTTTCCAGCCATGCCAATGTGGCCGAGGTGGCCGTGGTCGGGATTGCGGACAAGCTCAAAGGTCAAGTGGCGATTGCTTTTGTAATCGCCAAAGACACCAGCCATTTAAACGATGACGCCGCCAAATTGAAGCTCGAGGGGGAGCTCATGAAAGTGGTGGACAACGACCTGGGCGCAGTGGCCCGCCCCGCCCGTGTCTTCATTGTCAATGGCTTGCCAAAAACACGCAGTGGCAAGTTGCTGCGCCGGGCTTTGCAGGCGGTGGCTGAAGGTCGCGATCCAGGCGATTTGACGACCATGGACGACCCAACTCCCTTGCTCTTGATCAAAGAAATGTTGACACCCACCCAGGCTTGAACCTCACGGCAGGGGCGTCACGATGATTGCCTAAAATGGTGTTTTCAATAGCCTACTTTTAGCCCCCTTCGCCATGACCTTGAACCCCAGCATTTTCAAAGCCTACGACATTCGTGGCATCGTCCCCAGCACCTTGAACGAGGACGTGGCCCGGGGCCTTGGATTGGCATTCGGCGCAGCGGCCTTGGCCAAGGGTGAAAAGACGGTGGCGGTCGGCCGCGATGGTCGTTTGAGCGGCCCCAGTCTCTCAGCGGCCCTGATGCAGGGCTTGGTTGCTGCAGGTGTTGACGTCATTGACGTGGGCATGGTCACCACGCCCATGCTTTATTTTGCTGCGAGCACGCTGTGCCAAAGCGGTATTCAAGTCACCGGCAGCCACAATCCCAAAGATTACAACGGCTTCAAAATGGTCTTGGCGGGCAAGGCCATTTACGGCGAAGAAATTCAAGGTTTGCGCCGCGCCATGGAAGGGGATGCTTCCGTTCAAGCCGCGCTGCAAAAACCCGGCGGCAGCTTGCGACATCAAGACATTGGCGACGCTTACCGCGAGCGCATTGTGGGCGACATCCAGCTCAGCCGCCCCATGAAGATCGTCGTTGATTCAGGCAACGGGGTGGCCGGTGCGAGCGCGCCCGCCATTTTCAAAGCCTTGGGCTGCGAGGTCATTGAATTGTTCAGCGAGGTGGATGGCCATTTTCCGAACCACCACCCCGACCCCAGCAAACCCGAAAACTTGGTTGACCTGATGGCCGCTTTAAAAAGCACTGGCGCTGAATTGGGTTTGGCTTTTGACGGCGACGGCGATCGACTTGGCATCGTCACCCATGACGGCCAAAACATCTTCCCCGATCGCCAAATGATGCTGTTTGCTCAAGATGTGTTGTCCCGCGTGCCTGGTGGCGAAATCGTCTACGACGTCAAGTGCAGTCAACGTCTGGCGCCCGCCATTGAAGCCGCTGGGGGGGTGCCGGTGATGTTCAAAACAGGGCACTCGCTCATCAAAGCGCGCATGCGCGAAAGCCAAAATCCCAACGGCGCGCCCTTGGGTGGCGAAATGAGCGGCCACATCTTTTTCAAAGAACGTTGGTACGGTTTTGACGACGGCACCTACGCGGGTTGCCGTTTGCTTGAAATTGTGAGCCGCGCACCCGATGCGAATGCGGTGCTCAACGCCTTGCCGCAAAGCCACGCCACGCCTGAGTTGAATGTGGCCTGCCAAGAAGGCGAGCCCCACGCGCTGACCGCCCAGTTGCAGGCTTTGGCGCCAGAATTTGTGAAAAACCAAACGGCCACAGTCTCCACCCTGGACGGTTTGCGCATCGACTGGGCCGATGGCTTTGGTTTGATCCGCGCGTCCAACACCACGCCGGTTTTGGTGTTGCGTTTTGAAGGCCAAACTGAAGCGGCCTTGCTGCGCATTCAGCACGACATGCTGGCCCTGTTGCAACAAGTCAAACCAGGCGCGCAAGTCGGGGCAGCGGCCCATTGAGCGCCCTGCACGCGGTCTTGCAGGCTTTGGGCTTGCAAGCCTATTCTTTGCTGATGACCTTGGTGCAGCCTTTTTTGCTGCTCAAGCTCAACCGCCGCGCTGCGGCCGAGCCCTTGTATGGTCAACACAAGGCCGAGCGGTTCGGTTTTTATCGCCAGCTTCCAAAATCAAGCCAAGGTGTTAACGCTGGATCGGTTGCGCCTTCAGGCTGTGTTTGGGTCCATGCGGTGTCGCTGGGCGAGACCCATGCCGCTCAAATCTTGATCGAGCATTTGCGGGCGGAGTGGTCCAAACGGGGCTGGCCCTTTCGACTCTTGCTGACCCACGGCACCGCCACGGGCCGCGAGGCCGGGCAGGCTTTGCTCCAAGCGGGCGATGTGCAAGTTTGGCAGCCTTGGGATTCGCCGGGTGCGGTGAAGCGGTTTTTAAAACACTTCAGACCCTCAATGGGGTTTTTGATAGAGACCGAAGTCTGGCCCAACTACGTGCAGCAAGCCCAAGAAATCGGGCTGCCCTTGGTTTTGGCCAATGCCCGTATGAGCCCCCGCTCCTATGAAAAAGCCAAACGCTGGCAACGCTTAAGCGAACCCATTTATGCAGCCTTGAGCGCGGTCTGGGCGCAAACGCGCGAAGACGCCCAGCGCTTGGTTGACTTGGGCGTGCCCAGTGCCTTGGTGCTCGGCAACCTCAAATACGACGCCCAACCGAATACGGCCTTGAGGGATCAGGGCCGAGCGGTTCGCCAAGCTTGGACTGCTCAAACCGATCGGCAAGTGGTGGTCTTGGCCAGTTCACGAGAGGGCGAGGAAGCCCTTTGGCTAGAGGCCTTGAAACTTTTAACGGCGGCCCAACAAGACGCGGGCGACGCCGGCTTGACACGCATTCAATGGCTGATCGTGCCGCGCCACCCCCAGCGATTTGAGGAAGTGGCCCGACTGATTCAAGACGCCGGTTTGAGCGTCAGTCGCCGCAGCGAATGGGGCAACCCGAACTTAAGGGAATCATCCGGGGTCAGAACGCCGCTCACACCCCCGCTCATTCCACCGCTCACCGACGTGTGGTTGGGCGACACCATGGGCGAAATGGCCTTTTATTATGGGCTCTCACACGTGGCTTTGCTGGGGGGGAGTTTTGGCAATTGGGGCGGACAAAACTTGATTGAAGCCGCCGCCTGCGGCTGCCCCGTGATCATGGGGCCGAACACGTTTAACTTTGAAGACGCTGCCGATCAAGCCATCGCTGCAGGTGCCGGCTTTCGGGTCGGTAGCATGGACGAAGCGTTGTTGCGCGCTTGGGGCTTGTTGACGGCGACGCCTTTGAAGAACCTGAGTTCGGTTGAGCAAGCTTCAGCGGCCGCCTTGGTTTATGCCAAATCACACCGCGGCGCCGGGCAGCGGATGGCGACCTATGCGGCCGCCTTGGCGGCGACGTCTAAACGCCAAAAAGGGGCATGATTAAATAGGCGTAACTAATATCGAGGGACTAATATCGAGGAATATTGGGGTCCACCAGAGCCGACCAAGCGTCGATGCCGCCTTCGATATTGGCCACCTGGGTGAAGCCTTGTTGCACCAAAAAAGAAGCGACCCGCAGGCTTCGGGCGCCGTGGTGGCACAGGCAGGCCACGGGCACTTCGGCGGACAGCTCGGTGAGTCGTTGGGGAATTTGCCCCATGGGGATGTTTACCCATTCAAAGCCCGGGCTGGGTTCGGTGGTGTTCACACTGGCCGTATTTAACTCCCAGGGTTCGCGAACATCCAAGAGAACCGCTTTGGGCAAACCCGTGCTGGCGAGCCATGCGGCTATATCGGTGGGTGGTATGCGGTCGATCACAGCGTGGTCTATTTCAGCGTCAAAATCAGAAATGGAATTGGCTGGGCTCTTTAAAGCCAATCAAGCGAGGCGCCAAAGTGTCCCAAGGCTGGGCCACGTCAAAAGTCTGGCTACCAGAATGCGTCACGAATTGGCCACGCATCACGGGGTCTTGACCGACGATGGCAAACAAACGGCCGCCCGGGGCCAGCTGGTTGAGCAAAGCGCTGGGCACTTCAGGCACGGAGCCGCTCAAAACGATCACATCAAAGGGGGCCTCATTCAAAGCGCCCTTAGAGCCATCGGCCAAACGCACTTCCACATTGGACATTTGGGCGCTGGACAAACGGCGTTTGGCGTATTCGAACAGAATGGGGTTGACTTCGAGGGTCAGGACGCTGGCGCTGAGGTGGCCGAGCAAGGCCGCCATGAAGCCGGAGCCCGTGCCCACTTCCAAAACGCGATCGGTGGGTTTCAAGTTCAGGTCGTTCAGAATGCGCGCCTCCACTTTGGGCGTCAGCATGCACTGGCCTTCAGGCAGGGGAATTTCCATGTCGGCAAAGGCGAGCTCTTTGTAGGCATCCGGCACAAAGTCATTTCGGTGGACACGGCCCAACAACTCAAGCACCTGTGGTTTGTTCACATCCCAAGGGCGGATTTGTTGCTCGATCATGTTGAAACGGGCTTGATGGGGGTCGAAGGCGGGAATCATGGTGACTTTCAAACGATGCCGAAGATGATGGTGGTATTTTAAGGTCTGCCGCCCCCAGAATTTGGGACAAAATAAGCCGAGATCCCGCCTTAATTTGAAAGACAACATGAACCCAACCGACACCGCCAAGGCCGCTTCGACCCCTGGCTCGGCCACCTTGACCTTGGGCGGCGGCTGTTTTTGGTGCACCGAAGCCGTTTTCAAGCGCACCAAAGGGGTACTGCGGGTGGTGCCGGGCTACAGCAATGGCCAAACCCTCAACCCCAGTTATGAGCAAGTCTGCAGGGGCGATACCGGGCACAACGAGGTGGTTCGGGTGACCTTTGACTCGTCACAAATTGGTCTCAGTGACCTGCTGTCCATCTTCTTCGTCATTCACGACCCCACCACGTTGAACCGCCAAGGCAACGATGTGGGCACGCAATACCGCAGCGGCATTTATGCCAGCGACCCACAGCAGTTGGCGGTGGTGCAGGCGTGGTTGAAGGCCGCACTGGCAGCTGGGGACCTGCCTGTCCAAGTGGTCACAGAGGTCGCTTTGGAAGCCAACTTTTGGCCCGCTGAGGCCTATCACCACGATTACTTCACCAAAAACCCAAACCAAGGCTACTGTGCTTTTGTGGTCGCGCCCAAGGTGGAGAAATTCAAACAGGTGTTTGCTCGTTTTTTAAACGACTGAATGGCCAAAACTCAGGGTGCCAACCGTTCACGGATCCAAGAAGCCGTCCCATTCAAGCCTGGCCCATCGGCCGGATTGTGCGATGGAGACGCCCACTTTGAATCAAAATTGTCTTGCAATCGGTATTGCAATCGGTCGTGCAATCGGCTGGGGCGTCCTTGCCAAAATTCCCACCGGTCCGGTTGGAGGCGATAGCCCCCCCAATGCGGTGGACGGGGTGGTTGCAGTAAAAACTGAGCGCCGTATTTGGCGGCATTCATCACCAAGGTTTGCCGACCCGATATGACTTGGCTTTGTGGACTCGCCCACGCCCCGATGCGCGAATCAAGGGGCCGACTGTTGAAATAGGCATCGCTTTCAACCGCGTCGATTTTTTCAACCCGGCCTTCAATGCGCACCACGCGCTCGAGTTCGACCCAATGAAATTGCAGCGCGGCAAATGGGTTGGCGGCCAACTCTTGGCCCTTGCGGCTTTGGTAATTGGTGAACCAAACCAAGCCCCGTTCATCAAAGCCTTTGATCAGCACAACCCGGGTGCTGGGCCGGCCATCGGCGCCGACCGTGGCAACCGTCATGGCGTTGGGTTCGGGAACCTGAGAGGAAACGGCTTCGTTCAGCCAGCGTTCAAACAAAGGGAAAGGCTCTGCAGGGCAAGCCGATTCGCTCAATTCGGCCTTTTCGTAACTTTTGCGCAAATCGGCCAAGGCCGAAGCTGACAAGGCGGGGGAGGGCATGTTCATGGCCTTATTTTGCCTGTGCGGGCAACGCCATTAACTGGCTGATGGGGGCTCTGAGGATCAGGCTGAATTGAATGGTGAACAAAACCAAGGCCAGCGCGATACAAGCCGACTCGCCAAATTGAGCCCCCACCAAGCCGCCGAGTGCCGCGCCAATGGGACGTGCCCCCATGTTGCAGGTCAGAAAAATAGCGCCCACTCGCCCCAGCATGGCCGGGGGCGTGACGGTTTGGCGCAAAGTGGTGGAGGTAATGACCCAAGTGGTTGAGCCCAAACCCACCAACAAATAAGACAACACGGCCAGCCATTCGACGTGCCAAATCAAGGTGCTGGCCATGGTCAAGGAGGCGCACAAAGACAAGGTCGGCCCCATTTGAATGGCCCGACCCAGTGGCAGTAAGCGGGTGGTGCGGGGCGCTAAAACGGCGCCCGTCACCATGCCCACCCCAAAGGCCCCGAGCGTCACCCCCACTGTCGCAGCGCTCAAGCCCAGCACTTTAAAAGCATAGGGCACATAAGCGGCTTGCAGCACAAACCAGGCGATGTTCCAAGCCACAGCGCAATTGAAAATGACCCGGAGTCGGGGTTCATGCCACATGAACCGGGCCCCGTCTTTCAATTCCTGTAAAGGATGACGCGGGGCTGCCAAGCTGCGAGCAGGTTCGGACAAACGCCACAACAACACCATCGCCGAGCCGGACAAGGCGGTCGCCAAGGCATACGCCAAAGGCGCGCCCGCCCAAGCCACCAAGGAGCCGGCCAAGGCGGGGCCGGCGGCATAAGCGGTGCTTCGTGCCAACTCCAATCGGCCGTTGGCGCGGCTCAACTCCGAGGGCTGCACAAGGGCCGGCACCAAGGCCGGAGCCGCCACGCTGAAACCCACCGTGCCCAAAGCCCCCAGAAACCCCAGAATGGTCAAGCCCCAAATCGACACCTGTCCAGTCAGCACCAAGATCAACAGACAAAGCAAAGCCAACCCCCTTAAACCCTCCGCCCACAACATCAAAGTGCGCCGAGAGTGGCGGTCTGAAAACACGCCCAAGGGCAGGGAAAAAAGCAAAAAGGGCAAGGTTTGCGCGGTGGCCATCAGACCCACTTCACCCGCGCCAGCACCCAGCAACAGCACCGCCACAATGGGTGTGGCGGCCAAACTCAATTGCTCCGCAGATTGAGCGGCCAAGTTGGCCCAAGCCAAATTTTTGAAAGAAGACGACAAGTTCATGGTGTTGGTTTGCGACATAGGCCGAGAGTCTGCCACGAACGGCTTGGTTAAACTGATACCCATGTCTCGTCCCCCCATGCCGTTGTGGTTAAAAGACCGATTGCCCTTGCGAGACGGGGTCGGACCAAGCTGTGTGGCGACGCCGTCCACGCGGCCGGGCACTGCAGGCCCCTTGATGCTGGATTTTTTGAGCCATCGACTCCCGGCGATTGACAGGCCAGAGTGGCAACGACGTCTGTCAGCCGGCGACGTGGTGATGGAGAGCGCATCCGGAGAACCCCAAGCTTTGACAGCCGAGGCTGCTTTTGAGCCCGGTCGCCGCCTGTTTTATTACCGTGCGCTGCCGCAAGAGGTCGTTTTGCCTTTTAAAGCCCGCGTGTTGTACCAAGACGAGCACCTGTTGGTGGCCGACAAACCCCACTTCATGCCGGTCGTCCCCTCGGGTCGCTTTTTAAAACAGGCCTTGCTGGTGCAGCTCAAGGCGGCTCATGGCTTGCCTGATTTAACCCCCATCCACCGAATTGACCGAGACACGGCGGGTTTGGTCATGTTCTCCGTGAGCGCCAAAAGCCGAGGGGCTTATCAAGCCCTTTTCAGAGACCGGTTGGTCGACAAAACCTACGAAGCCGTGGCCCCTTGGCGAGCCGAATTGGCGTTTCCTTTGGTGCGCAAGAGTCGAATTGTCGAGGCCCAAGATTTTTTCAAATGCACGGAAGAAGCGGGCGCCCCCAACAGCGAAACCGCCATCGAAGTGGTGGCGCGTTCAGCGAACTTGGCTTGGGCTTTGTATCGCCTCAAACCC
>Ga0164297_10005895_pt1 | contig 10375 bp, 6 predicted proteins | sample GEODES058metaG_FD_113539 | JGI IMG/M metagenome (GOLD analysis project Ga0164297, IMG submission 113539) | Dystrophic lake water microbial communities from Trout Bog Lake, Wisconsin, USA - GEODES058 metaG | ecosystem: Environmental > Aquatic > Freshwater > Lake | place: USA: Trout Bog Lake...
ACCGCGAAGTTCTACTGCCGAACCGAAGAGCTCAAGTCGCCCTACTACAGTGCCCACCTAGGACTCCCTGTGCGGGTCGACAAACGCCTAATAGTCTGGCGCAAAGGCGACACCGAAGCCCTCGCCGCGGACTTCTTCCACCTACCCACCAATCAGGACACCCACATCGCCCACCTCCGCCGCGTCAAAATCCCCCAAGACTGATATGGTGAAGAGGCCGGAGGCCCTAGATTCATACCCAAGCCGGAGTCGAGGAATCAGTCCTCGCCTCCGGCTTTTTTGTGCGGTGCGAAATCATCATAGCAAACTAATCGGAACGCTTAATTCTTTGAATAAGGGTGCGCAATTCCACTTCATACCGATTAGAAAGATCTGACGAGAGATTAGCTTCATCCTCTTCATTGGTCGTGTTTGCGGTATCGCTGGATTGCCCTTTCCAATTACAAAATTGGCTCAAGCCAGCTTCAATTAAGCGTTCCTCTCTATCGATATCGAAATAAATCCCGTAATTACGTTGCGTAATAAAGTCCACTGTCCGCAAAACCGGCTCAGCACGCTTGCCTTGTTTAGTATCACGACCAAGCAGCACCACTAATTCAGGAAAGAAATGGATTGGTCCTTCGGCATCTAGACCCTGCTTGCCGTCATCACAGTTCTTCAGAGCCGTCATATAGCAGCGCAATGTTGATGACTTTTCAGACTTTTTTTCGGCTCGAAAATTCTGCCAAGCAATTCGTCCCTCGAATTGTTCAACTAAAGACTTCCTTGCGTAAGTATTTTGAGCGTAAAGAGCGACAACTTCCTGCTGACTTTTCAAAACTAATGCAGATCGATGGTAGCGTGGATTAGTTGCAAAACCTGCGGCGAAACGGAGACAGACCGTAACTTGTTCGGGCTGATTGTGTAATAAAATTGCGGCACGAAGCAGTAGCAATAGGGCCCGCTCGGACGCTTCATTCACATAAGGCTTCTCCTCGCCATGTTGATCAAAACATGCTCGGGCCAACCAGAAAGCTGCCCCACAAGCTTCAAGTCCAGCTTGCTCCGGCGACGAAGGCTTGGCTTGTTCAACCACCAAGGGATGTTTTATGGCTTCAGCTAAATTCTGCTCCGTCATTAAACGAAATTGATGAATCGCTGGAGCTCTCGCGGCCTCAAATAGTGCAAGTCTTTCTCGTAAAAAACCTGCCGTGCCACCGGCCTGTGCAATAATGCGGGCACGATCAGTACCAGCTCCTAGACTGATGTAAAATTTACCTAATTCATGCCAGAGAGCGACCTCAAGTTCCTCGAAGGCACCCCCTAGTCGATTAGCCAAGCTAGATCGCAACTTCCTTCTTACTTCGTTCGACAATGCATAAGGCTTTTCACCAATTAATTTGAACCATGCTTCGGCTAAGCGCAAATAGGCAATATTGACCTTCTGATGAGCTTCACCTCCAAGCACTACCTCATCAATGTTGGCAGGGCACTCTGACTGAAAACGTGTAACAAGTTTAACTCTGATTGCCTCACGTAGGTCCACCGGTTCTTGATTGATTCGGATGATTAAGCCCCACGCCAGGGCCGGAATAACGGTGTTTTCGAAAGCCAACTCAACGTTGGCGGCAAAATCGCGGGGCTGATCAGGATTTATATCAGAGCATAATCCAATCAGGGTACCCGTAAAACACTCAACCATGCGCTCCACTGGAACCAGCGGAGGCCACACATTAACCCCTTCGGCAGCTTCAGTTAAATGGCGGAGATGTTTAATAATACTTTGTTCAACTTTTCGCTGACGATCGAGTGAAGCTTTTAATTTTAAGGAAATCTTCGCCCCATTCGCGACGTTAAGTGCTGCCAACTTTCTTTTTACCTCACGGAATATTTCAACCAAACGACTAACCTCTTGCCGGTTAGTATTTTCACGACGGGTATGCTTAACGCTACCTACGTTTAATTCTAGGCTACGCAGGACAGACATATAATTAACCTCGGTAATCATAAGTTCTTGTATAAGTTAATAAATAGCGATGTCGAGTACGGGACGGCGCCATAGACTCTAAAAATTTCAAGTGAGCTGGGAGATTAATAGATGATAAAGAAATCCCCGATACTTGGCATGTTTCAGCGGTAACGACTGAGCTTAAACTCATGATTGTAGCCCCTCGAAAAAAGCCAAGTTATTCTCCGCTGCTAGACACTGCGCTCCCCCTTCTTAAAGAATGTTGTATCGAAACTGCATGCGAAGGGTTGCACTATAATTATTACAGAGATTTACCGCGGGTCCGGCCAGAATTGGTTTCGTGCGACACCATTTATAGCCTTATTTATAAGGGTTACAATGCATCCATCGACTTCGTGCGACATGGTTAATTTATGCGCCCAAATCCAAATTTAAAATAGTCACTTGTGACCTGAAACTTCTGGGCAAAGTAGTGGTTTACTTACCCACATGAACTACCACGTACTCAACCTCAACTACCGTTATCAAGTCCCTGGTCGCAAACTCTTAGAGATCATCAAACAGACTGCGAAGCATTCGCTGCACATGATTGGTACTCAGTTAGAGTCTTCGGCTGCAGTGATTACTTTTCTGTCAGATCTCTCGACGATTAATTTTCATTTAGCTTCGGAGCAGCACCTTTCCGTACGTGCCTCGGCACGTCGTTCGAGTGAAGCGCTGAAAGTGTGCCGGCAGTTAGCAGGGCGTAACTTAATCAAGCCACTCTACGAGAAACTCTCCGAACCGACTAAGGGCAATAAAAGCTTCCGCCTGGCCGTCGAAGTCCTCCACGAACATATGCGCAAAGCAGCTTTCGCCCAACACATCCTCGTCCTGCCAGAGGCGCTCGCCGAAGCCCCGAACTGTCTCTTCGAGCACGATGGCACGCTGGATCGTTATCTCACTGGCTTAGTTAACTTCGCCAAGCTCAAGGCTGATCCCGCCAACGACCTGAAGCCCGACGACTTTCTGGCCAGCCAGGCCGGCCTCAGCCATTTCGGTGCCGACCTCGGCGAGCACGCCAAAATCCGCTACGCCGCCGACTACACGGCCATTTATAAGGGGGTCAGCCGCCTCTTCCCCCTGCACGTCACCCTCGGGCGCGGCCTCAACCCACGGTCCTGCATGTCCATCTACGTCGACTGGGATCCCGAACTCAAGAAACTCATCCTCGCCCGCTTCGGCCGCCACGGCCGTGGGGCTTGAAGGTTTATATAACAAACCTCTTAAATTAACAATAGGCAAACGTGGCTCTATTGACTTCTACAATAGTTTAACAATAAATTTTTGTCATAGATTATGAGTGCAACTGAGCGAGAAAATCAGTCATCAACTACCTATGAAAATCTTTTGAACTTAGCCCGTGCAGGTGCCCCGATTATGCACATAACGTCCTATGAATGGGAACGCGTTCAAGGATTAGTTATTGGTATTTCAAAAGAATTAAAACTCCCGCTTAAAATCTGGAGTCAGTCACGTGGTATTCTTGCCTGCAATGAGCAAGGAGAAACCGTCATCGAAGAAGCAGAGGCAGTAGATCCGTTAGAAATTCTTAAGAAAATTTACGCTAATGAAAGTGGAGGCGTTTGGCTTCTAGAAGACTTCCAGCCATTTATACAAGAACAAGAACATCAAATTCATCGATGGCTTCGAGAAATCGCTCGCCTAACGTCGAAGCCTAGAAAACTTGTGATTTTATCGACTCCACTCCCAGGACTTCCAATCGCATTACGTAAAGAAATCCCCACAATTGAACTAGAGTTGCCAAGCGTCGAAGACCTAAAAGAAGTCCTAGATGAAACCGCTAATATGTTCGGTGTTAAGGCCACCGCAGACGATGCACTACTCGATGCAGCTCGTGGTCTCACTGTAATGGAGGCTAAACTTGCCTTCCGAAAAGCAGCCACAAAACTTAAGCGACTTGATCACGGGGCGGTAGCGATGGTCACCCAAGAAAAAGAACGTATTATCAAACAAAGTGAAGTTCTAGAATACTATCCTACTAATGCCAAGATGACAGACGTCGGGGGATTAGATCAGCTCAAAGTATGGCTAAAACGGAGGGGTAGTGCCTTCGGATCTGGTGCAAAATCATTTGGCCTCGACGCACCTAAAGGTGTGATGCTCCTCGGAGTTCAAGGTTGCGGCAAAAGCCTCCTTGCGAAGGCGATTGCAGCAACATGGCAATTCCCCCTGCTTCGCTTCGATATGGGGAAAGTTTTCGGTGGAATCGTCGGCCAATCTGAGGCTAACATACGCACGGCGCTACAAGTTGCACAAGCTCTTGCACCATGTGTGCTCTGGATTGACGAAATTGAAAAGGGCCTCGCTGGCATGGGGAGTTCGGATCAAACGGATGGAGGCACCACCGCTCGCGTCGTAGGCACCCTACTAACTTGGATGCAGGAAAAAACCGCCCCCGTATTTGTAGTCGCAACTGCTAATCGAATCGACATGTTGCCTGCAGAATTACTCCGAAAAGGACGTTTTGATGAAATCTTTTTTGTGGACCTTCCAACCAAGGCCGTGCGCAAAGAGATTCTCAGCATCCACCTCATTAAAAAGGGACGCGACCCGAAGACATTTGCACTTGATGACTTAGCTGAAAAATCAGCTGGTTTTTCAGGTGCAGAACTCGAAGAGGCAGTACGCGAAGGGCTTTATGAAGCTTTTGCAGAAGGTCGCGAACTTAATTCACCTCATATAGCTTCTGCCATTAACAAAACCTTCCCCCTTTCCAGAACCATGCGAGAGACCATTGTTAAATTGCGTGATTGGGCAAAAATTAGAGCCAGGTTAGCTGCGGGGGAGCCGCCGGAAGCGCTACCACCAAAAAGCATAGATGCCCAACTCCCTCTGTTGCGGCAAGAAGGCAAAAACCCCTTCATCCCCTGATTAACGCCAGTGAAAGAACTTTTTTTCCATGCCACAGCCCCCAAGGAATCTTGGGAAGCACAGGTTGCCTTGGAAGTCCAAACATACAATGCACTTAAACCTTTTGAAAGTTATCTCCGTCAAGCCATTCATATGGCTAAAGAGAGACAAGTACGTTATCAGCTTAAATGGGAAAAAGTTAAAAATTCGTTCTTCAACATACGACTGGAACCACTAGACAGTCTACTTAGATTCCCAAGACGAGAGCCTGGCATGGTACTGACAGAATGGCCGCATGGAACAGTATTTGATACTAAGTTACAAGGGTGGGTAAAAAATCGCCATATTGCGATTAGCTTCAAGGAAGCTACCTGGACAAAAGACGGTCTACTTATTCGTGCTGATGAAAAACTATATCACGGAGACATAGTTATTTGGTGCGGAATTGAATCTAACGTCAGATGCGAAGAAGAACCCGTGCGACCTCTAAAAATTTCGGATATTAATGGCAAAGAACTAATACTAATCGACAATCCTATACCTAGCGATGACAAAGAATTTTGGTGGGTTAAAATCCAAGGAAATTTAGTCGACTGCACCCTTATCGTTGATGGGGTAAAAACTAATGCTGAGAAACTTCCAGCAACCGAAAACCTTCAGTATTTACTAGATAAAAATCAGACAGAGTATCCATGGCCAAAAGATAAAGTTCTCCGAGTTAAGGAGCCGCCTGCTGAAGGACATCTTGAGGGAAACAATAAACTCCGATTTCGCTGGAGATACGCAGAACAGCCAAGCAAGCAAGGGTGTTGGATTCAACTCTTAGAACCAGACTCATTAGAAGTGGAAGAATTCATAGACCCGCGTGCAACCTTCTGTGAAGGCGAAATAAAAGAGGTATGGACGCAGCCAAAACCGGACAAAGATGCCATTTTTAAAGTCAAAAAAATTGATCAAGAAAGATATCAACTTCTCTTAGAAAGCTATCCACCCGAGAATACAACTCTTCACTTACCAGTAGACGTTCGAAAACTCCAACTTCAGAAACGTGCTATTCGACAATTAGCGCTCTCCCCTCTTCCCCACCATCAAGGCTTAATACGACTTTGCGAAGACCCTAAGTTTTCCAAATGGCCCAAGGTAAAACTAGAAAAAATCTCAGACGAAAATTGGAAATCTCTTAGAGATTTAGATCGAAGTGGTACAAATGAACAGCGCTTATTCGTTCAAAAAGCTCTAGGCACCCAAGACTTTGCCTTCCTTGAAGGACCGCCCGGCTCAGGGAAAACAACAGCTATTTGTGAAATCGTGCAACAGCTAGTCGAGGATGGAAAACGTGTATTGCTTTGCGCATCTACACATGTGGCAGTTGATAACGTACTAGAACGTTTACTAAACTCAAAATCACCCATCGATGCAGTCCGAATCGGAAATCTAGATAGGGTCGATAATAGCATTCATGCATGTCAATTAGACATGCGGGTAGAGCATCTAATCAAAGCTTGGGAAAAGGCCCCTCATATGCAGAAGTTTAATAAACATGAGCTTAAACAAATAGCCGAACGAACGGTGGTTATGGCTGCAAACCTAACTTGCGGAACGACCATGGGGATAGTTAAACATCCACTATTCCAAGACCGAGACGACAACAGACGCCCGTGGGAAAAACCAATCTGCACTATGCCTTACTGGGACGTTCTCATTCTCGATGAGGCAAGTAAAACACTCATACAAGAATTTTTAGTTCCCGCTATGATGGCAAAGCGTTGGATAATTGTCGGAGATATTCATCAACTACCACCTTTCACAGAACGCGCAGATATCATCGCAAACCTAAAGGATCTGATTGATATTAAAGGCAATAATATCTTTACCCAAGACCACCAAAGAGCTTGCTTGCTTCTTCACAGACTAACACGTCGCGAAATCCGAAATCAAGGCATACGTTGGTTAATCAATGAAACATCCACAGTTTTAGATTATATAACCAAGGAACTTGAGGCAAAACCAATTCCCAACCTTAATGTAGTTCGGCTTATCGCCAACGGCACCCCACCTAAGGGTATTGTAAATATGGTGACAATGACTGAAGTTCGGGCGGGAGGAGCCGAAGCACTTCGTCTGGCCTCGGCAGACTGGGTACTAGTCGGCGAAGAAATTATTGCAGATGCTGCCAACCTTCTCCCCTCCAACCTGCTCATTGCAACCAAACCATCACCGGCAATAGAGCATCAATCTGAATGGGGTATATTCCGCGCCAGGCAAAAGTGGTGGCTGACCAAAGCCAATAATTTCAAACCATATACGGAAAAACAAGAAGCCGTAACCACCTTCAAGGACTGCGAAGATTTCGAGTCTGGGTGGTTACACAAAAAAGACTTAGCTTCTGAGATTACTTGGCGGATATGCCGCATACATGAGCTACAAGGTAGAGGAAAAGGTGTCTCCGATCAACTCAAGGCCGAACTACTTGGCATAGTGAATCAAACTTCATATCAAGATTACCATCGCAGGTTATTGCCTTATCACAAAAACATTACTGAGCACATCGAAGAAATTCAAGACATCGGCCTACCAAGCATCCTTGAAGTATTACAAAAAGGCATTGGCGAAGATCGTGCTAAAAGAAGAAGTGCCCTAACAACAGGTCTCGCAAATAGCTGCGGAGAAGCGTTTAAACAAAGATTCGTAAGTCTAACATTCCAACATCGTATGCACTCGCATATCTCCCAGTTTCCACGGGAATTATTTTATTCAGAAAAGGCCCTACTTGATGCCAATACCATTGAGATTCGAGACAAAAATATTAAATGGGATTTTAATACTCTCCAATCTCGAAACTTATGGGTAAATGTGAACGGGAGGGAAGTTGGTGGAGTAAATATTGATGAAATTAAAGCCATGGAGGAAATCCTAATAGAGTTCATCAAATGGGCATCGGAAAAAGGTCCCCCCAATCGTCACTCACCGAAGAACTGGGAAGTGGCATGCCTCTGTTTCTATACCAAACAAGACAAAGCCATCTCAGAAATGCTACGTAATGTTACTGGAGAATCAACAGGCATGCGAACTCGCTTCGTTGCTAAAAACGCTCCAGTCGAAATCATCTGTGGCACCGTGGATCGCTTCCAAGGTCGCGAGGCAGACATGGTGCTATTATCAATGCGAAATACACGCCGGACAGGATTTCTCGATAGTCCAAATCGCCTTAACGTCGCGGTGACTCGTGCACGGCAAAAACTTTTCATATTTGGGAATCATAAATACTTCGCTAATTGCCGCACTAGTGAATTAAAAGAACTCGCGAAAAGGACACCTCAGTAAAGAAATTTACTTCGATGAGAACAACACTTACCGCGCATTTTCAAGTAGAACATATCGCTATCTTCGCTGAGATGGCTTGTTTTGAACGCCGTTCTGAGTTGGGACTGCTTTGCCGAAATGCACTTGAAGATGGCAATAAACTTACGGTGACTGGAGTGCAATCCATCCTGCCTGGTGTATCCGACACAGGTGTAAAAAACATCATCTTATGGTGTAAGCAACTGGGCTTATTCAATCAATCTGACTATATTACAGATTTAGGGAAAAACGTAGCTGAAACAAACGAAGCCCCTCTCCCAGAACAGGGTGTCTATGAGTTATGGTTTGCACAACATGACCTAATTGGTCCCAGGATTTTGGCTTTTAAGCGCCTTGGAGCGAATGATTGTAAACTTTCTACAGAGGAACGATATGACTTCATGAAACCGTTGGAAATATTATCTGATATCGATGAAAAAAAGGTCTTTTGTTCAGTTCTCGACCCAAAGGAAAGATTTTTATTCAGGAAATTTTTCTTTAATCAGAAAAAAGCTTATGGAGTTTTCGATGATAAAAAAACTACCTGCCAAGTTTCTTGGACAATTGACTTTAATGAATCCAAATCCTATTGGCATATTATAGGAGAATTAGAAACGGAATCAGCCAAGAAACGGCCTATAGTACATAATCCAGAGGCAGATGATATTAGTCATGAGGCATTAATCTCAGAATGGGCCGATCTCTATCTTCGTAAGTTTGGCCGCTGGGAGGCACAGAAAAAAATGCTGGCAGTAAACTTTACTGGCATCAGTGAGCACGAACTTAAGTCTTTTAAAAAGACACTCTCACTGGGCAATGTAGAGATAAAGGGTAAAGGTTCCTATACTGATGTAAAACTAGAGGATGTACCCATCTGCCCGGACACCAAAGAAAGTGCCCAAAAATGGGCTATAGCTCGCTTAGAAAAATGCATTTTGGAGAAACAAGGCTACCGCAGTCGTAGCACGCTCAGGCAAGAATTCATCGAACAAATCGAAGGGACTCCTTTAGAAGAATTTTCTCCAATCTTACCCGGACATTTAGACATACTTAAAGACAAGGTTAAAAATCGTTCATTGTTCTGGTCGTTGGCTGCACCCGTCGACCTCTGCCCTTATACATTAGGCGAGGAAGAACTCGGCCCATTTCATAACAGAAGTGAAACCATTAGTACCGAGGATGTATCCGAACGCTCCATTCGTGCTCCCATCGGCTGTAAATGGTCAATGAAAGAATTCGTTAATCGCATCTCGCATAACCAAAAACCTAGTCGTGTTTTATTATGCGATCGGTATGTAAGGGGAACGAATAACCTAGAATCGCTCAAACTCCTCGTTGACGCGCTGAAATCAGCAAACCCTACAGTATCTATCGATACTTGGACGGGCGATGAGGCTGAAGACTTTAAGAAAATATTAGATATTACCGGCAAACAACCTAGTGGTTATGGGAAAATTTTCGGACAAAAGAGACCGCACGACCGTTACCTGCTCATCGTTACAAATACAGGAGAAGAAATCTGCTGGCAAATGAGCAACAGCCCACTTCATGCAAAACCTATCACTAAAGGTTCAAGCCTGGAGACGCCCTTAAGATGGAATGATTTCACTGCAATAAGCTTATCAAGCGAAGAGCTCATCAGCCAATTCCTCAATTGGATAAAAGGCAAATCTCTATGACTATTAATCGAATCCAAAGATATCGTAATTCCAAAATTATCTCTCGAGAAGACTCCGTTTTGAACACGGCTTGGATTAGCGATAATACTAGCATTCAAAACATCCCGGATGGACAGTGGGTACGCCAAAAAAACAACTGGGACCTATCTCCGAGCGGAGATCCGGTATTAGCAATGCTTGGAAACGTCAATGAAGATAGTGCGGCTCAAGATTGGCTGATGAGCCAGTCTAACTCAGGCATTCGCTCATACGCACTAAGTAGCCCTGAACATGGCGACCTCAATCAAGACTCTGCACTGCATAGCATGACAGACTTGCTAATCAGGAGAATCCCAGAAGTGCCAGTTAGCGCCATCATAACCAAAACATCATCCGTCATCTGGATTGGGAGCGGACTATCTCTTCGTCTAGATTCATCTCAAGCTGCTTACCTTAAGCAAGCCTTTCTAAGGCTATTCTGGCATGATGCCACCGATGAAGCATGGAGTTCTCA
>Ga0164297_10005897_pt1 | contig 10372 bp, 7 predicted proteins | sample GEODES058metaG_FD_113539 | JGI IMG/M metagenome (GOLD analysis project Ga0164297, IMG submission 113539) | Dystrophic lake water microbial communities from Trout Bog Lake, Wisconsin, USA - GEODES058 metaG | ecosystem: Environmental > Aquatic > Freshwater > Lake | place: USA: Trout Bog Lake...
AGGTCGTAAATGTGATTTGGAACCCAAGTAAAGATGGGTATTTGAAACCCAGGGTTCAAATTGAACCCATTTCTCTCGGTGGTGTGACTATTGAATACGCCACTGGATTCAACGCCGCATTTATACAACAAAATAAAATCGGTCTTGGGGCATTGATTCAAATTATTCGTAGTGGTGACGTAATTCCTTATATCAAGAGCGTGACTGTCCCCGCCGAAGAATGGATGGCTCCCCATGTTCCATACAAGTGGAATGACACACATATCGATATTCTCTTGGAAAATATGGAAGGAAACATAACTGTATTGGAAAAAAATATAACAGGTTTCTTCCGTGGAATAGGTGTGGATGGACTCAGTGGCGGAAATATATCCAGAATTGTGAAAGCCGGTTACGATAGTATCCCCAAGATTATTCATATGACAAAAACCGACTTCCTCACCATTGAAGGATTCAAGGATAAAATGGCGACCAAGGTATATGAGGGAATTCAAGAAGGACTGAAAAAGGCGTCTCTTTTAACAATTATGAGTGCGTCCAATATGTTTGGACGCGGAATTAGTGATAAAAAAATAGAACCCGTATTGGAAGCGTTCCCTGATATTTTGACTTCAAATGAGGACATGTCAGTCAAAGTGAAAAAAGTGGCGAGTGTAAAGGGAATGGCGACAAAAACCGCCCAACTCTTTGTTGAAAATATCCCCGCCTTTTTGGTGTTTTTGAAGGAGACCGGTCTAGAATATAAGTTAGAAGAAACACACAATCAACCAACCAATATCAATATGAATCATCCTCTTTCAGGTAAAACCATTGTTATGACGGGTGTTCGCGACCCAAAGATAGCAGAATTTTTGAAAAGTATCGGTGCCAAGTTGGGTTCTTCGGTCAGTAAAAATACAGCAATTGTTGTTGCCAAGTCAAAAGATGAAGATACTGGAAAAGCAGGCGAAGCGAGGAAACTGGGAATCCCCATAATGACACCGTCAGAATTTATTACCCAATTTATGTAATTTTAGCAGGGAACCCAGGACCGCGTAGCTGCCCCCATTGCGCTTCGCGCAATAAGGTTGAGGTCGCTTTGCGACCTCCGACCCTGCGACCCCTCCTGTTAACCGAGTATTATATATTTTTTAAGTCTCACTCGAAAAACCGTAATGATATTTTAAACTTTATTTTAAAAATTCTTATGATTCTCTAAAAATCACATTTTTTGGGATACCGGTGGACATTGCTGTGTAATTTCATATTGTAAAAACAATATAAAAATATGAAACTATAAAATGATATGTACCATATTATGAATTATTTCAATTATTTATTATTATTATTATGCGCTCAGTCAAGTGTTTGGGGTTTTTTTTATAGAACCCAATTTATTCATCGTTCCACCATGTTATATGAAAATGACAAGAAATTCCCCATTTCGCGTAGTTATTATGATAAGTACATGGATAGACTCGGTCAAACCGGAACTGTTGAAAAACGCCTAAATAATGACACTGAAAATCAACCAATCCAACCACTCAGAAAATTTTACCCTTTTTCCAAAAATTACTTCGAAGACGCCGTTCGTAGACTCAACAGTAAAAATCTAACCATACAACATAGTCAAATATTGAGTGACCCATTAGACTCGGAGGAGTATAATGAAATTACAAGACAAATGGAGGAAGAAGACGAGGAAGAATTCGGTGAGATTGTGGAACAAATTGGTAAGATGTTCGGTAATGAACAAACACGTAAACCAAAGGAAAAAAAAATAAAAATAATTATTCGTAATAATGAAGGACTTTCTCAACTATTTGGGAATCCCATATCAAGACAAAGGAATGATGACGACGATGATGACGACTATTTCAAAAGCAAGAATAGAAAATCCGAGAATTTCGAAGTATTCAAAAAGTCATTACATAATTTCACGGACATTGGAGGTTATGACCAAGTCAAGTATGAACTAAGACAATGTCTAGATATTTTATGCAACTACCAAAAATATTCCCAGTTCAATGTGCGGGTTCCCAAGGGTCTCATTTTGGAAGGCCCACCTGGAAATGGGAAAACTCTTCTGGCCAAGGGACTCGCAGGTGAAGCCAAGATTAGTTTTATTCCTGTAAGTGGGTCAGAATTCCAAGATAAATACGTAGGTGTTGGTTCATCCCGTGTTCGTGAGTTATTTCAACTCGCAAAGAAAAATATTCCATGTATTATATTTATTGACGAAATTGACGCTCTTGGTCGTAAACGCGCTGGTGATGGTGAGTCATCTTCCACAGAACGCGATAATACCTTGAACGAACTCTTAGTTGCTCTCGACGGATTCAAAAACAATAGTGGTGTTTTTGTCATTGGCGCCACTAACCGCGCCGACCTATTAGACCCAGCACTTATAAGACCAGGACGTATTGATAAACGAATTTATATTGGACAACCCGACGCAAAAACGAGAGACGCTATATTAAACATACATATTCAAGGTAAACCCCATGATAATACGATTATTATCAAAGACATGGTCGACTTGACGATTGGACTTTCCGGCGCCCAAATTGAGAATTTATTGAATGAGGCCATGTTGAACGCATTACGTAACGAACGTCTACAAATGACCAACACGGATATTGATATGATATTGAATAAAATGATGGCCGGTTGGCAACCCACAGACCATGAATTTACCTCCGATATTATCGACCAAATTGCTATCCATGAAATGGGACACGCTATTGTGGGTCTTTTATGTAAACATCATTCAAAAATGACAAAAGTCATTATAAATTTATCATCTCCATCCAGTCCAGCGTATACCGTATTTGAAGGTTCGACATCCACGATTTATACAAGAGAGGGTTTATTCGAACATTTGATGATATTATTGGCAGGACGAATTGCGGAAGAGGTGTTTTATGGTGTCAGTGTTACCACTGGAGCAATCAATGATTTTGAAGAAGCGTTGAAGTTGGCAGAGAAAATGATTATTTATTATGGAATGGGAAAAAATGTGATTTATCCCAAGTTGAGTGAAAAATATAAGGAAGTTGTAGATACTGAAGTTTTGGGACTGATTAATAGCGCTCACTCTTACGCAGAGTTTATTGTAAAAAATAGTCGTCATGTTATTGAAAAGTGCGCTGTTGTTTTGAAACGCGATAAAGTATTGAAGTCTGAGACTATTATGGATATTATTAATAAAACTACACCGAATATAATGAATTTGGCAGGTTAGCAGGAACCCGGAACCCATGACCACGTAGCGCTGGTTACACAACCCGTAACGCTAATAAATCCGTCTCTTGTTTTTACGCGTATAATTTTTACCCAAAGCTGTTGTCTTAGTCGTTGGTTCTTTAAGTCGTTTTTCAATAAACTTCTGTATCTTCTCTCGTTGACCATAAATCTTATCTACTATTTTTTGAAAATAACTACGAAACGATGACCGCATATTCATCATCTCGTCGACTGAAATCCATCTTATCTCCGCCTTTTCGAATATTTTACTTTTTTCAATAACTTTTGGGTCAAGTCTTTTCTGTAAAAATCTTTGGTTATTGTTATAAAATAACGGTAACTTGGGGTCATACTCCATTGGGAATATATGCATTCTATAATTTCCATCATTTTGAATATTATAGGTTCCTCGTTTCAATACTCTCGCTAATTCTTCATTGGAACCCAAAAAACCAGTTAGTTCTTCCCCTCCTTCTCTCACAGCGGTCTGAAGATATGTTTCTTTATTATCCGTTCCACCACCAAAGTCACTCCATCCAGGTGTATCCGCGTATTTATTCTCTTTTCCAAAAAGAAAACATAACTTGCCTTCATGAATTGTTGTAGGTAAGATTCCCGCACCCATTTAATAAATTTATATTAGATTATTATATGAAATCTAATAAAACAAAGAAAAATCATAAAAAAAAAAGTAATACAACACATAAGGCAACGAATAGGAATTTCATTTTATTGAAAAATGAAACACCACAACATGTAGATAAGTTGAGTTCCATTGTTGATTCCTCTTTACGCGCTCAAGGTCAGGGTCATGGTATTCGTGACTTGACCAATCTTCAATCTTACGCACCAACTATCAATAAATTTTTAGTCCCACTCCAAACTTTACCGAGAGAAAATATCACTAGTTGTAACTATAGAAAGGCGTTTTTACTCAAGGAACCTTTAAAAATTTCTCTCCCGAATAAAGAGGGGGAATGCGTCCCTTATGACAATGCACTCGCAAAAGAATTTTTATTGAAGAAATTGAGTGCGAATAAACATATTCATCCGACCAAAATTATTCCACCTGTTCAAGCATTAGGGAATTGTTGGTTCAATACCATGTTTGTCACCTTTTTCGTAAGTGATAAAGGTCGTAAGTTTTTCCATTTTTTCAGGAGTCTTATGATTGAAGGTAAACAAGCCAATGGTAGAACCATTGAACCAGTAGGTCTTCGAGACGCCTTCGCTCTACTCAATTTCGCTGTTGAATGTTGTTTGACAGGAAGTGACTATGCGTATAAGTTGGACACAAACCATATTATCAAGAAAATCTACTCCACCATTTCACAAGAACACTATCATTATATTGTGGATGCGGATGAGGCCAGTAACCCCGTCGGTTATTACATGAATATCATCCATTATTTGAATAATAACTCTTTACAAATTGCCTACTTAAAGAACATCCTGGATTGGCGAAGGGATACAATGAATTATGTTGCTTCAGTAGAACACCTACCTCATTTGATTATCCTAGAGATTTATGATGGACCCGATGAGACTGCTGGTCAGTCGGGTAAAATCAAAGATAAACCATTGTCTTTTCAGGTAAAAGGGGCAACATATAAGTTGGACTCTTGTGTGATTCGTGACACCGAACAAATCCATTTTTGTTCTTTACTTACATCCGAGGGTAGAGAATATGCGTATGATGGTATGAGTTATCACCGTCTCTCACCGTTTTCTTGGAAGAAGAAAATAAACAAGTCTGTGAAATGGTCGTTTCAAGGTAGTAAAAATGTGGATGGGAATTTAGTAAAATGGTCGTTTAAACATGGATATCAACTCTTGTTTTACTATCGGGTCTAATGGCAGGGAACCCAGGAATGCGTAGCAACCCCTGCGACCCCTCCTGATAACCGGGTTGGTTAGATAACTTGGCGTCTCACACGAAAAGTCGTAATGATATTTTAACTGGTTACGTTTCGTTAAAGTCCCATTTTTTGGGATACATATGGACATAGCTACACCGGGTCTAATGTTTTTTATATATTTATCGTCAATATATAACAAACAAGTTATATGTCAGTAAAACCAAAAGAAATAAATATAAAACTTAAAAAAAAGGAGAATGATACATGGTTTGGTTTATTAGTAGATAAAACTGAAGTAGAAATTGATTTTACAGAAGAACAATTAGAGTTAAAAAATATTTTGCAAGCAGGAGATTTAATACAAGTTTCTTTAAATAATAATAAATATACATTTGTTTCCATTCTAACACAAGATTGCAGAACTACACTTCAACGAAACTATAATATTATAGAAACTGGTTCTACTGGTAACTGTTATTACTCATCTGTTTTGTACGGAATGTATTCAAGTGACCCAAGTTCAACACCTGGAATTACATTTGATAATAGTAATAACACTATCGTTAGTGACACATATATCAATGGTATGAGACATGACTTAATTTTATATATGACAACTAATGAAAAAAAATATAAAGATTTTTTTACCGATGACGAATTTAATAATTTTTTATTAACTCATTCTTTTGATAACACATGGGCCGAAGGGCAAATTATTGATGCATTTGCCGATTATAAAAACGTAGAAGTTTATGTTTTTAAATGTGATAAAATGAATAAAAATTATTTTCGAATAACTTTGACGAAAAAAGGAAGTGTTACTAATTCATTGAAAATATTTTTATGGAATGATGGTGACAAACATTTTCAGTTTTTACAACGCAAGAATATGAAATCATCACCTATTACACAACCAAGTCCATCCAAACCAACTTTAATACAACCACATGTTACACAACCAAACGCAAATCCACTACAGTTACCTGTTACACAACCAAACGCAAATCCACTACAGTTACCTGTTACACAACCAAATCCATCCAAACCACCAAAACCAGTAACCTCGTCACCTCCATCAGTACAAGGTATTCAAATCACTCCAGATACAAGTTTTGCGGGTACATTAGTTCCTAACCCATCAACACCTTCTTCAACCAACTACGAAACAACATGTTCCGACATCGCCCAAAATAAACCGACTACCACAACGCCTTTAAATAATAGTATTTTAACAAATTATAACAAACTTAAAGAACAACGCGGTGGCGGCAGAACAAGACACGCAAAAATAATATGGTCTAGAAAATCACATAAAACTGCCAAAAAACGCGCAAGATTATTTTCATAAGGGGGAACTTAACATACCGCAAAAAAATTGATTTGATAACTTGTTTTTAAAATAAAAACAAATTATTAACCATGGAAGAAACTAAAGCAACAATGAAATTCGAAACAACCGTGACAATGTATTACGATACTTATGAATACACAAATGGTGATGGTGTTTGCGCCATTGAACATAATGGTAAGTATCTTTCTGGAATATTTCCTCAGTTAGAAAAAAGCGATTTTGATGGTGAAATAGAAATAACTTTTGGTTATTTTGAAGAATCTGGTTATAAAATCTGGTTTCAAAGGTCTGGAATTCTTATTGTAAATTTAGACGGCGACTGTGGAGATAAGTTACTTGCTTTGTTAAATCAACAACACAATGTTTCTGGAACAATTATATTCAATGGAGTCCAGAAACAACTATTCCCAAAATAGCAGGGAACCGGGGTTCCCATACTGTTATAAAGGAGCGTCGTCATCTGGTTTTTCACACATTTTACCCTTCAAAATATGTTTTGTATAAAAATAAATAACAAACGCACTAAAAAAACCAACAACTGCGCCAATGATTACTTGGTGAATAGAATGATTCTTATATTTTACTCTTTGATACATAGTCACGAGAGAAATCAACAAATATATCACCAATATTTTGGGATTTTGTAAAACAAGATATAAAAATACAGTGGAATAGACAACGGAAGACGCATGACCTGAAGGACAACCATACCTGTCAAACCCTATGCGCTTACCTGACCCTTGGTTGTATCCTGACCCATGTAACAACTCTATATTGAATAATTTTTTATCTTCTGTAGGTCTAGGTTCTTGTATAATTCCTTTCAATATATAAGTCAACACAATATTGGAAAAGTACCCCACCAAATAGAGAGATAAAGTATTCCATTTTTTGAATAATAAAATAATGGATAAAAAACACAAAATTTGGGGTCCCAAATATCCAATAATATCAAGTATTATCATACTTATACTTAATATCTTATTTACCAGGAGCGTTTATTAAGTCAACAGGAGGGGTCATAGGGGAACCTAGGTTCCCCTACTAGTATTGATACAAAATTTCAGCAATCAACGTACACGACCAATCTGCTCCGTTCATATTCAAGACATTTCCTTTATCATCCAGTAACTTTACTCGCATTCGGTCTATATTCACAGGACCGAAATAAACTCGTTTATTATCTTGCATAGAACCACCGAATTCCACATAAACATCTCCCACGCTACTTGATGTCCCGCGTTTTATCGGTATAAGAGCAAAGGTATCTGTTGTAGTTGGTGCGCGACTGCGATAGTTCGTATTTCTCTCATTATTCTTCTTGATTTCATTGATGGAATAAATTTGCGCCTGAGTCAATGTTCTCGGGGCAGATGGTAAAATCTGCGGTATTTTCTTATAACTTATATTCATTTTTTCCATTTGTAAAAGTCCATTTCCTTCTATCAGAAAAATATTATTGGATAAGTCAGAGGCGGCAGTGGTATTCAATACTTCATCTGGACAATAATATGGCATTGATGGAACATAATAACTCGGTAATTTCACATTTTTTGATAACTCCGTAATAGAAATCAATCCATTATTGATATGATTCTGGTTATAGTCATCAATTGCCAATATCAAATACTTGGGACCATATAAGTTCAATATTGCGTTGGCCTTATTTCCAGATACATCAACATACATATAGGGGTCACGATACCCCATAATCCAACCCAAGGTTTGATTGATGTTATTGGCCTGATTACACTTACCCGACCCTTGACCACACTGAAGATTCCCATCTAAATCGAAAAAAAGCACTTGTGTTGTGGTATCAATCGTCTCTGTTCCATATGTGGCGCCATATAAGTTCATCGTTATCTTCCCCGTGTTGGAACTATAAGAAACTGGGTAACTTGATGAAATTGGGTTTGGAAAGTTGAAACTCGGGTCCGAAAACGCCGTTGTTCCATAATTCAGCGCATTTACAAAATCGCTGGAACTATAGTTACCTGGTTCTATTGATATATTCAGTGCGTTGTTAATGTCATTGTTGAATATAATCCAGAAACAGTTCGCGCCATAATTCGCATCTACCGCATACCACGCCAGAGGAATTTGAACGGAATAAAGACGTAAGGAGAGTGTATTATTCAGGGGTTCGGATAAGTCCAAGGTATAATCGGTTGAACTCGACTCGGGACCCGTTGTTGCTTGTCGAAACTGACTATCCAAGTTAATGAATCTAGATGTGATGTTTTTCAAGTTCGGGTTGAGTTTATCTTGCGCCACTTCTACGTTATATGTGTTATTGACACCCAGTTGTTCTCTCGACATAGGGACATGGTTTCCACTGAAAATGTCTATTTTCTGTTTTCGATCCGTTATTTTATCCGTTTGAACCGAGTCGGACTGTTTGAGTGCACCACTGGATTGATACCAGTTTTCAACTTGTTCATTCGCTGACGCTAAACTGGCAGGGGGTGCGTTAGGACTATTCAACTGTTGGACGTATTCCAGTAAACTATCTTGCATTTCACCGAAGAAATTTGCCATTTCTTCATTATTTTCGGCGTCGAACTTATCAATATATTGATTGGTTTTCTCTATGACATTTTCTTGAGTGGGTTGGTCAATGTCCAAAATAGTCAATAGTTCTTCTACTGTATAATTGTTTATATTTGTATCCACTTGACTTGACATATATTGTGTGTAATTTATATAGTTTGATAAATATATTAAACTATATTATTGTTTTTAAGGTCTTTTTGAGAAAATGTATTTTCGCAAAAATATAGGTAAAAAAGTGTGGTTGGACAAAAACGGAATACTTTTTATTTATTACACCCTTGTAAATCTTTATACAAGCTATCTATTCATTACTTGATAATTGACTTTTTTGACATATTATATTATTATTATTATTAACATTAAGATTATTATTACATCCTCCTGTAAATTTATAAGCTACACGGGGTGAGTTTTGAAACACATTATCCCCAATATATGTAACCGAGTATGGAATTGTTATCTGGGTTAGACTTGAACAATCGGCAAACACATACGACCCAATAGTGGTAACCGAGGATGGAATTGTTATCTGGGTCAAACTCGAACAAGACTGAAACGCCGACATACCTATACTGGTAAGTTCAGAATTCGGAGAAAAAATAACTTGCTTTAATCCTGAACTAGAAAACGCATTATTTCCAATAGTGGTAACCGAGGATGGAATTGTGATATTGTTCAAATTTGAACAAGACTGAAATGCACCAATACCAATAATCGTAAGTGTGGAATTTGGAGAAAAAATAACTTGCTTCAATCCTGAAACAGCAAACGCAGAATCCCCAATACTGGTAACCGAGGATGGAATTGTTATCTGGGTCAAACTCGAACAAGACTCAAACGCCGACATACCTATACTTGTAAGTGTGGAATTCGGAGAAAAAGTAACTTGCTTCAATCCTGAAGAATAAAACGCAGAAACTCCAATAGTGGTAACCGAGGATGGAATTGTGATATGGGTCAAACTCGAACAAGACTCAAACGCATACTCACCAATAGTGGTAAGTGTGGAATTTGGAGAAAAAATAACTTGCTTCAATCCTGAAGAATAAAACGCACCTATTCCAATAGTGGTAACCGAGGATGGAATTGTGATCTGGGTCAAACTCGAACAAAACTCAAACGCCGACATACCTATACTTGTAAGTGTGGAATTTGGAGAAAAAATAACTTGCTTCAATCCTGAAGAATAAAACGCACCTATTCCAATAGTGGTAACCGAGGATGGAATTGTGATCTGGGTCAAACTTGAACAAGACTTAAACGCACTACTCTTAATTGTTGTAACAACTGGCGATACCGAAACAATCCCATTACACTTTAAATCAATATTATTACATGAAAGTGGTTCAGATAAAACACAACTATATTTTAGAGTTGGATG
>Ga0164297_10005900_pt1 | contig 10368 bp, 12 predicted proteins | sample GEODES058metaG_FD_113539 | JGI IMG/M metagenome (GOLD analysis project Ga0164297, IMG submission 113539) | Dystrophic lake water microbial communities from Trout Bog Lake, Wisconsin, USA - GEODES058 metaG | ecosystem: Environmental > Aquatic > Freshwater > Lake | place: USA: Trout Bog Lake...
TACAATCACAAGCTTATTTTGAAGATTACACACCGGTTCTACCGCTAAATTCTTGCGCGTATAGCTGTACTCCGGCTCAAGCATGAACTTCTGGCAAGTCTGCTTTAGAATTTCAGCCGCTGCATTAATCACAATGTTTTTATCCGTATGAAACACCAAACTTAGCATAAATGGGTCGGAAGACGCAGGGGATGTAATGGAATTGAACGCATTGTTGGCAATACTTACACAACACGCAGAGAATGGGACTGTATTGTACGCATAATCAACGCCTAGCTTCTGATTCTTCAATCCGACGACTGGCTTATTTTGTTCATCCGCATAAATGTCTAATTCTACCAAACGTGGTCCTGCCTTAATAACCAATGGAAGAATGGAATCGGATACGTAGTCATAGAGCTGAGCACCCGGAAACACAGAATATGCGGATGACGCTACATAGTAATCACACAACCGGTATGGCTGCGGACATCCAAGAGGAGCAACGCGTGTTACTTTCTGGTAGGCATCAAACGTCGGCCTTGCCTTTGCATCTGCTTTGGATTCAGACGGCTCTATAGATTTCCAAATCATGTATGCTATGAATGCAATTAGAACTGCGAACAATGTGTAGTACAACCATGAAGAGCTTGCGAACCCTATAAACCCTTCTTCTACTTTCGTAACAAGAGGAGTGCTTTCCATTATTACTTTCGGATATGAAATAGTAGTCCACGCATACTACGAACTACATCATCGGGGATTCTCTTTTCCATCGGAATTCCCATCAGACAGCAGTAATGAAAGTATAAACAATACATTCCACACTCCGAATCTTGAAACTGATGGCGAGTTTTATTGTACGATGCTTCCATCGGCTTTTTATGAATTCCAGTTTTATCCCAATGCTCTTTCCACCGTTTCATGAGTTTTTGAATTTCCTTCTCTGGCTTCGCAGCGTATGAATCAAAGTATGTGATACGAGGATATTCTAAGTCTGGACGAATATCACAAAATACGGCAACCCAGTGTTGACCAGGACCGGTAGATACATCTGTATTGAATACGATACCAATTTGAGTATATCCTTTATTGTACAATCCGGTAATATCCAGTGAACACAAAGAGCTTACAATACAGGTTCCAGTTTGAGACTGTTTGTCAAAATCAATCGGAAAGGAACCAACATAATGATAGTGTTTAAAGACTCTCTCGTATTGTCGTTCTAGCTTATCAATTTCAAGCGACGACAACCATTCATGAGTATTCTGCTTCCAAGAACTCGGAGCTGTCGGTTTAGAAATTAAAGATTGAACGACACACTCGGCTCCCGCACATATATCGTGAAACCGAGACTTGAGACGACCCCACGTCTGTTTCATTGTTCCTTCCGGAATCTTGGACTTCGGATGTTCTGCATTATAAACCTTTCGCAGATTCTCTACTTCAGACGCATCAAAGTACATCTCCTTATTCTGAAAACGGAATCTATTCTGGTAGACGAACGAGTAATACATAGAATGGAGCCACTCAAGAGAAATCTTCGCGAGTATCGTGAAGTTGATAACGAGATTCGTGATCTAAATAAGACACTAAACGAAAAGCGAGAGATTCGTAAGCGCGTTGAAGTAGATATTACAACAATTCTGGCCCAACCTGCGTTTCAGGAGTATAAGAAACTTCAATTGGAAGACGATGGGTCTGTATTCCGAATTCAGCGCCCGAACGATTGGCAGAAACCATGGACACTCTCTCAGAAGGAGCTGAAGAATCTTCTAGAAGAGTACTTCCGTTCTGGAGCGCCTAAAAATGCAGAGGAATGCCACAAATATATTTGTGAGCGACGAAAGGAAGATCTTGTTTCTAAGGAGTTTAACTTCAGTAGAGTTCTTCCGAATGAGTAAATAATGGAGTTGTTACTTACTGATCCTTTGATACAGGAAGCAATTAAGAAAGATGATGCTGCACAAGCACTTCTTCAGTTAAAAAATACATCTAAAAAATTAACATGTCATTCTTCTGCTACCGAATATGCAAAATTTGCGCTTGGCGATAGAGCGGATGAAGTTCTTGCTAGATTAGGAAAAGCGCGAAAACTTTACGAATCAACCACTCCTCAAAAACAATGTGAAGCTGTGCTGACGAATAAACCGCCAGATAATTGTTGGTTATGCGGGTATGCTCTTTTTCCATATCAAACAGGACCAAAGCGCACGGTGTGTGAACATATTTTTCCAATTTCATTGGCGGTATTCTTTTTAGATTTACATCGCAAAGAGAATCCAACTGTGTTTTCAGAAGAATCTATAAAGCAGGAATACGATTGGGCACATACATATTGTAATGCAGTTAAAAACGATATTCCGTTTATAACTGAGAAATTTACACCAGAGGGGAATATTGAAAAATGGGTTGTGTATGACGTTGGTATTCTGGATATGTTAGAGAATATAAAAAATGGAGCACATCTAAGAGGATATCCTGAAACCTATATTTTTGACAATGCCTGGAAAGAGAAACGGTTTGAAAAAATTAGAAATAGAATAGATGCTATCTTGTTGACTGAAATTAATACACAAGATACTCCAATTCTAACATATATGCTTGGATTGTTAAAGTGTTCAGACCCTGAACGATTGCATCCATACGGAAAATTGGCACTTCAAGATAAATCACTTCCGCCAAAACGACAGCGTTCTGCATCGGAATCTTTAACAAAGACCAGAAAAGCAAAGGTAGAATTGTTTACTGGAAAACGAACTCTTAGAAATAAGAATAAGAAAGGTTAAGCAAAAATGTATAATCCATACAATTCAAAGAATCGCTTGTTTACCAGAACGGATATTCAAGCGATTCTTTCTCAACATAACTGCCATGTTACAGTTCAGAACGATCAGTTGTTTCAAACTGCAATGGTCCATTCTTCATACGTAAAACGAGAAGAATATACAACTCCAACAGGAGAGCCAACACAGTTAGCCCTGCGACCGGAAACTTGTCTAGAACTATTTGACGATTCATATGAACGACTGGAACACCTTGGCGATTCCATATTGGGAGCAGTGGTCTCGACATATTTGAATAAACGCTTCCCGTCTGAAAATGAGGGATTCATGACAGATTTAAAGAAGGAGATTGTTTGTAACGAGACTCTTGGCCAACTTTGTCAAAAAATCGGTTTGGATAAGTTCTACATCATCTCTCGTCACAATGAGGATGTATGTAAGGGTAGAACAAATTTGAAGAAACTTGGAGATATTTTAGAAGCATTTCTTGGAGCTCTTTGGATTGATTGTAACTATGACTTTCAAGTCATTTCAGCGTTTATAATCTGCTTGGTTGAGAAATATATCAATATTCCAAAGCTTCTGATGAACAACCGGAACTATAAGGAACAGTTGCAGAAGCTTTACCAGTCAATGTTTCACTATACTCCAAGCTATATTATGCTATCATCGTCTCCTGGTTCTTATACGATGGCAGTTGTAGATGAAAATAAAGTACATCTTGGAATTGGAAGTGCTTCTACCAAGAAGCAAGCGGAACAGTTTGCTGCTAGAGAAGCTATAAAGAATCTGCAATCCTAAATAATGGAAGCAGAGGATCTTGATATTATTGTAGATCAACCGTTGGCAGATCCTTCTCCTCCAAATATTGTATATAGAGCATTACGTCCAGACGAACTTTTTACATTAGTTTCAACTGGCTTCTTAAGTGCTCCGTGCAGCAGATGCCCATATGACGTGTGTTGTAACATAAGTGCGAGTGCACACGTCAATAGTGGAAGTAGAGCAAATATGAAGTCCCGTTGGATTTCAACTACGCGAAGTTTAAACATCGCATCTTTATGGGCTGCACGAAAAGGAAATGCTATGTTTACAGCGGAACATGCACCCGGTAAAGCATCTGGAATTGTAGCAGTAATAGGATTAACAAGTAGTCTTGAATATAGCGATCCAACAAAAATAGAAGAGATAGGAGTTACTGCTAAAAATGCGACTATAGCATCTCAAGAAATTCTGATTAAAGATAGAATTCCTTATAAAAATATAATCGGACTATATCAAGTAGAACAAGTAAATAAACCGGAATATGAAGAATTTATAGGACAAAAAGTGTATGGCAAAAAGAAGAAGAATGCTTCGTCTGTATACGTTATTATTCATAACCAAATCGTAAAAACAGATCCTTCATTTTCTGAGTATTTAAAACATGCAGCAGATATTGGATTAAAAAGTAGATTCGTGTCTTCAACTACCGCAGGAACTCGTAAATCAAAACATCGTTCGCATCACTCTTCCACGCGTAAGAAGAATTCCCACAAACGAAAGACACGCAGGAATTAGAACAAATGTAATATACCGAGCGTGTTCTTTATTTTTCACAAACTGACTAATGGTAAAAAATGTAGCACCGTCTTCTGCTTGTAGATAGATATTTGGGCACTCTAATGCTTGTCCACCCAGTGAAGTGCTTGCATCCTTTCGCTTCTCTTCGTCTGTCTTGATTCCACGTTTCTTTTGATCCTCTTTTACAACTTCTTGAACCCATTCCGACGTCATATCAAAAATTACAAAATATGCAAACACAATTAGGACTTCTCCGAGTGTTTGCGTAATAGATGCCATCTTCACACCTCCGATAATTAATCCAAAAATTTGCATGAGTTCTAGTGTCATAAAAATAATTCCATAGTACGCCAACATTCCCTGAACGGGATTCAGAGAATTAAACCATAATAGTACAGGTCTTGAAGAAAATATAAATCCAAGAGCTGCGAATGTCAAAGGAAACCAGATATAGATAGGGTCCATTATCAAATTGCCATACTATTCTTTGTCTTCGGAATGCGTCGGACTAGAAGTTCGCGCTGAGTTCCACCAACCGACATATCTTCTGCTCCTTCCGGAATTCCTTCAATTGAGCGAAGAACTTCTGCGACACGCTGAGGTTGGTCTGCAAATTGAAGCAGAAGCTGCGTGCGAATTAGGTCACGACGAAGTGGTGGACGGGATGTACGGACTGAGCGAGAAATATTTCCAACACCAGACCCTTCCAGCGCAAAATTATCAACCTGATTGTCTCGCATAAATTCCAGAATTTTCTTTGAGTTTTCTGCTTTCTTTTCACGAATTTCCTTAATTTGACGACGAAGGTCTCGTTCATGGTCATCCAGAGACACCCACTCTTTCAGGCTTTGCCGAATTCGTTCCGTAGCGTCTTCATTCGCCATTTGAAATATCTACGCCTCTGTGTTGAAAGTCGCTTTCCGCCTGTAGTTGGAATGCTTGCATTCAGTTTATTTGCGACACTGTCTCCGAGTAACGAACGACTTGTGTTTATAATATCTTGTTTTCGTTCAGATACCTTTTTGGCAACCTTTCCGGTAGAAATGGCTGCCTTATACAGGATTGGGCCGGCAAATGGCAGAATTAAGAAGGATGCTAATAAAGCTTCGCCCAACTCATCTTCTAATACATGCGTGATCACAACCATCACGCCTGCGATTGCTGCAGGAATTGCCACAATTGCCGCCCCTATTGGTCCTCCAATATCCGTTGCTATAGCGTCGGCCGTTACGATTCCTGTCGTAGTTGTTTGTACAGCAGACTCTTTCAAAAGTTCAACAACTGGTCCAATTGTCCGATTGTTTTGTAATGTTTTCAAAAAGGTCACGTAGGGATACGCTGCATCGCTTAAATTTACAACTATATTTGGCATGTACTGCCGAGTGTATGCGATTAAATGCCGAATTCCTTTGTCCAGAACAACGGCTTCATCAGACGTACCACCTGACTGTTTTACGAGACGATATAACGTTTTAGACTGACGATCATCAAACACTGGTTTTGTCTTTGCAGTGTCATAGAACACAGACCGCTTAATATCGGAAGATGTTTTCCATGTGTGTTCGCGGATAAAATCATTCAGGCTAAGCGCTTTTGCAACCCGTTCGGATGCTTTTTTATCGTGAGTCTTTTTCTCCAAAAAGGACTGGATTTTTTTCAATCGTTTGTCCTTTATGGGTGCGTCATAGACCCACTCCATTATTGTATGCGTTCAAAAAAGTCCAAAAACATTGGGTCAAACGAGAAATGCCAACAATTATACAAAGTACCATGGATGAAGATACGGGTACTATAAACTGGAACAGTCAGTTAGAAACAATTTTATCGCAAGAAGGAGAACGTGCGCTTTGTTACGCTTGGCTGCATATACAGTCGCAGAAGAAGTATGATAAACTAAATACCTATATTACGATACCTACAATCACACTATCTACATTAGCTGGAAGTGCAGCAATCGGTTCTTCTTCTATTTTTGAAAGTATTCCTCAATCCGGAAACTATATTATCGGTGGAATTAGTTTAACTATTGCATTATTGAACACCATTTCTAGCTTTTTTGGATGGGCAAAACGTTCGGAAGCACATCGTCTTTCTGCGACAACGTATACAAAAATTCATCGGTTTATGATGATTGAATTGGCTCTTCCTCGTACAGAACGAATGGCTGCTCGCGATATGCTGAAACTAACACGTGATCAGTTAGATAGATTACAGGAAACATCTCCTCAAATTCCAGACGATGTGATATCGCAGTTTAAAGTTCGCTTTGGCGATTCAACACCTGAAGTAAGCAAGCCTGGAATTACAAATGGTCTTGACCCCATTGAGGTGTACATTGATGAAAGCATCACACCCAGCCGTCTTTCTGCTGCAATAAAACCTCTTTTGATTAAAACTTCCAACGACGATCACACTCTAGACACGTTACAAAAGTTGTCATTGGCTCGTCCGCAGAGCGGGTCTGAAGCTGATAGTAGTCACACTTAGTCTTCTTCTTACAACGAGAACACCATAGGAAGATAGATGCAATATCATTCTTGGAATATAGTTTCTTCTCAGTCTCAATAATCTTCTCAATTGCAGCCTTCCAGCGAGCCGGACACAAATCAACAGCAGTCATTTCTACATATGCACGTGGTGTAAGTTCTCCAGATCGTATCTTAGAAATCCAGTCTTCATTGTTCTTCACATAACTATTGGTTCCACGAAGATTTTCATAGATAGAAATTGCTCTGCTTCTATACATGTTCCAAAACACACGGTTCTTCCAATCAACATCAATTCCTTCTCGGATTGCTTGATCGTTGACAGATTGAAGAATTGCCGTCTCAATTTCAGAAGCAACTTCTGTAATTTCGGATAGATTTTCACGAACCTTATCCCGAATTGCACAGTCTACAAATACATTCTTAGACCGAATCACTGCAGGACGCGATGTTTTTGGCTGACGAACTTGTACAACCGGTTCTTCCTCTTCAGGCTCCTCTTCCACCTCATCTTCTTCCTCTTCTACGTCTTCTTCTACTTCTCCTTCGTCAATCTCATCTTCTTCAAGGTCTTCTACTGCAAATGTCCATTCAGAATACAATGTTTCATATTCATCCGGACGAATATTCTCGTAGGAAGTCACAGATTGCTCATACGAATCCTGATTGTCATTCTTAGAAGCAAGAATAAGAATAGAGCCATAGTATGTTTCCTCGTCAAATGGAGATGGAAGCATGTGAGAATTTACTTGGTCATCTTCTCCAGTAATAGATGCAAATATAGAGAGCCACCGTGTTTCCTTAAGCGGGTCCTGAATCTTTCCCTGAAACTGAATCTCAGGATTCTTATATTTCTTACGAATCCATTCTAGAACATCAGATGTCTTAGTCGGAATCTGAAATTCAGAATATGAACTAGCTGTTGAAATGCAAACTCCATATACCATTTTGTAGTATATATGTCTGCGCTTATACTGGTTCGTTTTCAATGTCTGAAAACGGATTTTTTAGCGGTAATATAAACTAGCATACCATCACACAAAATGGCAAGTACATATATTCCGCCTAACAAGCGTGTCATTCAGAATTCGCAGGCATTCCCAGCTCTGACTGTCATGCCTCCACCAAAGAACAACGCGGTTGAGAAGCCGAAGTTTATCACCATGGTTCACAATCTCGTCTCGGCAGAAGAGCAGCAGGCTCTCCAAGAGGAGGAGGCGCGTCTTCGCAGAGTTCGCGAGTCAGTGGTCGTTCCGGTGAGATTTAAGAATCTCCACGCAATTCGCGAGAAGATTCGGGCGGAGGAGGCCGCGAAGACCGAGGACGTTTCTCAGACAGAGGAGCCACTCGCAGATACTGTTGATGATTGGCAAAATGTCGTGAACAAGCGTAGTCGCGCGTATCGTCGCAGCAATCGCACTCCCAGGACTCCCGAGGAGATTGCTGCTCAGCACGAAGAGGAGGAGCGTCTACGCAAGGAGCAGGAGGATGCGTGGAGTAACAACGGCCCAGAGACTCATGAGACCTATTGGGATGAGCGCCGTTAAACATTCATTGGAACTGGAGTCTTAAAAAATAAACTACGAATCCATACAGCTAAACTCTGGCCCAACCGAGGTACATACAGACCATACGGACCTGAGCTTGCCTGCCATCCATAATACACTCCAAACACAACAGCACAAATTAACAAAATAACATCTAATAAGGCAAAAATACCATTTTTGTTTATTTGATCACCCGCCCAATCTGCAATCCCCTTCGTAGCCTTCTTTTTCTCATCACCTACACCTGCTTGTTTGACAGGTTTTACATCATCACCCTTTTTTGCGACTCGTTTACAGCGCATATAGGTCTTTCCATCATGTGGCATAGGACCTCCAGGTAAGTGCTCCACGTCATTAAAGAATACTTCGCGGTCTCCGAGTGGCTGAATGGGACGAGACCCCGGCGAGACATTTTTGGTTAGAAGAGCAAAGTTATTAGCATCCATATTAATCATAGCCTTAAACACACACCACTTTACGGGAGCACAGTTGGGAACGATATCAGAACCTTCATAGTAGAAATAGGAACCTGCCGGAGGAACCATCATAAAGATTCCCCAATTTTCACCTAAATTCACCTGCGTCCATCCGGTTGTGGATGCATACGGAATAAATGAGTTGAAAAAGTGAGTAGAGGATGTCTCAGCCGGATTCACTCGTACCAATGCGCTAACGTTTAGGCGACCTCCAGTAGGATTCGTGAAGAAGGCAACAACTTCGGCGTCTGCTTGAATGTTTTCTACTGTATGATGGCTCGGATGATTCACAAGCAGAGAGTTACACGTGTAACCTTCACCATTAAACTTACAGGATCCAAGACTTGAAGTACTTTGTAGCACAAGGCCTTCTTCGCTAATAATCACATTTGCAGAAGCAATCATCGCATCATCAAATACAAGCTCACACATTAGATCGCACGGCTTCGCAAATGTGTGAGATAGATTGATTGGACTTTGATTCGTACCGGCACAGTTTCCAGACCATGCCGTAGATGAGCTGAAAATACTCATTTGTAGTTTATCACGATTTTGTATCCCGCAATTAGACAATATGTCTGGTCAAGGAAAAAAGACAAAGGCTCCGACGACTGCTGCCGAAGCAGAGTCGGAAAAACAGGCAACGGAAGCCCACCAGGCAGAAGAAAGTGAAAAAGCAGTCAAATCCATACTCTCAAAGATCTTAAAAATAAAGGAAGGTAGCAAAACTGCTATTAAAGATATTACAGACTCGGAATCTTTTAAACCGAAAATACGCGATGCACTAGAGAAAAAGAAAGCCGCTTCTGTTGAAGTAGAAAAAGCAACAAAAGAGGCAGAGCAAGCAAGTGAAAAAGCACAAGCTGCGGCAACACTTTCCGTGCGAGCAGCCGAATCTGGAGAAGCAGAAGCTGCGGCAAGACGCGCAGCACGAGCAACTGAAGCAGCTGGAGAAGCAAATGCTGCGCAATCCAAAGTAGTGTCTGCTACGGAAACTATGGAAAAGGCCATCTCCGAAGTAACAAAGACATTAGAAGACGCAAAAAAGAAAACACAAAAGGCAGTTACTTCTGTTAAAAGTTTAACGAAGGATGTTAGTAGATTTTATGAATCATCTCCTACTTGGTTGCGTGGTTCTTCTTTAAAGTTTTTAAGAGTCGTACAGAAAATTGAAAGCGAGTTAAGCGATGAATACGACCTGTCTTCAGACCTACGAAAGAAATTAGATGAAGTAGAGCCATATTTAAAAAAGGTAAGAGAAGAAGCTGCTGAATTACGAGCACAAGCGAGAGAACGCAATTGGGAAGCAGTAAAGTCAACTGTTAAAATCATTGGTACATCGGTTGGTACGATTGCAAAAAAGACAGGAAGTGCTGCAGAATCCATGATTGATAACACACTCGTTTCGTTTGGAGAAGCGGTTGATGCTACCGCCCGTGCTACTGGAAGTGTTATTTCTTCACTGAAGGAGGCAACCCAACGTACGCCTCCGTTACAGGTATCGCGTTCGGAACCGGAATCGTCCAGCCAA
>Ga0164297_10005903_pt1 | contig 10364 bp, 11 predicted proteins | sample GEODES058metaG_FD_113539 | JGI IMG/M metagenome (GOLD analysis project Ga0164297, IMG submission 113539) | Dystrophic lake water microbial communities from Trout Bog Lake, Wisconsin, USA - GEODES058 metaG | ecosystem: Environmental > Aquatic > Freshwater > Lake | place: USA: Trout Bog Lake...
AGAATAAGTATGTCCTTTCATATTCAGGACGATCAGAACGAAGATGCCATCATGGCGGAAATCAATATGACGCCAATGGTGGATATCATGTTGGTGCTTTTGATTATTTTCATTATTACGCTGCCCGTAATTCAACAAGCAGTCAAGGTAGAACTTCCAAAAGCCAATAGCGTTCGCAATGAAGTAAAGCCTGAATCCGTGCAGCTATCAATTGATGCCAAAGGCCAGATCTTCTGGAATAGCACCCCGATTGATTTAAAAACCTTTGATGGCTATGCTGAGAAAGCCGCACAAAAAGATCCGCAGCCAGAAATCAATTTACGGGCAGATAAGTCAGTGAAGTACGAGTATGTTGCACAAGTACTAGCCGCATCTCGCCGTGCTGGCTTAACCAAATTAGGCTTTGTTACTGAGCCTGATTAAGCTTAGTTAGTACCCTTACTTGGTTCTGTAAGGCATTTTTGAAGGTAGACAGAGCTCTTCGCTTACGTGAGTTCCATTACCCATTGCCTCACCCAAAATCCCGCCTTGGATTTTTTCTACCTTTTTTAGCTTGCCACTTACTGGATCAAGCGTAATTTGGGTTGAAACTGTACCAGCCGGGTAAGAGACGCCCATGACATTTTCGGGATCAAAACTAGCCTCAACGAGTATCAAGATATTTGGGCGAGCTAGAGTGACACTCTTAACCACTTGCTTGCCATAAGCATCAGACTGATCTAGATCGCGATCATCTAAATACACTTTTGCTTTTTGCGTGCCAGAAGCAAGGGTGATCTTCATCTCGTATTCTTCGGTATACCCTTTTTCTGAACGCTTGCAATTAAATTCCATGACGTCAAGGCCCCATGCGGACGCCCATAAAAAGGCTAAGCAAAAGCAACATAGAAATTTTGGAAAATTCATAAAATAAGCCTGGAGGAAAAACTAATGGTGCCCGAGGCCGGAATCGAACCGGCACGACTTTTTTGAGTCGGCAGATTTTAAATCTGCTGTGTCTACCGATTTCACCACTCGGGCTCGCACCAACAACAAGCTGTGCTAAATAAATCAAGACAAGCCAAATTTTAGCATGTAAGCTTAATTAACCATCTGGAAGAGCTAATACCAAAGACCCAGGGTATTCGCAGGGCAAAAATACTAAAATATGTACATGAAACCCAATGGCCCTTCAACAAGACTTTACAAATTGATGCGCCCACTCACATGGGTTGTTATAGGCATCTTGATGCTTGTCTTGGTAATCACGCTAAGCTATCTGTATTCTGCGCAATCGAGCCCCGCCGGAAAGCGTACGATTAAGACTCTCGGTGATTCTGTAGTCATCACATTTGATGAAGCAGACATTCCTCATATCAAAGCCAATAGCCAATCTGATGCTTTGTTTGCCTTAGGCTACCTTCATGCAACAGAGCGCTCTTGGCAGATGGAGATTAATCGTCGGCTTGCTAGTGGACGCCTCTCCGAAATTTTGGGTCGCGAGACAGTCAGCATCGATCGCTTTATACGAACGTTGGGAATAAAGCGTGCTGCTGAGCATCAGTTTGATAAATACCCAGTTTCAGCAAAACGTTTATTGCAAGCGTATGCAGATGGCGTGAATGCTGGCAACGCTAACTTGGGTTGGGCGCTACCTGTTGAATATTTTTTAACTGGGTCCAAACCAGGTCACTGGTCGCCAACGGATAGCGTTGCTTGGATGCTGATGATGGCCTATGACCTGGGTGGTAACTGGCAAAAAGAATTACAAAGGCTAGAGCTTTCTCAATACCTCAGTACCAAACAAATCTGGGAGGTGCTACCCCCTTATGAAATTGGTGAGCCGCCTACGAATACAGATTTTGCCAAAATCTACCGCGACCTCAATGTATTTAACCCGCAAGCTGGACCGGCTAACAGCAAATCCAAAAACCTTCCCACTACAGAGTTGACGCAAATTGAGCTACCCGGGGGGAAGGAAGGCATTGGCTCCAATAACTGGGCTTTGAGCGGCAAACTGACTGCTACTGGTAAGCCTTTGCTGGCCAATGATCCCCACTTGGGTTTATCTGCACCCGCAGTTTGGTATTTTGCCCATCTAGATGCACCGGGCCTTAATGTGATTGGCGCAACCCTCCCAGGTATTCCGGCGGTGATTTTAGGCAGAACCGAGAAGTTCGCCTGGAGCTTTACCAATACCAATCCTGATGTCCAAGATAGCTATATAGAACAGCTTGATCCAAAAAATCCTGGCATGTATCGGGGTCCAGATGGCATGCTACCTTTTAAAGTGCGCCAGGAGGTCATCGATATCAAAGGTGCTCCACCGCTTAACTTTATTGTGAAAGAAACCAGGCATGGTCCAGTAATATCTGATTCTTATGCACGTGCTCAGCGAGCAATTGACACCAGTCGTTTTGCATTAGCACTACGCTGGACCGCTTTAGATTCTGAGAATCAATCTGTAGTCGGTCTCTTAGACATGAATCGTGCCAAAGATCTAGATACTTTTAAAGATGCGCTGCGCAAAAATTACGCGCCGATGCAAAACGTTGTTATGGCAGATAGCGATGGCAATATTGCCTATCAAGCTGCTGGAGTTGCCCCTAAGCGATTGCTGCATCAAGGCCTTTATGGTGTCGCCCCTGCTCTAGGTTGGGAAAAGCAATACGACTGGAGTGCTTATGTGCCTTTTGACCAGCTACCAGCGAGTAATAATCCTGAGCAAGGTTGGCTTGCTACAGCCAACCAACGCATTATTGCCAGCAATGATCCCAACCCACTTACCGCTGATTGGGATTTGTCTGCTCGTTACGATCGGATTGTTGAGCTCATCAAATCTAGGGGTAGTCATGATCTCGACTTTATGAAAACGATGCAGGCAGACACCCTTTCTTTGAGCTCGGTTCCTCTATTGGATCTTTTTAAATCTAGTAAGCCTACTCATCGTTTGGGGGCTCAAGCATTAGAAATGAGTAAGAACTTTAATGCGGATATGTCAATCAATAGTCCAGCTGCTTTATTGTTTAATGCTTGGGCTGATCAACTCACGCGTAACCTATTCTCTAGGTTGGGCTATATCTTTACTCAAACCTACGGCGATCGCAACTATCGCGGGGCCCTGCTCGCACAAATTAAAAATCCCAATAGTCCTTGGTGTGATGATCCAAAAACACAGCTGATCGAAACCTGTATTGATGCATCCAATAATGCATTTGATAAAGCGCTTGATTATTTGAGTAAAGAATATGGAGATGATCCTAATAAGTGGTCATGGGGTAAAGCGCATATCGCCATCTCTGAACATCGCCCATTAAGCAAGGTTCCTGTACTCGGCAAAGCTTTTAATCTAGAAGTGCCATTTCCGGGTGATAGCAATACGATTAATGTCGGTAGGCTGGAATTATTACACTCCCAAAACCCCTACGAAACACTACAAGCGCCCAGCTTAAGAACAATATATGACTTCTCTGACCTTGAAAAATCGGTGTTCATCTATCAAACAGGTCAGTCGGGCTGGGTGCAAAGCAAGCTTTATCGCAATATGAATCCCTTATGGGCTAAGAATGAGTACCTCCCGCTCCAAATGAAGCCAGAGAATAGTAAGCGCACTCTAGAACTGATAAATAAGTAATTCCCTGTATCTAGGGCGTATAAAATATTGCAAAAGCATTCGTAAGCAACCTTTTGAAAGTCTTTAAATGAAAAAAATTCTTCTTGCTAGCTTAACCTCCTCAGCTCTGCTACTTTTTTATAGCAACGCTAATGCGGCCTGGAAAGAGTTGGGATCAAATGAATTGATGGTGGTCTATGTCGATACTGATACTGCACGCACCCAAGGTGAAAAAACTCAAATTGTTTCGATGCTTGATCTCAAAAAGCCCGGTGTTAATCCAAACAATAAAGAGACTGTCAACTCGATCGTTGGTGTAAATGAATTTGATTGCCCTACCGTAAGCTACCGTCCAATCGCTTACAAAGAATTTGCTGGCAACAAAGCAACTGGCAAAGTGGTTTCGGAAAACAATACTCCGGATAGCAAATTTGAGCCCGTAGTCAGCGAGACTTGGGCTGCTGGCGTATTTAACTCTGTTTGTAAACTGAATAAGTAGGCACCTATCTGTCCATGCGGACAATTTGGTTTTATGTATTGATTGTTTCTTGCCCGATACTGCAAGGGTGTATGGCACCCTTAGCAGCCATCGGCACTACTAGCACTGCCGCAGCTAGCTCAGCAGGAACAACTGTAGTAGGTGCTGCAGTAGCCAACCCCATGACAGCCACTAGCATTGCCTCCTCGGTAACTACTGGAAAATCCCCCCTAGAGCATGCAGCTTCTGCAGCCACCAAAAAGGAATGTAGCTTTACCAATATCGTAGGTCCCAAACCTATTTGCGAAGAGGTAGTTCTACCTAAAATTACCGACAACAGCACCCCACTGAGTGGGCCTGCAGACCAAATAAAAGAAGCCTCTCAGCAATAGCACCTCACAAACCCTGGAATAACACCATTCAGGGACTAAAATCATCGTTTATTAGCAATAAATCACTATTGAAACGATTAATTTAGCAATGACTACTGAAAACTATTACCTCACCCTTACCTGCCCCAATAAACCTGGCATCGTAGCTGCTGTATCCACCTATATCTTTCAGGCGGGCGGCGACATTGAAGAAGCTCAACAGTTTGATGACAAAGCTTCCAAGCGATTCTTTATGCGCGTGAGCTTTAGCTGTCCGACAGATGGCAACACATTACGCTCCGGATTTACAGAAATTGCGAAGCGGTTTGAACTCACTTGGAATCTGCGTGCAGTCAAGGATTTAAAACGCGTACTCATCATGGCATCCAAGTTAGATCATTGCCTAGTAGATCTTTTGTACCGCTGGCGCATTGGTGAATTACCAATGATCATCTGCGGTATCGTCTCCAATCATCCGCGTGATGTCTATGCCAGCATTGATTTTGCTGACATTCCTTTTTATCACCTGCCCGTTACCCCTGAAACTAAGCCTACTCAAGAAGCCAAGTTATTGGAAATCGTTGAGGAATCTAAAGTAGATATGGTGATTCTGGCTCGCTATATGCAAATCTTATCCGATGATTTATCCACTAAATTATCAGGACGTTGCATTAACGTACACCACTCCTTTCTACCGAGCTTCAAAGGCGCAAAGCCCTATCACCAGGCTCATGCGCGTGGCATTAAGCTGATTGGAGCTACCTCCCACTTTGTTACTAGCGACTTAGATGAGGGTCCGATTATTGAACAGGACGTTACTCGCGTTACTCATGGCGACACACCAGAAGACTTGGTCCGCAAAGGTCGAGATTTAGAGCGCACCGTTTTATCTCGTGCATTGCGCTATTACTTGCATGACCGTGTGTTGATTAACGGCACAACTTCAGTTGTCTTCTCCGACTAAGAAATATTTGTTTTGATATTCGTTTTAGTTAAGGTCTAACCCCTGGAGATTCCAGGGGAAGTCCTCGTGCACGCCACGCTAAGAATAATTCTAGTTGCGCCATCTCTGGCGAACCATACTCATACTGTTGCGCTCTGACACCACTCATGCAGTTACGTAGTCTGCGCTGTAATGATCCCAACGTTTGCCATTCCAGACGATAAATAGGATATGCATTGGGATGACCCTGCGGTATTGGGGCGCCACCCAACTTCAAGCCCGCCCTCTCTTCATGGCATTGAGCACAGGATAGGTTCAACTGCCCCATTCGCTCATAAAAAGATTGACGACCTTTTTGTAACTCAGCTTTATTTTGAGGCGTTTCTTTAACGGAAATTGGCATTCCTTTGGATTGGTATGCGACCAATGCTGTGAGCGATAAAAGATCCTTGCTTTCGTAAGCAAGTGATGAGGTACCTTGCGCACCGACGCGACATTGATTGATTTGACCCTCGAGAGTTTGCAACTTCCCGTTCATGATCTTTGGAAATTGAGTGGCAACTCCCCGCATGGATTTTTTCGGATCACCATGGCAACTGGCACAGGACTTATTGCTCTTGCCTACCTGCGTATCCCAAAGCGCTTGACCATCACCTACCCAAAACATGGCTGGATTAAGACTGGGATCATCTTGCATTGCTTTATTTTCTGCAGACATCAATTGATAGCTCGATTGAAGTGCTTGCTTGCCATTATCAGAGGCAGCTTCTACCTGGGGGCCGAAAAATAAGATGCTACAGCCACAAACCAGGGTGAGCAGTAGATTTCTCATGAAACTGTAATGTGCGCTTGATTGATGGCCTCATAGCCATCATCACCGGACCACTTAAATTCCAATCTTCCAGTCTCGGTAGCAATCGTTGTAAAAATAATAAGGGGGTTAGCGCCAATACCAGGGTAAAAATCCGCCTTGAATACTTCGACATCGTTATAGGTGCAAGTAAAGACACGAATAATATCGCGTGGAATTAATTTTCCGCCCTCGCTATACCGAAAGCCAGACTCCATATCGTGCTGTGCAATCGCACGGATCTCAATAATGGCACCTTTCTTAGCGCTCGATGGCATGGTGATAGAGGTGCGTGATGTTTTACTCATACCAACTCCGTGCAGGCAGACAGCGTGACCAAGGTCTCTGCGCTACCTCTATAAAAACTACCATTATTCATTTGCGCAATCGCCCACACAGTTTGACTATCAGCCAAGCGAACACGCGTGGTAATCTTTGCTGAACCCGAACGCGGGCTCAAGTAAGCAGTAAAGATATTGGGTAGAGGGTTACCTTCTGCAATCACATGAATTGCTTTAACGTAATCATTGGCAGTCATAGGGCTATCTACACTAACCTTCAGCACCACCAAATTACCGTTCTCTACCAAAGGCGGAATGACTAGATTGACCTTGCCGTCTTGCACTAACTTGCCACCGGTAATTTCTTGAATGGCTTTTGCTGCATCTTCCTTTTTAGCGAATGCAGTTAAAGGGCTAAACCAAAGGCCTAAAGCAAGAACGCCAAGGCTCTGTAATTGTTTAAACCAATTACGGCGACTGGTTTGATGGGTTAATGTTGGTTCAATCATGGCTTACTAGAATTTAAAGTCAATAAAAAGGCAACAACGTCTTCAATCTCTTGCCCATTCAATATGGTTTGACCCATGAACTTAGGGGCAACGCGATTGAGATGGTCAACGCTGAAGTAAGTCGGCATGATGGTATTGGGATGAAAGTAACTAGAATTCACAATTCGCGCTCTGAGTTGGGGCGCCGTATAGCGCGCAACACTAGCGCTTAATTCAGGGGCTAGATTTCCCTGAAAACGCTCCTCAGGAAATGGGCCGCTGTGACAGAGTATGCATAAGCCGGTTTGACGACTGGTAACAATACCGCGCCCGCGCAGCGGATCACCCGGTGTTGCTGTTAAGGGTTGCGTAATTTCTCCTGCAACAATGCTCACATTATTTTGTGCACTAGCCTGACTAAGATTGAGGGCGACTAGCAAGAAAACTGCCAGTACGCACCCCTTTCTCATAAATACTTCACAGTGCTTTGATAATTAAACGAGCTTAATGCCGCTATTTTTCAAAGGAACTGTGCGATAGCGTTTGCCAGTAGCGCGGTAAATTGCATTGAGCACTGCCGGAGCAGCAACACAAATAGTAGGCTCACCAACACCACCCCATTCACTGCCGCCGCCTTGGATCAAAATGGTTTCAACCTTAGGCATTTGCGATAAACGAATGGAGTTAAAGGTGTCAAAGTTCTTTTGCACAACCGCACCTTTTTCAATAGTGATCTCTTCCTCGAAAAGTGCTGACAAGCCATAGACAAATGAGCCTGCAACTTGACGTTCAATCTGCGCCGGATTAACAACATAACTAGGATCAGTTGCAGCAACAATGCGATGAATCTTCACATCGGTGCCATTAGTCACAGAAAGCTCACAAGCTGCAGCAACATAACTACCAAAGGCTTTCATTTGAGCAATCCCACGATAGACCCCGGGATCTGCTGGCTTAGTCCACCCAATGCCCTCAGCAGCCGCATTAAGCACTGCTAAGTTACGTGGATAGTTTTTCATATGCTTACGACGGAACTCTACCGGGTCCATGCCGGTGGCATCAGCCAACTCATCCATAAAGGTTTCAATAAAGATGGCATTTTGATTTGCATTCACACCACGCCAGAATCCTGGCGGGACGTGAGTGTTACGCATAGCATGATCAATCGTGAGGTTGTCAAAGCTATAACCAAAAGCATGCTCACCCAAAGGCTCGTAACCTTGGAATGCCAAAGGATCTTTACCTTTATTAGAAGCAACTACTGCTGGGCGTACTGATGCCAAAATAGATTGGCCGGATAAGCGCACATTCAAACCTGTGACGTTTTTCTTGTCGTCAATTGCTGCCGTCATTTTGCACATCATGACCGGGTGGTAACGGCCTTGCGTCATATCCTCTTCACGCGTCCAGATCAACTTAATTGGTGTGCCGGGTATTTGCTTAGCAATATTCACCGCTTGTGTTGTGTAGTCCTGGAAGGCGCCACGACGACCAAAGCCACCGCCCAAATTTACCTTATAGACATTACACTTTTCAGCTGGCAATCCGGAAGCTGCAATGACAGCAGCCAAAGAGGCTTCACCATCTTGCGTTGGAACCCAAGCTTCGCATGAATCCGCTGTCCACTTTGCAGTAGCTGTTTGTGGCTCAAGGGTGGCGTGATTGAGGAATGGATAGAAGTAAGTAGCTTCAATCTTTTTAGATGCACTAGAAAGTGCGGAGTTCACATCACCATTGGTGTTATGGACAAAAGCATCGTCGGCAGTTAGGCCCTCTTCCAGCATCTTTTTGATGGAAGCGCTAGAAACATTGCCGTTTGCACCGTTATCCCAAACGATATTGACTTGATCCAAAGCCGTTTTCGCTTGCCAGAAGGTTTCGGCCACTACCGCAACTGCTGAGTCACCTACCTGAACTACTTTCTTGACACCCTTCATGTTCTGGGCTTTTGCAGCGTCATAGCTCTTGACCTTGCCACCAAATACTGGGCACTCTTTGATGTTCGCTATCAACATACCTGGCATCTTCAAGTCAATTGCATATACTTGACGACCAGTGACCTTGTCAGAAACACCATCAATACGATTGACAGGCTTACCGATTAACTTCCACTCTTTTGGATCTTTCAATGGCACTTCAGTCGGCACTGGTAACTGAGATGCCGCAACAGAAACTTTACCGAAACTTGTCTTACGGCCAGATGGAGTGTGAGTAATGATGCTATTAGCAGCCATACACTCTGAAGCAGGTACATTCCATTGATTTGCTGCCGCTTGAATCAACATCATGCGGGCTGCAGCTCCACCCTTGCGAACATATTGTTCTGAAGTACGAATGCCACGGCTACCGCCAGTGGAGTAGCTTCCCCAAACACCCTTACGAGCCAAACTCTCTGCTGGAGAAGGATACTCATAAGAAACTTTTTTCCAGTCGCACTCTAATTCTTCTGCAACCATTTGTGACAAGCCAGTTATCGTGCCTTGACCCATTTCAGAGCGCACGATACGAACAACCACATCATCATTCGGCTTGACAACAACCCACACACCAATCTCTGGTGTTGCCAAAGGCGCCATAGAAGTGGTGCCGGTACCCATGGCAGCATTGGCTTCAGCCATGAATGTGAAATCAAATCCAATTGCAAGGCCGGTAGCGATTGCGCTAGAGCCAACTACAAAATGACGGCGGGAGGTATTAATAGTAGTAGTCATGTTTCCTCCTTAGGCTTTGCTAGCAGCATGAATAGCTGCATGCACTTGTTGGAATGTGCCGCAACGGCAGATATTGGTGATCGACTCATCGATTTGAGCATCTGTTGGCTTTGGGTTATTGCGCAACAAAGCAGTTGTTGCCATCACCATGCCAGATTGACAATAGCCACACTGTGGCACCTGATTGTCTACCCAGGCTTTTTGAACTTTAGAAAGCTGTCCACTCTTCTCCAAGCTTTCGATGGTTTCAATTTTTTTACCTTCTGCAGCCGCAACCGGCAATGAGCAGCTGCGCATCGCTTGACCTTCGAACAAAACAGTACAAGCGCCACATTGACCAACACCACAACCGTATTTCGTTCCAGTTAAGCCAATTTGCTCGCGGATCACCCATAACAATGGGGTATCGGGATCAACATCTACTTTGTACTTCTTACCATTGACGTTTAACTCAGCCATGAGTGATCTCCTATTAGTCTCTGTTCTTGTTACTTGTTCTTATCAGCTAGGCGGTATTGCAAAAACCCTAGCTTTTTCGTGTCTTTATCTTACTGAAGAAATAAGTTATTGCGATGCAACATAAATGAGTGCCTGTAAGATCGGGGCATGATTTCTGGGCTCGTACAAATCCTTCTATTTCAAAGCATTGG
>Ga0164297_10005906_pt1 | contig 10362 bp, 9 predicted proteins | sample GEODES058metaG_FD_113539 | JGI IMG/M metagenome (GOLD analysis project Ga0164297, IMG submission 113539) | Dystrophic lake water microbial communities from Trout Bog Lake, Wisconsin, USA - GEODES058 metaG | ecosystem: Environmental > Aquatic > Freshwater > Lake | place: USA: Trout Bog Lake...
CTTTCACCTTTCACCTTTCACCTTTCACCTTTCACCTTTCACCTTTCACCTTTCACCTTTCACCTTTCACCTTTCACCTTTCACCTTTCACCTTTCACCTTTCACCTTCTTATCGGTTTTTCACGTATTTAAAATCCTTACCGATAAATCTGGCAGTACTGCCCAGTTCTTCTTCGATACGCAGCAATTGGTTGTATTTAGCGATCCTGTCTGAACGTGAGATCGAACCGGTTTTGATCTGTCCGCAATTCAATGCTACTGCCAGGTCGGCGATGGTAGCATCTTCGGTTTCGCCGGAACGGTGGCTCATTACGGAAGTATAACCGTTATTTTGTGCCAGGCTAACTGCATTGATGGTTTCAGTCAACGATCCGATCTGGTTAACTTTAACCAGGATAGAGTTAGCAATACCACGATCAATGCCTTCCTGTAGGCGCTTAGTATTAGTTACAAATAAATCGTCACCAACCAGTTGGATCTTATCACCGATCTTTTCGGTCAGCAATTTCCAGCCATCCCAATCGTCTTCGGCCATACCGTCTTCAATAGAAATGATAGGGTATTTTGCAGCAAGTTCTGCCAGGTAATCGGCTTGCTCAGCACTGCTGCGGATCGCGCCTTTTTCACCTTCAAACTTGGTATAATCGTATTTTTCGTTCACGTAGAATTCCGAAGCGGCACAATCTAATGCCAGGAATATATCAACACCCGGTTTGTAACCAGCTTTTTCGATCGCTTTCAGGATAGTTTCCGCAGCGTCTTCAGTTCCGCCAAAAGTTGGGGCAAAACCGCCTTCGTCACCAACAGCAGTTGATAAACCGCGGTCGTGCAATATTTTTTTCAGGGTATGAAATACTTCCGATCCCCAGCGCAATGCTTCCGAGAATGACGGAGCACCAACCGGCATGATCATAAATTCCTGGAAAGCTATAGGTGCATCCGAGTGCGAACCACCGTTAACGATGTTCATCATCGGGATTGGCAGTGTATTTGCATTTACACCACCGATATAGCGGTAAAGCGATTGGCGGCTTTCCTGCGCAGCAGCTTTCGCTACAGCCAGCGAAACACCTAAAATTGCGTTTGCACCCAGTTTGCCTTTATTTTCGGTTCCATCCAGTTCGATCATCAGTGCGTCGATGGCGTTTTGTTCAAACACATCAACACCTTGTAATGCTTGTGCCAGGATATCGTTCACATTAGCAACGGCATTTAATACGCCTTTGCCCATATATTTAGATTTGTCGTTGTCGCGAAGTTCAACTGCTTCATGCGCACCGGTTGACGCACCGGAAGGCACAGCTGCACGGCCCAAAGCGCCATTTTCGGTCAATACGTCGACTTCGATCGTAGGATTTCCACGCGAGTCGAGGATCTGGCGGGCGTGCACATCAATAATTAAGCTCATCTTATTTGAAATTTTAGGTCATGCAATTAGATAGTGTCAAAAGTACACTAAATATTTATCTACACTCCAAATATACAAATGATAATTACTTTGGATAAATTTACTTGAAGATTAACATTAACTTAATGTTGGTCCGAAAGTCTGCTGAAGTCCGGAAGTCCGCTGAAGTCCGGAAGTCCGAAAGATGAAGTGACCTGCATCTGTATTAGTTAATTTAAAATTAGCTTAAATCATCAAAAATTTATTCCAGCCCAGATCTATCTTTCGGACTTATGCGGTCTTTCGGACTTCCGGACTAAAATACCCCCCAGCATTTCAACCAATACACCCATCCCGATAGCTATCGGGACAACCTACTCCCACCTGAACGTCTTCACCGCTACACCATAAACCACCAGGAACCAAATGCTCAGAATAAGCAGTTGATGGGTAACATCAAACAAAGATGCGCCTTCAAATGCTACGTTGCGCATAGCGATATTGAGGTAGGTAAGGGGCAAAATATCACTTAAATGCTGCAACCAGCCCGGGAAGGCGGAAGTTGAGAAAAAGGTGCCTGAAAGCAGGAACTGCGGCAGGGTGATCACATTGGCAATTGGCGGTACCGAACTTTCGTTTTTTGCCAGTCCGGATATGATAAAGCCGAAACCCATAAAAACGATAAGGCCGATAGCCGAAAGGATAAGCATATTGATCACTGTAACAACCCCATGGATCAGTGTAAATCCAAAGAAAAAGTGCCCAACCAGAATAATAAACAATGCACCTATCCATGAGAAAATCAAACGGGCGATGGCTTCTCCTAAAACTATACTGTATTTTTTAACCGGAGTAGCAAAGAAACGTTTGATCACCAGGGTAATACGCAAACTCAAAAACACAAATGCAGTACCGAATACGCCGCTGCTTAATAATGAAAATCCCAGCATACCAGGTAACAGGAAATCGATATAGTTATACTTGCGGCCTGATATTGTGGCTTCATGTGTCTCAATTGCTACAGGCATCTTAAAATTGCTGCCCAAAGCTTTAGCTATCATTGCCCGGTTGTTGTTCATAAGCGTAACACCAAGCACCGATCTGAATATTCCCCCTTTCTGAGAGGCTTTAGTGTAGGTTACATTCAAAGTATATTGGGGTTTTTGTGGCCCTGCACTCATCGGATCAAAATCCCAGTGATCGCTGTTTTTCCTGATGTCAAGTATTACATCTATTGACCCTTTAGACAGATTTTCATTCATATCGGCCGTCGATTGATCCGTTATAAAATGAACTACCTTACTGTTTTTCAAACTGTCATAAATAGGGTTATTTGTATCACAGGTTTTTGCAATGCCCACATCAACAGCCACTGCTTTGTCGCCTATATTGGCAAATACCACGATAAAAATAAGCGGAAATGCCAGGCTGAATACTACAGCCGAGGGGCTCCTGATGATAGAAGTAAAGCTTGCTTTAGCAATAGCTAATGTGGCTTTAAGATTGCTGTATGATTTTTTGTCGCTCATTGTTGTTTTGTAGTCGGGATGCGGAAGAAAGTTTTGTAATTTTTGTTGATAAGCCAGACTCAAGACTCAGTACTCAAGACTAATGACTCAGCTACTCGGGTCTCCACTCCTTACCCGTCAAATTAATGAATACATCTTCCAGGTTAGCCGATTTAACTTCTTTTTTACGGTCAAAACCAGTTGCTACCAGTTTATCAATAAAGTTATCCGGGGTGTCAATGCCAATAACATTACCCCCGTCAATAAATGCCACACGGTCGCAGAGTACCTCGGCTTCATCCATATAATGCGTTGTGATCACAACAGTTGTTCCTTTGTCGCGAATGTCTTGTATCAGTTCCCACAAATTACGCCTTGCCTGTGGGTCCAATCCAGTTGTAGGTTCGTCCAGGAAAATGATTCGGGGGTCGTTGATCAAGGTGGTGGCAATTGAAAAACGCTGCTTCTGTCCGCCCGAAAGATCTTTGTATTTGGCTTTTGCTTTTTCAGTCAGCGCCACTTTGTCCAGCATTTCCTTCGGCGATTTGTCGATACCATACAAGCCCGAAAATAAGTTGATCAACTCCGATAAATTCAGATTTGGGTAATAACCAGCTGCCTGAAGCTGCACGCCGATGCGTTTTTTGATCGCGTCGGTATCGTTATCTATTGAATAACCATCAACCGTGATCTCGCCGGAAGTTTTATCACGTAAAGTTTCGATGATCTCGAGGGTGGTGGTTTTGCCGGCACCGTTGGGGCCTAGCAATCCGAATATTTCGCCCTCATAAACTTCGAAACTGATATCATTTACCGCGGTAAAATCGCCATACTTTTTGACCAGGTTTTTTACCGTTATGATAGGTTGTTTTGCCATGCTGTAAAAATGCAGCAGATTACTGGTATTTCAATGAATTATTCGGCAAAAACAGGAAATTTTTAGGTGAAAAAGGTTTTACGTAAAGTGTTATACGTTTAAGGACAGCAGTCGCCGGTGCTAGACAGGGGTACAGGGCTTCAGCTTAACATATTAGCAAACGACCGGCTAAAGGTCTCAGCTCGCTCCAGTAAAAAATTGTAGAAAGTTGTTAATGATTTCACGGTAAAAGGTTTTATACAAATTAAATGAGCAGGTGTTAATTGGGTGCTTATTTAATGTTAAAGGATTGTAGAATAATGTTAAATATTGGCGCTGCAACTCACCCCGATCCCGCAACTCACCCCGATCCCGCTGGCGCGTGATCGACCCTCTCTTCAGAGAAGAGAGGGTGGTTGTGTTTATGGTAAGTTAATAAAACCTCTTTTTTTTATCTCAACAAATCTCTTATGTTTCCGAAAATCAAAACCCCCTCTCTACAAAGTAGAGAGGGGGCAGGGGGTGAGTTGAATATCCGCACCGCAACTCACCCCGATCCCGCTGACGCGTGATCGACCCTCTCTTCAGAGAAGAGAGGGTGTTTTTTGCATTTTAAAACCCCCTCTCTACAAAGTAGAGAGGGGGCAGGGGGTGAGTTGAATTTTATTTTACCAAATGCCCCAATGCATGCAATATTGCATACAAGTGTTGAGTAGTAGCATTAACCAGGTGAATGAGATGAAGTAGCAAAAGCGTGTGCATGGCTTTGATCGTTTTAACGATACAAATATGCCTTCAGGCGCAAAAAACAGGGATACTTATTTGGCGAACTGCCCGAAAATGTCGGTGAACGGAAAAAGTGGCGGGATGAGTCGGTGAAAACTGCGGTGGAAGCACTGGGCCCCCGAAATTTTAGAAACTTCGGAGACCTTGCAATCCAAAGCAGAATTACTTCAGCAAATCAATAAAATCATCAAACAAATAACGGCTGTCATGCGGGCCTGGCGACGATTCAGGGTGATATTGTACCGAAAACGCTTTTTTACCTTTTACGCGGATACCCTCTATTGATTGGTCGTTCAGGTTTACGTGGGTGATTTCTACTTTATCCGATGCATGCACTGCTTCAGGTACTACGCCAAAACCGTGGTTCTGGGAAGTAACTTCGCAATGGTCCTTAATGATATTTTTTACCGGATGGTTCAGGCCACGGTGACCGTTGAACATCTTTTTAGTGGGAATATCATTGGCTAAAGCCAGCAACTGGTGACCCAGGCAAATACCAAACAAAGGCTTATCTGATTTTAATATTTCCTTTACGGTATTAATGGCATAAGGCATGGCCGATGGATCGCCAGGGCCGTTTGAGATAAAATAACCGTTAGGCGCAAAATCCTGCTCCATTTCGGTGAATGTAGTTTTTGCAGGATATACTTTAGCAAAAACATCGCGGTCGTCAAAGTTACGCAGGATATTTTTCTTCACGCCAAGGTCGAGTACAGCCACTTTATATTTAGCGTTTTCATCGCCGAAAGTATAAGTTTCAGTAGTAGATACTTGAGAAGATAATTCCAGGCCGTCCATTGAAGGGACATCGGCCAATTTCTTTTTCAATTCTTCGATATCCAATATTTCTGATGAGATTATGGCGTTCATGGCACCCTTATCGCGGATATGCCTTACCAACTGGCGGGTATCGATATCAGATATTGAAACGATGTTCTGTTCCTGAAAATAATCCTGTATCGACTCCTGAGCCTGTTTACGGGTGTAGTAGATATTGTAGTTTTTACAAACCAGTCCGGCGATTTGAATATTGTTCGATTCAACTTCTTCTTTCGCGATACCATAATTGCCGATATGTGCATTGGTGGTCACCATGATCTGTCCGAAATAAGACGGATCGGTAAATATTTCCTGGTAGCCGGTCATGCCGGTATTAAAACAGATCTCGCCGGTAGTAGTGCCGATCTTGCCTGCAGCTTTGCCATAAAATACAGTACCATCAGCCAGCAACAATACTGCGGGCAACTTGGTGAAGTTGGTGATCATCGAAAGAAAAAATTAAATGGTTAATATGCCGGTTAAACTGGTGTTCAGCTCCGTGAAATCGTTGAAAAGAAGTGCAGCCGTCGACTACTGGTTTCACGGGGGCAAAAGTAGAGATTTATTTCGGATTTAGAAGTTTGGATTGCGAATTTTTTAGTGGGGTAGGGATAGGTTTTGCATTGTATGAAATTTTGTCTGAACCTTGATTCGTTGGATTAAAGGATAGCCATGATTTTAGTTAGACATGAATTAATTTTATTACAGTGTTTTTAATAATGACAGGGTATTTTTATTTCAACAAATTCCGAAATTGAGATTCCGAATTCCGAAATAAAAGGGCCTCTCGCATTCAAACAAATTCCGAAATTGAAATTCCGAATTCCGAAATAATTCTACCTTTACCCATCCAAAACTAAACAGCAATGTCTGTAACTAAAGAGATCAAGCGGGTTACCACCAACAGCCTGCAGGAAATGAAAAGGCGGGGCGAAAAGATAGCCATGCTAACTGCCTATGATTACTCGATGGCAACTATCGTTGATGAATCGGGTATGGATATCATCCTGGTGGGCGACTCTGCATCCAATGTGATGGCAGGGCATGAAACCACATTGCCGATCACACTCGACCAGATGATCTACCATGCACAATCAGTGGTTCGCGCGGCAAAACGGGCATTGGTTATCGTCGATCTGCCCTTTGGTTCGTACCAGGGTAATTCAAAAGAGGCGCTTAACTCAGCTATCCGCATCATGAAGGAAGCTGGAGCGCATGGTGTTAAAATAGAAGGTGGTATCGAAATAGCCGAATCGGTAACCCGTATTCTTACCGCCGGTATACCTGTTATGGGGCACCTTGGACTTACGCCACAGTCGATATATAAATTTGGTACCTATACCGTAAGGGCCAAAGAAGAAAATGAAGCGCAAAAACTGCGGGAAGATGCCCTGAAACTACAGGAATTAGGTTGTTTTGGGGTCGTTTTGGAAAAAATACCCGCCAAGTTGGCCAAAGAAGTTACCGAAAGTATCAGTATACCAACTATAGGCATTGGGGCCGGTAAATATTGCGACGGGCAGGTGCTGGTGATACATGATATGCTGGGTATCAACAAAGGTTTTAAACCCCGGTTCCTGCGCCAATATTCAAACCTGAACCAATTGATGAATGCTGCGTTTAAAAGTTATATCGCCGATGTGAAAGCCAAAAACTTTCCAAACGATACGGAGCAATACTGAGGGAGTGCGTAGTTGATGGATCATAGGTCATGGCTGATTTGTCTTAAAACTATGATCCATGAACTATGAACCATAGGCTAACAAAACAATGTGCGCAAGAGTTAACATCAAATACCACAACAAAGATATCACCGAGGCTGATGTGCTGTACGAGGATAATCACCTGATAGCCATCAACAAGCGGGCAGGGGACATTGTGCAGACCGATGAAACCGGTGATGAACCGCTTGAGGAAAAGGTTAAAAAATATATTGCGCAAAAATATAATAAGCCTAATGGCGCTTTCCTGGGTGTAGTGCATCGCCTTGATAGGCCGGTGAGTGGGCTGATCCTGTTCGCCAAAACCAGTAAGGCATTGGACAGGATGAACGCACTTTTTAAATCGCGCGAGATCAAAAAGACTTACTACGCCGTGGTGCGTAAACGTCCCGAACCACCTGAAGATACCATTGTAAGCTGGCTGGTTAAAAATCCTCAAAAGAATGTTACCCGCGCCTATGAGATCGAAGTAGGCAACGGTCAGCGATCTGAATTAAGCTACCGCCTTGCTGGTGAGTTGGACGGGTACTCGTTGCTGGAAGTTAACCCGGTAACCGGCCGTTCACACCAGATAAGGGTACAGCTATCGAGCATTGGTTGCCCTATTGTAGGCGATAACAAATACGGCTACCCCCGTGGAAGCCTCCGCAAAAGTATATGCCTGCACGCGCGTAGACTGCAATTTATCCACCCGATAAAAAAGGAGCCTGTCGAGATCGTGGCACCAATGCCTAAAGATGGGTTTTGGGAGAAGTTTGAGGGGATGATAGAGTAGTTGGATGTTTTATTGTTTTCTTCGATCTAATTGCAAATAAACGTTCGTGAAAGCCTTTTTCTTACTGCAATTCATGAATTTTCTAACTAAAAATTCTAAATTTAAACTATTGTCAAACTAGGTAAAGCGTGATAGAAAACCAGCAGGTGTTATGATCGGGATATCTTTAAATGGATTTAGAATTAACAAATCCTGATCGCCACTAATTATACATGTTGCACCTGCTGTAAAAGCTACCTCTAGAAATTTATTGTCTTTCGAATCCCGACAAACATTAATTTTTGTCACCGGTTCAATAATTAACGCATTGGTAATAATATTTTCAATGAAAGCTATGCGTGTTTCGAGGGTGACATATTTTTCAAATTTGTCCCTGGCAAATACCGTAAAATATTCTGAAGCAATCTCTGCGGAAATTAATAAGGTGCCCGTTTCTCTGGCTTTTTTTAATGCAATGCCTGGCGTTGAGTTTTCATTGAACAATGCACTAAGCAAAGTATTGGTGTCCAATACCCAAAACTCAGTCTTCATTGTTTAGCAACTCATCAAGTTTTTCCGGAGTTAGACCATTCGAATTAGCTTCAGCGGTTGCTTGTTTCATGATCGCAAAAAGCCGTTCATTTGCTGATTTAGTACTGAAAAAATCAGAAAGCCAGGCGTTAATATAAATTTCCGCTTTCCTTTTTACGTTGGAATCTGCATTTTCAAATGCACGGGCGATATACGGAGGCACTGGAATAGATATATTTTCCATCGACTTGCAATTTTGATTCTACTGTTGTTCAAATATACCAAATATCAACTTCTTTTAAAATCTCCTATAACCCTTTCACCTTCTCCCAAATTCTCTCATCCACCCAAACACCTTCACTCAAACTTTTTTCCCGTGTGCGTAATGTCTTTTCACCGGGGTAAAAGATCTCACCACCTTCTTTGTCAGGACGACTGGTCTTTGAATAGGCTATGATCTCATCAACCAATTCCTTATTTTTTATACCGATCGGTTTTATGGCGATAAAAACCTGAGAAAGGCCTGCTTCTGGTCCACCTTTGGTAATAGCTGCGGTTGACCGGCCCTGGCTTAATACAGTGGCCAGCAGGTCGAGCACCATCGATAGTCCCGAGCCTTTCCAGAAACCTATTGGTAATACCCGCTGCGAATCGAGGATAGCTGCAGGATCGGTGCTGAGGTTCCCCGCCTGATCGTATCCGCCGGGCAGAGGTAATTCTTCGTTATGTGATTTATATAGATTGAGCTTCCCGATGGAATATTGCGAAATGGCCATATCAAGCACCACAGATCCGCCATCGTGTGGAACTGCAATGATCAATGGATTATTTCCCAGAACCGGGTCGATACCGCCCCAGGGCGGCATATTGGCGATGGTATTGGTAAAACATAGGCCGATCATCCCGGCCTCTGCTGCCTGCCAGCCATAGGTGCCACCGCGCATCCAATGATTTGTGTTTTTAATGGCCACGCAGCCTATGCCGTTTTCTTCAGCGAGTTCGATGGCCCGGTTCATACAAAAGCGGGCATTGAGCATGCCCGGCCCATAATGTCCGTTCCATTGTTCCAGACTGCCTAAGCCGCCTTCTTTGGTAGGCTCTGCGTCAACAGCAATAAATCCGTCTTTAACATATTGAACGAAAGTCGGGAAGCGGTTCAACCCATGCGTATAAACCCCATCCCGACTGTTTTCTGCAAATATTTGAGCAATTAGTTCCGCCTTATCCTCAGAAAATCCCAAAGAAAGCAATACCCTCTTGAATTCAGCCTTGAGTATATTGAATGGAATGTGCATTTTTTAGTCTGAAGTCTAAAGTACTAAGTCTTAAGTCAAAATATCAATAAAAGTAAATTAAAGACTTTCGCCTTAAGACTCAAGACTCCGGACTTATTACAACGACGCCAGATCGATCACAAAGCGATAACGTACATCGCCTTTTAACATGCGCTCATAAGCTTCGTTAATATAGTCGATATTGATCACTTCAACATCTGATACGATACCGTGTTCGGCACAATAATCCAGCATTTCCTGTGTTTCTTTGATACCGCCGATAAGCGATCCCGCCAAACGCCTGCGTTTCATGATCAGGTTGAAGGCCGCCACTTTCGGAGCTTCCGGCGGAACGCCTACTAATACCATGGTGCCGTCCAGTTTCAGGAGTTGCAGGTAGTCGTTATATTCGTGCTGAGCAGAAATTGTATTAATGATAAAATCTAATGAACCGGCTGCTGCAGCCATCTGCGCTGCATCTTTGGTCACTACAAAATTCTTTGCGCCCAGACGTTCAGCATCGGCTTTTTTGGATGCAGATGTGCTCAGTACTGTTACTTCAGCGCCTTTTGAAGCGGCGAGTTTAACGGCCATGTGACCCAAACCGCCCAGGCCTACTACGCCAACTTTATGGCCTTTTCCCATACCCCATTCCATGATAGGAGAGTAGGTGGTTATACCTGCGCAAAGTAATGGCGCAACACCCGAAAGCGGTAGTTTATCTGA
>Ga0164297_10005907_pt1 | contig 10359 bp, 5 predicted proteins | sample GEODES058metaG_FD_113539 | JGI IMG/M metagenome (GOLD analysis project Ga0164297, IMG submission 113539) | Dystrophic lake water microbial communities from Trout Bog Lake, Wisconsin, USA - GEODES058 metaG | ecosystem: Environmental > Aquatic > Freshwater > Lake | place: USA: Trout Bog Lake...
CATCCGTTATTGCGAGGTTTCTAAAGACAGGCATGCGCGCACAGTCCGACCGTTCGAATTTACAGCACTTGCGATCAAAGGGTGTGGAGTGAATTCTGTTGACAAAGAACCACTGTCAGTAGCCGTAGAGCTCTTGAATCTTTACTCATGAAGCGTCCTGATTTTCGCTGACAGGAGCAGTTTATAGGCCACGGAATATAAGGAGCATGGTAGAAACTCACGTCATGAGCCAATCGACCGGCATTTTTTTTGTGCGCTGGACCGGTCGATTTAACGGATTCTGCCGCATTTTATTTGAATTAGGACTGCTTTTCGCAGTCGTGACTTTGGCTCTGATCCCGCTTCACGCAAGCCAAACCCGCCATGCCAACGTCATCGGCATCGTTGACGACCAGCACTTCACTGTTAAGTTGGCAGACCGCGATCATCTGAATCCGAGTGGAGATTTGCCGATCTATAGATTCAATCCTAATTGGCAAGAGCCAATTGGGAACGCTTTTGTGGATCGGCAAGATGGCGATATAGTCACCTTCCGGTACGACCCTTCAACGTTTCAATGGCCACTTGGTCGGCAAGGTGTTGTACTCAACTGTCAGTCCAAGGAAGTAACGGTTAATTTGGGCAGTGCAGTCCATCTCAAAACTGGAGACCGTTTGAACTTGTTTCAACAAAGGCATCACGTTGGAAAGATTCAACTTACGGACGTCGGCCCGATAGAGTCTAAGGGACAAATCATCGCTTATTTTCAGCCGACCTATACACCTTCTGATCTTGGTGGGCTCACCGTAAGCGAATTTGAGGTCGCAACTCAAGTTGTCTATTCTCATTCCCCAGCCTTGGATACCGTAGAGTGGTTTGCTTACCCGATGGTTCTCGGAGGGTATCTCTGGTGCCGTCGAAAGCCGATCCGCTTGAAGATGAAACCTTTACCCTCACGGTTTAAGAAGGTCTTGAGTTGTGCGTTGGAATTAGGCTTGAGTTGGCCTATCGCTCAGTTTCTTGTTCGGTCAGTCGCACATGTCTTGTCCATAGTTCAACAAGACATCTTCCACCAATCTTCAAACGAGTTGCAGTTTCAGGCAAGTTTGGAGCCCTTCGTCCTTGTTCTGTTTGCCCTTTCGACCCTCATCATCGGCACACGACTAGTCAGCCAAGGTAGCAGTCTCCACCAGAAAATTTGGGATGCATTTAAATTTGGAGGAGGGGTTTTCCGGCACAGTGCCTCGGCCCTACCTGAGCATCTCACGATGTTCTTCTTCCAGTTGATCATTGTTTTCGCGTTCGGGCGAACCTTGGGGGCCTTCTTCCAAGAGAATTGCCGGCAAGGAATCATGGCTGTATGGCCACATGCACCCCAGGTCGTTTCAGACGGAGTTGAGCCAGTTAGTTTGGAAGGGTTCGGTAGGTCAATTCAGGCAATAGGTTACGCCTTAACCCACAACCTGGAAACCACTCAACCTGAGAACCTGTTCTTGTTCCTTCAAACAGCCGTTTACAACATCTGTATCGCCGGTTGTTTGGTGGGATACGGCTATTCCCTCCTCGGATATCTCTGGGGCAAGAAGGTGCGAAATGTTGATTTCACTTTGGTCGGATGGCTGACAAACGCCGTTTGCTATGGCCCACTTTTGGGCGTTGTGCTCTGGCAAATGGTTCCACCCACTGTAGGATCAGATCCAATTGTTGCCCACGGCTCATTGCATCTCATCTTGATGATCGTTAGCTTTTCCTTGAATGTCGTTTACACGATGACCATCTGGAATCTCGGTACGATGTTCGGGGTGATGACCGATAAAGGCGTCCGATCCACTGGGTTCTACAGCGTGGTTCGCCATCCTTCTTACACATTGGAGGCGCTCATGTTTGTGGTCACGTACTGCCGAGGCCTGAGTTCCTCAGCTCAGTGGTACGCCGTCTCATTCTTTTTCCTAATCTATTGGCTACGGTCAGAGCGAGAGGATCAGTTTATGAGCATTTCCAATCCCGACTACCGCCTCTACAAGCAGAAGACCACTTGGAAATTCATTCCGGGGATCTATTGAGCTTGGCGATGTTGTAAGTTAGATCGTATGGCATTGCTGCTTACTGATTCTCTTATCGATACGCTCCATGAGTTCCGCATTGAGATGATGGATCGATCCATTTCTGGTCTTAAGGCGGTTCAACACGATACTGCAGGACTAGCTTTGGGAGGAGGTTATGCCCGATTTGTGGGTGATGGATCACCCCTAACTCAAGCCTATGGAATCGGTCATCGTTCGTCTCATTTCAACCTGGAAGAGCTCGATGATTTTTATCGTGGTTTGGCAACCAACTGGGAGCTGATCGTCACTCCCTTTTCATCCCCGGAATTGCTATCCGCTGCCAGCCGAGCAGGTTATGTTCCAGACCATTTCGAATCCGTATTAGCTCAAGAGGTTGGTGCATCCATGGTTGAGATGAGCCAAGGAGTCAGGATAGAGGAAGTTACTGGAGATCTGACTGTGTGGCTACAAACATCTGACGCAGCTTGGGCTGAAAGAGAGGAATTGCAGGATGTTACGAGTGATCTGGCTCGTACCCTGTCAGCAATGGGGACCCGGCGCTACATGGCATATCTGGACGATCAACCTGCAGCGACCGCATCTATGGTTTCCATAGGTAACCGACATTTATTCGCTGGTGCGGCCACCCGCCCCCAATTTCGAAATCGGGGGTTACAGACCGCTTTGACGCAGAGGCGAATGGCTGACGCTGGGGCTGGATCTCTTGTCCAGGTGGTGGCGCTACCAGGATCACAATCGCATCGAAACTTGCAGCGGATTGGCTTCCAGCCGATTTATAGCAAGCTCGTGATGTTCAGAAATCCACAGAGGGCTTAGCGCTCTGTGGATTTAGAGCAGATCTTTGCTTGAGTTTCTGGCTCGCGGGGTCTTGTTCATTGCCATTTATTACCATTGTTTTTTGGGTGCCCTCCCCGGGCGGGGCATTGCCTTCTGGTGATTCGGAAAGATTGGAGGATTGACTGATTTCTCACCGTTCCCCCCATTCCCTAGAGCATGTCCTCGGAGGCCGGCCTTTGGGTGTCGATTAACTGTCCGTCCCAGCCAAACTCCGTTCAGAAAAATATCCAGGTCTCCAAACCCTGAAACCCTACCTTTCCTTGCCGTTCTCAACCGCTGCGATAAAATCCAACGTATCGGCAGAGAGCGGCTTGGCAGGTTTCACCCCCGTGAACTTCGCTCCATATTCCACCGGCCCGTCATTCGTGTAACCGCCCGAAGACGCAGTAACTCGAATTCCATTGACCTTAAAGAAATAGTCCTCACGATAGTTAGCCATCTTGGCTGTGTGTGTGAACGAGCCGTCTTGGACTTGGGTCCATGTCTTTCCATTCCGCACCCATGCCGGACCATAATCGGCGACACGTTGTTTTTGTCCCTCGCCACCCCAGAAATCCTCAATGAAACTGTACAACCCGTGTAAGTATTTCCCGTCCTGAGGAGCAGTCCATGACGATATCAGCCCCCATTGCTTCCGGTCATTGAAATAGTAATAACCAGAGTAAGTGGTTTTGTCTCCTGCTGGCTGAGCACGGACCAAGAACCGCTGGACCTGGCCTACTTTCCAGGGATAGACCAAATGCGAATGACCACCCGTTCCTTCGTTCCCGAAGCTACCAGTGAAGACACCCGGTCCCTTACCGACGAGTTGAACTTGAAGGTCTTTGGCCACATTATCCCTGCTGTTCTTCTCCGTTCCACTATCCCAGACGGAGAAGATGACGCGCCTCTCTGTTGGACTGTTTGCCTGAATCCCAAAGTAACCGCGATGCCAGCCACATGCCATGTAGTAGGTAGCCAAAGGAGCTGACTTGGGAAGAATTTCGTTGTAAAACCAGGTGACCTGAGAATCAGGAGCAACGGGCCATCTCAAGTGAACGGAAGCTGCGCTTCGCCATCGAGTTTCGTTAACCAGGGCATCGAAGACATTGTCGCCCACCAGTTTCAGACTATCGATCTGCAAACCTTTCAAACTGTGTGCGCTGGACAGCACGAATTTCACATAACCGGGCTCACGTAGTTCAACAGTTCCACCAGGAAGTTCTTGAGCTCCGCTACCACTAAATGAAGTACCAGCCCCACCGATAATCCCTTGAGAGTCGAAGTAGTCCAGCCTCATTGTTTCGTCGACTTTCGCGTCGGAGTGTATGAGGACCGATGCCTTTACAGCACCCAATTTGCGGAACTTGACGTACCAAACCAAGTGATTGTTCTTGTCGTCCCAACCGGGTACAGCTCCGGACTCGGGAATTTGGATTGCTTCGGGCTTCGGTTCTGAATAGGCGCGAAAAGCCGGAAACTCTCGAACGTTGGTTTGGTGGCTCAAGAATAGGACAGCAGCTGTCAGTGGCAACATCTTCCAAGGATACTCTGACAGCACGACGTCAGGATCAGGGTGAAATCAGTTACGAGCAACGACATTCATTGACTGAAAGCACATTTTTGTGTGATTTCACCAGCAATGCTACTAGACCATAATCTGGAAGGTCTTAAAAAACTTGAAGAACCAACCGATATGGACTAGATAGATTTGTGCGGAGATCTACTGACCCCATAAGTTGGGTATCAACTTTCGCTTCATTTCTGTTGCAAGTCTGAAATAGCAAGATCGTTTTGAACCTGGAACGGCATCGAACACAGCCCTAATGAATATGTCTGGTATTGCCATTCCCCCAACCGCTTATCTCGAATTGACTGATGCCGCCAGGCAACAGCTATCCCTCTCGGATACTCTTAAAGTTGTCTATGGCGTCTTTACTCGCCTGGTTGGGTTTGATCGAGCCGGCGTTTTTCTGTACGACTCTGTCACAGAGCGAATTGAAGGATCTTGGGGAACAGATGCTCGTGGGAATCTTCAGTCCATAGAGGATGAATCCTACCAAATCAACGCAAACGACTTGCTTGCTTGGGAGTCACTTAAAATGGGTGGTAAGGGGTCGTACTACCGCCATTTTGAGGAGGCAGACAATCGAGAGGATTTCCCTCCCGAAATGCAAACTCTCCGTGACCATGGCACGATCTATTTGGGGACTGTCAATGACTTGGTTGGCTATATCGCCGTTGATAACCTTCTTACCGAGCGACCCTTCAACCAAGATGACTTAGAGCAGCTTGTTCCTCTTGCCAACTATGCGGCAGTAGTCGTCCTCAACGCGAGAGCGCGCGAGCAGCAGGCCGCAAACGAAGCCAGGCAGCGTCGAATCAATGAGATTTCTCTGGCCATCTCTTCCAACGAGAGTCTGGAGATGGTGCTCAAGATGATTCGTAACGCAATCATTGAAATCGGCTTTGTCGACCGAGCTGCGGTTTGGATCGTGAGAGATTCTGTTGCCTACGGAACTTGGGGCACGGGATATGATGGCCAACTTAGTCTGGAAAGCCAATATTCGTTTGACCTTGTGGAAGATCATTTCGAGATGTTGTCTTCGAGCCCCAACAAGCCCCCTTACGGCATCGACACTTTCAGAGTGGAATTACCAGATGGCACTGTCCATCCGGCGGTGCCTCACGCGTATCTGCCGTTGAGGTCTGGAGACGAGTTAGTTGGTCTGGTGACCGTAGATAACCTTTTTACAGGGAATTTGATCACACCGGCAATGCTGGACTTGGTATTGCCTATCGCAGACCAGGCCGCAGCGACGATTCATAAATTCCGCCTTATTCAAAGTCAGACCGAAACACTGGAGCAACAGCGAAGGATTATTGATCTTGCTGTCGCGATAACGGCAAATGAAGATCCAGACAATGTCTTTCGAATGATTCGAGATGCCGTTTTGGAGACCAAAACAGTTGACCGAGTCGGTGTTTGGTTGGTCGACGGGGAACAAGCATTGGGAACGTGGGGTACATCATCGGATGGAAGCCCAAGGGATGAGCATCACATCCAATTTTCCATTCTGGAAATGCTTCGCGACTACTCAGCGTGTTTGGTTGATGATGAAGATGTGGTCATCAACCCAAACCACAAAGTTCTGGCCATGACGGGAGAGATCATTACGAATGTGCCGTACGCGGTGATTCCGATGAAGGCCGGAAGCAGCCTCATTGGCATGCTCACCTTAGATAACGTCATTTCAAAACGGCCGTTTTCCAAAGAAAGACTCGCTCCCATTTTCCCACTCGCCAAATTGGCTGCGGTAGTTGTGCAAAAGAGTCATCTCCTAAAAGCCGCTCAACAGGAGATCTGGAGACGAACCGCGGTAGAGGAACAGCTCCAAATTCAAGCCACCGAATTGATTGAAGCTCGCGATGCAGCCCTGGCAGGATCAAGAGCCAAAAGTCAGTTTTTGGCGAGCATGAGCCATGAAATTCGTACCCCGATGAACGGTGTCCTTGGCATGACATCCATGCTAATGCAGACCCACTTATCTGAAGAGCAATACGACTACGCACGGGTTATTCAAGAAAGCGCCAAAGCGCTCTTATCGGTCATCGAGGACATCCTGGATATTTCCAAGCTTGAAGCTGGAATGGTACGAGTTGAGCAATCAAACTTTGATTTAAGAGAATGTCTAGAAGATGTCTCCGAAATCATCTCCTCTCAACTCGATACCCGAACAGTGGAGTTGAACTGCTTCATTCCCGCTGATTTTCCGGATTTGTTAATTGGTGACGGGGGACGCATTCGCCAAATGGTGACCAATCTCATTGGCAATGCCGTCAAGTTCACAGTAAGCGGTGAAATATCTGTAAGCACTCGTGTCATAAAGGAATCAGACCATGATGCATGGATCGAAATCAAAGTTAAAGACACTGGGATTGGCATACCGACTGAAAAGTTAGAGACGATTTTTCAAGCATTTACCCAACTCGATAGCGGATACACTCGCAAACACAGCGGATCGGGCTTGGGACTCACGATCACTCAGCAGCTCGTGACGCTACTTGGAGGAACGATCCAAGTAGAGAGTCAAGTGGGAGTTGGAAGCACTTTCACGATTGAACTGCCCATCCGCAAGCAAACGGTGCAGAAGATCGTTGAATGCCCTGAGATCGTAAACAAGAACGTGGTCTTGGTTATTAAGAACTCAACCAAATGCACAAATGTTGGTCACTATCTGGTGGCTTTGGGAGCAAAGGTAAAGTGCCTTCACTCGCTTTCTGAGCTCGATGCTTACGATGAAATTCCCGACCTCTATCTCTTGGACGATGACCTCTTCCCAGCGTCGATGCAATCGGAATCTCTCAGCATCCTTCCTTTCACCCCGGATGAGAAACGGAAAACCTTATTGATGGTCTCGGTTGCTCAAAGGCACCTCGTCATCAATCGTGCCATCAGCGAACATGCTTCCATACTCGTGAAACCGGTAAGACTGGCACACTTGATCCGATGCATCCAAAGCCTCATAGGTAATGTCAAACTAAGCAACAATAGGAATAGAATGATCCAGGAAGAACCTTCTGATCTCGGCCTCCATATTCTCCTGGCAGAGGACAATGACATCAATTCGATGGTCGCCTGTGCACGTTTGGAAAAATGGGGTTGCACTGTTCGAGTCGCCGAAAACGGCCATGAGGCACTAACCGCCGTAGAAGAAGAATCATTCGATGTGATTCTCATGGACGTTTCAATGCCGATGATGGACGGCCTCGAAGCCACGAAAGAGATTCGGCTACGTGAATTGCATACAGGTAAGCATGTTCCGATCATTGCCCTCACTGCTCATGCGTTCGAGGAAGACCGAAAGACATGTGTTGATGCAGGTATGGATGATTTCATTTCCAAGCCGATCGACTTTCCACTTCTCTTAGAAAAGCTGGTGAATTCGGCACCTCGAGATTAGGCGAGAAAGGTCAGTCTGGTGATAACCTAGACTGAGCCGTGACATATCTACCCCGCTTACTTGCGTCAATCGCTCTTGCTACGAGCACAGTCTTGGCATTTGGCAGCGAAGCCAAGCACAACTACGACCTAAAGAACGTTCTCTGGCACCTCAACATTTCGATGGCAGATCAGACCATCGCAGGTGACGTGACGAACACACTGACCTTGTCGGAAGATGCCGCTACCGTTCAGCTTCACTGCGCAGAATTGAGTGTCAGTGCAGTTTCGGTGGATGGGGTGAGCGCCAAGTTTTCCAATCCAGATGACGTCCTGACCGTCACTCTTCCCGTTCCAGCGAAGGCGGGGCAAACACTCAACATCCGAACGATCTACACGGGAAAGCCGGTAAACGGACTCTATTTTGTACAGGCAGAGCATGCCTTCCCAGCCCGCACGGGAATGGTCTATACACAAGGTGAAGGAGAAGATAACCACTTCTGGTTACCCACTTACGATAAACCTGACGACAAGGCAACATCCGAGTGTTTCATCACAGTCCCTGCGACTTGGACCGCATTATCGAACGGACGACTACTTGACGTCAAAGATACTCCCGGCGGCAAAGTCTTTCATTGGAAAATGGATCAGCCGTTTTCCACGTATCTCATCAATCTAATCGCTGGCGAATACGTTGCTGGGCATGATACCTGGCACGGCAAACCGGTTGACTGGTACGTTCCGCCCGGCCTGGAAGCACAAGGCAAAACATCGTTTGGAAACACGGCGATGATGGTCGATTTCTACAGCAAGACCACCGGTGTCGACTATCCGTATCCCAAGTTTGCCCAAGCCGTAGTGGGTGACTTTATGTTCGGTGGAATGGAGAACGTCACGTGTGTCACTCAAACCATTCGAACGTTGCATGCTTTCGGAACAGAGCCGGTTAATGACTCCACTGGGCTGGTTGCTCATGAACTCGCCCATCACTGGTTCGGCGACTTGGTGACCTGCAAAACTTGGGAGCACACTTGGCTTAATGAAGGTCTGACCACCAACATACCGGTTTATCTCGAACGGTTTATGCATGGTCAAGATGCCTTTGACATCTCAAGATACGGCACGTTTGAAGGTGCGATTGATACTATCGGATCCAGAAATCGAAAGGACATGCCGGGTGCAGTTGGTTCATCAACCACCGTCAATATTGGATCTCCGTATGCGGGCGGAAGCGCCAGAATGCTTGCCCTCATGAATTTGATCTCTGAACCAATTTACTGGAAAGGGATTCAAGCCTATCTGACTAAGTATCAGTTCTCCAATGCCACGACGGATGAATTTTTCGAGGTGATGGGAAAGGTCGCCAAGAAAGACTTAAAATCATTTGAGAAGCAATGGTTCTATTCCAATGCCACGCCATCGGTAACCGTGTCGGTTGCGGGAACTGACTTGGTGATCAACCAACTCCAACCGTATTTCACGTTGGATATTCCGGTCTGGATTCTAACCACTCCAACTCAAGTTTCGCTGTTTTCTGCGCCAACGTGGGAGCGAAAGATGGTTCACCTGACAAATGGTGAGGCTCGCCTTCCGTTGGGACCACAAGCATCCATGCCGATCTTGGCGGATCCAGAGGTCTGGATTCCGATGGAACTGACTTACAAGATTCCTTATACGCCCGATCAAATCGTGCAGATCTACAGGCACGCTCCGAACTGCGCTCAAAAGGCACGGTTAATTGCAGAGTTTTTCCCGACACTACCGTTAACCCATCGTGTTCAACTGACCAAGAACGAAAGAAACGGCCAGCTCCTTCAGATGATGGCGTCAAGGCTTCAGCAAGACGGAATCGCCCAGATCGTGACTTTGACTCGGAATTCCGACAAAGGGGTTGAGAATGCATCTGTTGTTGCTTTAGGATCATTGAAGTCCGATCCCAAGGCGCTCACTCGAGTACAGGAAATTGCCGAGAAGGATCCTAACGAGTCCATCCGTGAGCATGCCACCCAAGTGCTCCTGAACTGGTCAACTGATGACAAACTGGCTCAGAAAACTTGGAAACTCAAGGCTTTTGACGATGGGTATCGAATCATGGCCTTGGACTGGTGGTCCAAGAACAATCCTGAATTCGCGCGTACAACGAGCTTGGGAATTCTTAAATCACCTGACACCGAAGCCTTACGGGTCAAGGCAATTCAGGTCTTGGGGCAACTCAAAGAGAAGCCAGGCGAACATGTGGTCTACGATGTTCTACTTCCAATAGCCCAGGAGACGACAATTGCTGCACGACGAGCCGCAATTTCTGCGCTTGGGGAACTTGGGAACAAGGCGGCGATTCCCATTCTGACTCCTTTCACTCTCCACGGTCCCGGTACGATTCGGGGAACGGCTACAGCGGCTATTGCTAATCTTTCTAAGTAGGCGACAAGCGGGAGCACAAACAAAGAAAGGGCCTGGAAACCAGGCCCTCGCTCTCAGATGTAAGTTGTTTTTTGTTCTTTGGATTAGTTTCGGATGATCGTGATCTTTCCGACGTTCTGGTAGGTACCAGGTCCA
>Ga0164297_10005909_pt1 | contig 10359 bp, 12 predicted proteins | sample GEODES058metaG_FD_113539 | JGI IMG/M metagenome (GOLD analysis project Ga0164297, IMG submission 113539) | Dystrophic lake water microbial communities from Trout Bog Lake, Wisconsin, USA - GEODES058 metaG | ecosystem: Environmental > Aquatic > Freshwater > Lake | place: USA: Trout Bog Lake...
TCAACTGCGTGGGCGCGCGGGTCGCCAAGGGGATCCAGGTATTTCTCAATTTTTTGTTTCTTTAGATGATGAATTAATTAAAATTTTTGGTGGAGATAACATTCGACGTTGGGTAGAATATTTACTTCAAGATAAAGATTCGCCATTAGAATCCGATATGTTAACACAAAGTCTTGAAAAAGCACAAGAAAAAGTAGAATTATATACTTACGACATGCGAAAAAATGTTTTCCAATATGATAATATTTTAAACACCCAAAGAAAACAAATTTATCAATCAAGACAGGAAATTTTATTAACTGATGTTTCAAATGTATTATTTTTACGCTCATTTGAATATTCAATGAAAAAAGGTCTTGTAAAAACTTCTTCACCCAGAAATTTTAACTCAAATGAAGAATTTAATCATCTTTCGTTTATCGATAAAAATTCAGACGAAAATGAAAATAATTTTGGAACATATTTTGGATATTTATCGAATTTTGTTTCTAACAAATCAGAATCATTGAATGATTATTCAGAAATTTGGATTTTAAATGATTTAAATTACGAATTTTGTAATAGTTATGAACAGAACTTATTCAAAAATATTCATTTAATAGCAAGTTTAATGATTTTAGATTTTCATTGGACTGATCATTTAGAGCGTATGAATTATATTCGTGAAACTATTAATTGGCGTTCTTATGGCCAACAAAATCCTTTAACAGAATATGCTGAAGATGCATATAAATCCTATTGTTTTATGTTCCAAGAAATTGAAAGGGATATGTTATACTCTTGTTTAAATAATCCAACTAATCTTCTTACTTAAAAAAATTTTTATGTCAAAACATACATTAAATGGAACAAAAAAAAAAGCCGTTCGAACATCAGGTTTTCGTGCACGTCTTGCTACAAAAAATGGAAGAAAAGTTCTAAAAAATAGACGCCGTAAGGGACGTTGGAAATTAGCTCTTAGTATTTCTTCTTAAATAAATTTGTAAAATTCTTGTTAGCAAAAATAAAGGAAATAAAAAACATTATGAAACTTCTAAAATTTCAACCTTTTTTAAAATTATTTACGGATTTGAAATTTGCTATATTTCTTTTGACCCTAATTGCTTTAGCAAGTTCTTTGGGATCTATAATTGAGCAAGATGAATCGATTGAATTTTATCAAAAAAATTATTCAATAAATCAACCGATTTTTGGTTTTATTAGCTGGCCATTACTTCTTAATTTAGGACTAGATCATATATATAGTAATTGGTGGTTTTTTTCTTTATTATTTGCATTTGCTACTTCATTAATAAGTTGTACGGTAACACGTCAATTTCCATTTTTTTTAAATTCCAAAGATTATTTTTTTAAAAAGCAACAAAGTTCTTTTTCTCAATTGCCATTTTTTGTACGGTTAAAAAATATTTTCTATTTGAAAGAGAATATGCTTTTAAAAATTCAACAAATGAATTTTTATTTTTATCAAAAAGGAAACTTAATTTACGGATATAAAGGATTAGTTGGACGAATTAGTCCCATTTTAGTACATTTTAGTTTAATAGTGGTTCTTGGTGGTTCAGCACTGGGAGCCTTCTATAATTTTAAAGCACAAGAGATTTTACCAAAAGGGGAACTTTTTCATATTCAAAATCCTTTAAAAGTTGGATTTTTTACAAATTTGCCGGAATTTGGAGTTCGCGTAAACGATTTTTGGGTAGAATATGAAAATAATCGTATTCATCAATTTTATTCAAATTTATCAATTTTAAATAGTAATGGGCAAGAGGTAAAAAATCAAACTATTTCTGTAAATAACCCTTTAAGATATAAACAAACAGATTTTTATCAAAGTGATTGGAATTTACTTGGAATTCGTTTAAAAAATATATCAGATAAAAAAATTTTTGAATTACCATTATTTTCTTTAGAAAAAGGTACAAAAACCTGGATTACATGGGTAAATGAATCTTTGCGTTTAAATAAAACAAATAAAACTGAACCAATATTATCTAATTCTTCTTTTACGTTATTGTTTGATCAACTACAAAATGTTTTTTTTATCTATGATGAAATGGGTAATTTTGTAGAAATAAAAAATATTGGTGAATTTTTAACTCCTAATCTAGAAATTATTGAAATATTACCGTCCACAGGATTATTAGTAAAATATGATCCAAGTATTTTTTTTATTTATAGTGGTTTTGGTTTATTAATGTTAACATCTTGTTTAAGTTATTTACCTTATACACAAATTTGGATTTTTAGTCAAAAAAATGTCTCATGGATTGGGTCAACCACAAATCGAGGAAAAATACAATTAGAAATAGAATTCGAAAATTTTATTCGTAATCTAGAAAATAAATCAAAAGAAATTTTAAATGCTTAATCAAAAAAATTATTGGAACTCCAATAATTTTTTTGATTACAAAATTAAATAATTATTTTTTTTTTACTAAAATGACTTGTTTTAATTATTAATTTGAATAAAGATAGATTTTTTTATTAAATTTCTAAACATGAATTTTAAAAGACCATATAAAGCATTAGTATAATATAAGAAAATTTAATATTTTTTAATACGATTATGAAAATTTTTGCCTTCTATGATTATCAATTCCCTATTGTTGCATGTTTTTGTCTTTTTTTAGCAATGATTTGTTATTGGATTAGTTTAGGGCTACCTAAAAATATGTTATCTTTTCAGATTGGAAAAGTATTTGTTATTACAAGTAATATTTTATTTACTATCACCTTGGTAAGTCGTTGGTTTGGAGAAAACTATTTTCCATTAAGTAATCTTTATGAATCCTTGATTTTTTTAAGTTGGGGAATTTCATCGATTCATATTTTTTTAGAGCAAAAAACAAAAAGCCGTTTGATTGGATCTTTGTCAGCCCCTCTATTATTTTTTATGTCAGGGTTTTCTAGTTTAACATTGCCAACTGAAATGCAAAAAGCATTGCCATTAGTTCCTTCATTACAATCAAATTGGCTAATGATGCATGTTAGTATGATGATGGTTAGTTATGCCACTTTAATTGTTGGATCTTTATTATCAATTTTATATTTATTTTTAATAAAATTTTTTATTAAAAAAAATTTTTCAAGTTCCGAATTAGAAAATTCAAAAAATTTAAGTGCTCAATCGACGTTCGCTAGTTTACAAGGAACATTACCATTAGATTCAAATCAAATATCAGTAGGGTTTTTTACTGCTTCTAAAAATTCGTTATTAGAAACAATTGATATCTGGAGTTATCGAATTATTGGTTTAGGTTTTCCTTTTTTAACCATAGGAATTATTTCAGGAGCGGTTTGGGCAAATGAAGCATGGGGTTCTTATTGGAGTTGGGATCCAAAAGAAACATGGGCTTTGATTACTTGGTTAACTTTTGCAATTTATCTTCATTCACGCTTATTAAAAGGTTGGCAAGGGGAAAAAGCTGCATTTTTAGGATCATGTGGATTTTTTGTAATTTGGATTTGCTATTTAGGTGTTAATTTTTTAGGAAAAGGTTTACATAGCTATGGGTGGGTCTTATAAGATTTTATTTAAAAATTAAATTGTAAAATGGAAAACATTAAAATTATCAATTCCATTTTACAACTATTCAAAAAAGGAATTGATAATTTTAAAGTTAAAAATTTTTTAATTATTAATCCATTTACCCTTTGGAATAAAATTAAAATTATGAAAAAATAAAATTTTATAAAATGCTAAAATTAATAAAATCTCTAATGTTATAAAGAATTTTTTAATAAATGTTATAAAAATTTCAGTTAATAGTACTAAAAATTAAAAATGCTAGTTATAAAATTTTTCAGAATTATTAAAATAATATAACAATACTAATTAAAAAAATTTTATTCTTTTTTAGTAAACTTTTGTCTACTTTATAAATTAAAAGACGATTTTCTATTACTTTCTTGTTTTATTCCTTTTCTAATTCTATATCTAAATCTTTTTCTTCCACTTATAAATTCTCTTCCACATTATCTATAGAAGACAAATCACAACAAACATCATTTTCTTCCTTCAAGAAACCCGCTTCAGATATAGTATTACTATTGTCACAATTACAATTATTAACATTACAGTAAGTGTAATTACTAACAACAAAAGGCATATTCCCCTCAAAACTAAAAATAAAAGAAACAGAACAAATATTACAAAAAGAAGAAACATTATTTCCATTATTTACAGAAAAAATTTCATTTTTATTCAAAACACAAGAAACATCACTATTTATACTATTTTTTGAAGTATTCTCTGACAAAGCTTTACTCCACTCTTTCAATTTTTCCTTTAGGTCTATATTTTTTTCTTCTAAAATTAAATTCTTGTTCTTTAAAGCCTTATATTTCTCATCTTCTCCAAATAAAAGACTATCTAAACTATTCTTTTGAAAACAAATTAATTCTTCTTTTTAACACACTTTTTAAACCAATTTCTTTCCAGAAACATTTCTTAAAGCATCTTTTCTGAAATCTACTCCTCCTCTTGAAAAAGGATGCATCACAGACGGTACTATTGTGTCATAAGAGTTTAGAAAATCACTTAATAATTTTTCATTTAAAGCTTCATTCATTACAAAATTACACTTATTAAAATTACAACGAATATAATCTTCTAAAAAACCAAGAAAATATTTCTTATGACGCTCTAACCCTTTAAATTTTCCGTTTACAGCATTAGAAGTAAATTTTAAGCGACCCATAACATTGCCCGAAATTTCTAATAGCCCATGTTTTAGTAATTCTTTATTCTTGCTTATGGAATTTTCTTTCTGGAAATACAAATTGAGGACATATTTTTGATAACCAATCTATTTCTTCATCGATTACTTTAAATAAATCCTTCATGCCTAAACTTTTACGAAAACCATAATCTAAAAAGTCACTATCCAATATCAAATTATAAGAAATTTCTTCAAAAGGAAATGAACTTTCTACACAAAATCCTATGTTGTAAAACTCATTTGATAGTTCCTCTACTTTTGAAGCGGAACCTTTTCTCATAATATCCACACACAAAGTTACATTTTTTAATTCACCTTCTTCGATTTCTTTTTCTAAATCACTAGAACATAGGTAATTCAAATGTTTTTGTGCTCGCTCAAAATTTCCTTGTATATATCCTAAAAATACAGGAAAACTTACTTCAAATGCGTTTTCTCTAGTAGATTTCAAAACAATATCTATTATTTCAAAATCTACATGTCGAACTAATTCTTTGCCATTGTTCCCAGCAATTAAAACATCTAAGAAATCTTCTTTTTCAAAAACAAAAAGATTTCCTTCTAAAACTTTTAATACAGGAGAATATTTTAAAACTTTATACAAATTATCTACATCAAAAAATTTTATCGTAAGCAATGTTTGTAACTTTTTCATAAATCTAAAGGGTAAATTAATTTAAAATTAAAAATATTATTTTTATTCTTCAAAAATAGAAAGTTCCGGAACTAAAATACCCCAGTAACGTACCCTGCTTTCGCAAAGATTAAATATTTCCTGTTGATCTTTTATTTCTTCCATACAATCACTATAGTGATAATGAACAATAAATGATGGATGAAAATAAAAAGATAATAAAACTATTTCATCCTCATCTTTGCCGATAAGAGAAATTCTATAATCCATCCAATGTTCGTTGTGACTCCAGACATCCACATAGCATTGTTGACTTATTGAATCCTCATAATAGCCGGTGTTCAAACCACCTATTTCATACAATTCTTTATTTGAAGAATTTACGCTTGATTTGATTCTTTTGAAAAAGCTTTCTAAGGATAAATCAGGTTGCTTTGCAATTTCTGTTTTATATTCAATAGATAAAATACAAACATGTTTTTCATCGATTAAACAAAATTGCTTACACAACTGTTTATATTTCACGATATCAAAAATATAAATATATCCTTGTTTTTTTTTAATACAATGTATTGCTACTTCTTTTTGAAATAATGGATTTGATTTATAAAAAGGGTCTCGAAACTGAACTTCCACAAAAATTTCAACTGTTGTTAATTGGCTCATAATTAATTGTGCTTATATAAAAAATAAAATAAGAAGTACATAGAACTAGATTTTTGAAAAAAAATTCACTATAATAGACGTTACTGAATTTTAATTTTATTGATTCTTATGTTTCCTTTCTTTATAAAAAAAGATGGTTGACAAAGACCGTATTATTATTATAATTATATTAATCTTCGTAAAAAATTTTTTTAACATTTTTTAATAAAAAAATCAAAAATTTTATGGATATAGAAAACAATATAATTGATTATATTGAATATACCGTTGAACACGAAGGGTTAGAGACCAAAATCTGGATCCCAGTTTCTGAATATGAGGCCCGTCAAAAAAAACTTGATGAGGTAGAAAAGAAATTTAATAAAAGTTGGGAGATAATTCTAAATTGGTTTACAAACATTCGAAAAATTTCCTTTTATTGCCTAAGTATTAGTATTAGTGGTTTTTTTTTAGCAATAGAACCCGTGAATGCTAGAGAACTGAGACGTCAAGCAAGACAATATACAGAACAATCTGTAGAAGAAGCAAAACCAGTTGTTTTACCTGTTGTTAAAGAAGCAACAAAAAAAATACGTAAAAAGACGAGTCGTATTTTGGTAGATTTATATCCTCTTCTTCCACGAAATCCACGTTTTAGAAGTTTGATATTAAATTTTGTTACAGATGATGTAATAAAAGAAGAGGCAAAAAAATTGGCAAATAAAGCAGCTACAGAAAAATTTTTAAATCAACACTTAATAAATAAAGTAGGTGGAAATTTAAAAACATTCGAAAGGTTAAAAAGTGGAATACAAATTGTGGGAACATCGAATATTTCAAATAATTTCAATGTAACTTATAAAACCTCAACAAAAAGTACACTTTTAAAAACTGTCCTTGGAACAAGCGGAGGATTCATTGCAGAATATAATTATTTGCTTTATGCCTTAATAATTTTTTCTTTACTTGGAAGTATTTTTCTATTTATAAACGAAAAAATTGAGCAACCTAAAACGATTATCGGTAAGGGTGTTGAATTGGAAAAACTTAAAAATCAAAAAGAAGGTGATGATATAATGCAAACAGCTTTTAATAAAATTTTGATAGCATTTATCGATATATTAATTATAAGTATCATTTTAACGATCTTACCACTTTTTTTCAGAAGTTTAAAAACTGGTGAAACAGTTTCAATTTTTGAATTTTTGAATGGAATAATCGAAAAAGTTCCTCAACACTCTAAAAATGATAAAGCTCTTATGCTATATCAATCGCCAAAAAATTTTAGAAGTTTATATGAAACAATTTCAGAAATTCAAAAAAATTGTGAAAATGAAAACTTAGAAAAAGCTCTTGTTATATATCAAAATCATGCGCTCATAACGCTTGCTAAATATAGTCTTTTTAAATCTAAAAATCCAGCATTAGAGAAAGCGATGGTGCCATATAAAATTCAACAAAATATTTCTAATTTAAGAAAACAATTAGAAATTATTAATAAAGCAAAAAAAAAGAGTGTTACTTATGTAGCAAATTTATTTGAAGAAATTTATTACAAAATATTCTTTTTATATCACATATTTGGGGAGTTATAGATAAAACTATAACACTTCCAAATAAGTGTTAGAATCTATCCTAACATTTTTTGTCCATTATAACTTTACATTAATTGCAATATACATTAAGTAATTCTGCAAATTTTTATTTGAATATGCAAAATAATTTTTTTATAGTTAAACTGCATATGCTTTTAAAAATAAAATCATGGAAAATAATTCCGTAATAAAAAATCTTTCAATTCAATTTATTCAAACAGAAATAAGTTTTTTTAAATTTAAATTGTCATTTCGAGTTTATTTCACTGCAGCTTTTTATGAAAAAAAACTTTTATGTATAAATGTATCAAAATATGGTTATAATTTTGCAGATTCATTTAGCGAATCTCTAAAACAAGGTTTACAAGAAATATTTAGAATAAATATTAATAATGATAAATATTTAATCAATGGATATATATTAGAAAAAAAAAATTTTTCAAATATTTTTAAAATAAAAAATATAAATATTCCAGAAGAGCAAGGATTTAATAAATTAATTTTTGATGAAATTCTTAACACAACAGAAAAACTAAGTTTACAACAACCATTTAGTTTGATAACTTACTGCAAGTTTATTGATTTACGTTCCGAATCTTGCTTTTTATATATTTCAGAAAAATTGTCTTTTTTAAAAAATTATTTCAATAACAATAGCAATAAATATTTTGACATTATTGAATTGGAAATTGAAGAATATTTAAACGAACCAGATAATAAAAAAGGAGATGATGCATTTGTTAAACGTCAACTAAAAATTGAACAACAACATCAGAATTATATTTACTTGTTTTCAAAATTTTTTAAATCTGAATATGAAAAACAAAAACGTTTAACGAAAAATTTAATTGATCAACTTAATTTAAAACCTTATTGGGATATAGGAGATCTAAACAGTGCAAATGAAGCATTGGATGATCTAGAACGAACATATGAATATTTTTTATTAGAAACTTCAAAAAAAAAACTCAAAGAACAACAAAAGCAATACTTTTTTCCTACTGAAATTGAATTTAGAAGTTTAGTTTTAAGCCAAGATACAAATTTCAAACGAAAAACAGAATTAAGTCGTTCAATATATCAATTATCTTTAATTCTTCTCTTTTATGAAGGGTATACAATTAAAAAAATTTTAAATCTTGACATAGAGGAAATTGAGAAAATAATATTACATAACAAATATAAAATACAAGAAGACATAATAAAAACTTGCTTAATGATTTTAAAAGAGCATGAAGTCGTAAAACTTGGGCATCGATCAATAAAATATAAAAAACAAGGAGCCTTAGATGAAAAATTTTTTGCTGAAAAATTAAATAAATTTATCAAAAATTATTTTAAAAATTTTTTAGAATTAAAAATAATTTGTAATATAAAAACCTTGCGTTATTGCGGTGTATCTTTTTTACTAAAAGAGATAAAAGATGAAAGTAGAATTGGTGAATATACAGGTTTTTCAATTGATCAAATACAAACAATAAAAGCTCTAAAAATAGAACATTAAGCAATCTAACATTTTCGTAAATCCAAAAAAATTAAAATAGAAAAATCTCAGATTTACTGATTATGTTGTTCGTTTAAAAAAAACGAACAACGTAATTATTAGTACGCTAATCCCATACTTCTTGTTGTTTCACCACCTAAATAAACACGAACACTTAAAAAATCTGTTGGACATGCACTTTCACAACGCTTACAACCAACACAATCTTCTGTTCTAGGTGCAGAGGCAATTTGCCCAGCACGACAGTCTTCCCAAATAACCATCTCTAATACATCTGTTGGACAAGCACGTACGCATTGTGTACATCCAATACAAGTGTCGTAAATTTTTACTGTATGACTCATAATTTTCTCTTCTAAAAATTTTCTGTATAAAGAAGTATTATAAATGAGTTCAGTTCGTAAAAAAACAAATAAATCAAACTTTTTTTAAATTATTTTCAATTTATACTATTGAATTAAATAAAAAAATATTTTTTGTTACAAATGACGATTATTAACATTTTTCAATTTTTCTGTTTTTTAAAAAAATTATTTTTATTTTTTATTTTTTATTTTTTTTTTCCTAACTCGGGAATAACAATTGAAAAAAAAGGAGAAATATTATTTTCTGAAAATTGTATTGCTTGTCATCGTGGAGGCCAAAATATTATTATTCCTGAAAAAAGCTTAAAAAAAGATGTATTAGAAAATAATGGCATGAATAATAAAGAATCTATTATTTATCAAATAATAAATGGGAAAAATGGAATGCCAGCTTTTGGGGGACGTTTAAAAGAATATGAAATTGAAATAATTGCAAATTATATATTAAATGAACTAAAAAACTAAAAATATTTATTTATATTTAATAAAGAGTAAAATTTTATCAATTGTTATTGATAATCAAGTACTTAATTACCTGATTATCAATAACATAGTTAATTTATGATTAGAATTGTAAATCTACAAATACTATTAATCAATTGGACGTAATTGAAGAGTTGGTTCCGTTTCACGGTTGATTCCTTTTTCAAATCCAGCTGCCGCAGCACGCGCACGTCCTGAATGCCACCAGTGTCCTACTAATAAGAAGAAACCTAAGAAGAAATGCGAACATGTTAACCAAGAACGAGGAGAAACATAGTTAACTGAGTTAATTTCTGTTGCTACTCCACCTACTGAGTTTAATGATCCTAATGGAGCATGTGTCATGTATTCTGCTGCTCTACGTTCTTGCCAAGGTTGAATATCATTACGAATTTTATTGATATCTAATCCA
>Ga0164297_10005913_pt1 | contig 10358 bp, 10 predicted proteins | sample GEODES058metaG_FD_113539 | JGI IMG/M metagenome (GOLD analysis project Ga0164297, IMG submission 113539) | Dystrophic lake water microbial communities from Trout Bog Lake, Wisconsin, USA - GEODES058 metaG | ecosystem: Environmental > Aquatic > Freshwater > Lake | place: USA: Trout Bog Lake...
ACGTATGTTTAATTGGTACAACTATTACTACAGTAAAAAAGAAGCTAAAGATTGCATTGTAGATTGGCTGAATCGTAATGGTCGTAGCAAGGAAGCCACTACCTTGTCCAAAACTTCGGACGCCGCTACACTAATGACCATTGGTTGGATTTGCCGTGCTAACCTGTTGGGACTTATTTTAACTGAAAAAGAATCGGCACGAGTTGAAGAAACCATTGCCAATCAACTTGAATCTGCCAAATCGATCGCTGAAGTGGTCGAAGTAGCTGAAAAAGCAGTAGTAGCTAAACCCAATATTCAAGATCGCCTACGTGAGCGTATGATCGAAGCTGCCGGTGAGTTGGAAGGTATGTTTGATGAAATGATCATAGCTGGCGGCAAAATGTCTGCCGACTATAAACCAGTTAGCTTATTGCGTAGTATGAATGTGGCTCCGCAGATGATTGGACATGTTAAAGAAGTTTGGGAACGCCGTTTAACCGAACTTAAAGAAGTAGCCGAAGGTAAAGACGGACAGTTAGCAGAAGGCTATGGACATTTTGGTAAATTACAAGTTCGTAACTTTATTAAATTTGCTGAACAGGTTATAGCCGATTGTAACACATACGTACAGATTAAGAAAGTAGAGCGCAAACCACGTGCTAAGAAAGCTGTACCTGCTGAAAAATTAGCAGCTAAGTTCAAATATCTTAAAGAGTTTGAAGAACTTAAACTCAAGAGCGAACCTGCTACTAAGTTGGTCAATGCCAGCGAAGCATGGTTATACGACTCGGCTAAACGTAAGTTGATTCATGTAGTAGCTGATTCTCATCTGGGATCTTTCACAATTAAAGGATCGGCTATTGTCGGTTTTGATCCGGCGGCAACAGTACAAAAAACTCTGCGCAAGCCGGCAGAACAAATTAAATCTATAACCAGTGTAGGCAAGCCAGCGGCACGCAAGGCATTTAAAGATATTAAAGCTACCGAAGTCAAGTTTAATGGTCGCGGCAATGATAACTTAGTGATCCTAAAGACCTACTAAATATCTCGTGCCTATACATCTTGACAAAGTCGAATTCTATATCACCAATGTTTGTAATCTAACCTGCGATAATTGTAATAGATTTAACAATTACAATTTTCGTGGGTGGCAGTCTTGGGATGACTACGCAGACATATACGCTCGCTGGGCAGAATTAATTAAAATAAAACAGATTGTTATACTCGGCGGCGAACCTTTATTAAATCCTACTTTAGTAAAGTGGATACAAGGTATGGAAGGATTCGAGTCGGGATCAGTACAAATATTGACCAACGGTACCAGATTAAATTCAGTTCGTGGTCTTTACGATACTGTTCGTGATATCAGAAAAGTCAGATCCTGGATCGGTGTAAGTATCCATAATATCAACGAAATAGATTTAATTATAAAGGAAGTAGAAAAATTCCTACAAGCACCTATAACAACAGCAGTAGGTCGTAGCAATACAGAGTTCGGGGCTGATTACAGTTTTACTGATGTAAACCGTGTAAGAATAGATTTTTACATACAAAATGAGTTTACTACCAGTGCATTAATCGCCAAAGACGGCCATTATACTTTACATAATAGCGATCCGAATATAGCACATTCTGCTTGTACGTTTGTACAAAATAAAAACTATCATTTTATACACGGCAAATTATATAAATGCGGTCCTGTAGCGTTATTTCCTGAATTTGACGAACAGTTTAACTTAGATATTTCTGAGGAAGATAGACTTTTGTTAAACAGCTATCGTCCATTGACTTTGGAAAATTTTGATGAATACCACGAAGAATTTTTCAGAGATTTAGACAATGTTATACCACAATGCAAGTTTTGTCCCGAAACCCACAAGTATCGAATCATACACCCAATACTAAAAAAATAATAATAAATAATGGATCAGGAGCCCCACATGGCAGACCAAACATTAGATCCATTAAAGAAACAACTTATAGAGTATGTACAGCTACAGTTAGGTAGCGGAATTATTGACGTTGAAATGGACCCTGCACATTTCGAAGCTGCTTATCAACGAGCAATAGGTGTTTATCGTCAGCGTAGTCAAAATGCCTATGAAGAAAGCTATAGCTTTATGCAGTTGTTAAATGATGTTAACGAGTATACACTACCTCAAGAAGTAGTAAATGTACGTCAAATCTTTAGAAAAACAATTGGTCTGAGTACCGGTTCGGGCACATACGCATTTGATCCATTCGGTGCAGCAACGCTAAACGTATATCTGTTAAATTTTAACTATCAAGGTGGTTTAGCAACATATGATTTTTATCAACAGTATGTTGATTTAGCTGCACGTATGTTTGGTGGATTCATTAACTATACATTCAACCCGGTTACTAAAAAGCTACAGCTAATCCGTGATCCAAAGGCACAGGTGAAGTTGTACTGCTATGGACATATAATCTAAAACCCGAAATCATGCTATTAAGTGATTTTCAAATTAGCCAATGGATTAAAGACTATATGGTTGGTGCCAGTAAGTACATTATTGGTGAAGCTCGCGAAAAGTTTGGTACTATTGCTGGCCCACAAGGCGGCGGTACTCTTAACGGTGCAGCAATGAAATCAGAAGGTCAAGCAATTATGGATAAGTGTTTAGAAGATCTAAAGCTGTACGTAGACGGATCTCAACCACTTACACTTGTTATTGGTTAATAACAGCTAGGTATATTATTAATATTCTGCTATAATAATTTTATGGCAGATTTAATGATCGATATCGAAGGTTTGGGCACAGGCCCTGACACTACTATTTTGACAATCGCAGCTCAGAGCTTTGATCCCTTAGGGACTGGTTATTATGAGCAATTCTATTATGCCCGTATTAATCTTGAAGGGCAAGAAAATCGCAGTATACAACAAAGCACAATCGACTGGTGGGCGACCCAGCCTGATCATGCACGAGAAGAAGCCTTTTCTGAAGAAGGGCGAATTCCGTTAGATCAAGCACTTGATGAATTAGGTAAATTGATTTGGCATAGCAAACGTATTTGGGCACAAGGTCCTACATACGATATGAATATTATTGAACATGCATATAAAAGCTATGGAAAACCTATTCCCTGGCAATTTTATAGTGTACGTGATAGTCGAACATTATGTAGTATTTGGGTAGACCGCCCTAAGCCTCCTACTACACACCACGCACTCGAAGATTGTCGTAAACAGATTGATTTGGTACAGGCAACATTAAAACATTTTGGAATTAAGGAATTATCGTGATTATTGGAATTTGCGGATTTATCGGATCAGGCAAAGATACTGTAGCAGATTATTTGGTTAATGTACACGAGTTTAGACGTGAAAGTTTTGCAGGTACACTTAAAGATGCTGTAGCTGCTGTATTCGGCTGGGATCGTACTATGCTGGAAGGACGTACAAAAGCGTCGAGAGAATGGCGCGAACAAGTAGATTCTTGGTGGGCTAAACGATTGAACATACCACATTTAACTCCACGCTGGGTACTACAATACTGGGGTACTGAAGTTTGTAGACATGGATTTCACGACGATATTTGGATTGCCAGTCTGGAAAATAAACTGCGTCAAATACAGGATAATGTAGTGATTAGCGATGTTCGTTTTCCTAACGAACTCAATGCTATTAAAAATTCTGGCGGTATCATGCTTAGAACACAGAGAGGACCAATTCCTGAATGGTTTCAGCTTGCATTAGACGATAACTTTAATGGATCGACTAAAATGAAAGACCAGTACCCCGACGTACATTTTAGCGAATGGGCACTTGTAGGTAGCGAAATTGACATTCCGCTAAACAATCACGGAACTATGGATGACCTGTATCATCAAGTTGATTATGTGATTAAAAATCGGGGCTGATATCCCCTGGGCGCCACGGAAGTTCAAGATGTTTAACTTCGGCTATGCAATTAAGGCAGATAGTTTTTAAGTTTAAGGTATCACAATTATTTTGATTACCGTCGATATGATATACTAATAATTGTGAGTGATGTTTTGATTTAAAGCCACATCGATCGCATGAGGTTTTCTTTTTATAACCGGCAAGTTGCCATCTTGGCTTAGCCGGTTTTATTTTTTTCCCGCGACGAATACAGTTATTACATTTGGATCTAAAATAGATTTTTCCATGATGATAACCGTTGATTGCTGAAAAATTCTTACCACAAACTTGACATAAAGGACGCATAGCGGTATTTAGCCTGGCGAACCTTAATTAAGGCACCTATAACGGACTGGTTTTTGATTAAATCAATAAATATCATTAACCAATTTAAAAGGACTTTCCTTATGACACTAGTATCTCCCGGCGTAGAAGTCACCGTTATCGACCAATCAAATTATCTTCCTGCAGCTACCAATTCGGTGCCGTTTATTCTTATTGCTACAGCACAGAATAAAATCTCCGGTACTGGTACAGGTGTAGCTCCAGGTACTATTGCTGCTAACGCAGATAAAGTATATTTAATTACCAGTCAGCGTGATTTAGCTGCTACATTTGGTAACCCATTCTTCTACAAAACTTCCGATGGCTCAGCCATTAACGGATATGAACTAAACGAATACGGCCTATTAGCTGCTAACTCAGTACTTGGTATTACTAACCGTGCTTATGTACAACGTGCTAATATCGATCTAAGTACATTAACCGCTACTTTAGTTCGTCCAACAGGAGTACCTAATAACGGCACTTACTGGTTAGATACAACTGAAACAATGTGGGGCATTGCAGAATGGAATCAGACTACTGGCGCATTCACAATTCAGACACCTATTGTAATTACTAATGCAGATGAATTAGATGGTGGCGCACCTTCGTCAAGTGTTGGATCAATTGGTAGCTACGCTGTTGTTGCAACTAACGCTAATAATCCTACATATTATAAAAATATGGATAATGCTTGGGTATTAGTTGGTTCCAATGATTGGAAAACATCATGGCCAACTGTACAAGGTACAAATACAGTTACTGGACAAGCGTTAACTGCAAGTAATGTTCTTGAAATTAACGGAACTAATTGTGTAGTTCCTTCGAGCCCTAACAACACATTAGCCGGTTTAGTTGGCGTTATCAATGGTCATTCAATTGCAGGTATTACTGCTTCTGCAGATTCAAGTAACCGTCTTGTTATTACTGCTGATGAATCAGCTAATAGCAACACAGGCGAAGTAGTAATTGGCTCATCAACAACTGCCGGTTTAGCAACTACATTGGGTATTTCTGTACAAACATACAACACACCTCAGTTGCAACAAAGCCCTAACTATACAGCACCACGTTGGAGAACATCTGACACACAACCAGCTCCGACTGGTTCTGTATGGAATAAAACAACTACACCTAACCAAGGTGCTGAAATTGTTGTTAAAGTTTACAATAGTTCTCTTGCTACATGGATCACTAACATAGTACCACTGTATGTAAATGATCAAAGTGCTAATGCTGCATTAGATCCAAGCGGTGGCGGAAAAAATATTTCTGCTGGTACATTATATGCACAATACGATTCAGCTCCTGAATTCGTATCACCATATTACAATAACACATTTACAATGACTGTATTTGAGCGTTTGATTACTGGAGCAACTGTTGTAACTGGTGCTACAGCAGATCCAACATTTTCATCTGGCAATCAATTTACTATTGCAACAAGCGTAGCAAATAGCACATCTTTAACAAGTCCTGTTACTGTAACTATCGGCGGAAGCGGTACACCAGCTGATTTTGTAGCTGCTGTTTCAGCTGCTAACGTTCCTAATGTAAGTGCAAGCGTAGCCCCTAACGGTGCTATTGTGTTTACACAGGCCTTAGGCGGTGTAATCAGTTTGGTTGATGGAACTGGTAGTCCACTTGCTGCTGCTGGATTTACTACAGCCCTTGAGCAAGTTCGCACAGTACCTACAGCTTCAAGTGCAACTGGCGGATTGTTATTGTCAAACTGGGTAGCACTAAACTATGTTGCCAGTGCAACTGCACCAGATCAAGACCCGGCTGCGGGTACTAACTGGTACTATTCAGCTGTTAACCAAGTTGATATCATGATTCAAAACAATGGACAATGGTGTGGTTATCGCACAGTTAATCCAGATGTACGTGGTTATAACTTAACACAAACAGATCCAAATGGTCCGCAGATCGCTGTAACAGCTCCAACTACACAGAGCGATGGTACACCATTGATGTACGGTGATTTATGGATTGATACAAGCGATTTAGAAATGTATCCTATGATTAATCGTTGGGAAAATATCAACGGTGTAGATCAATGGGTTACAATCGATAACGCAGATCACACAACAACAAATGGCATTATTTTTGACGATGCACGTTGGGCACCTAACGGTACAACAAACCCAATCACAGATAATTTCCCAACTATTCAAAGTTTGTTAGTTAGTAACTATCTTGACTTAGATGCCCCAAGTCCAAACATTTATCCTCAGGGTACTTTGTTATGGAACACACGTCGTTCTGGTTATAATGTTAAGGAATTCCAACCTGGATACTTTAACGCTATGACATTCTCTGTACCATATTATGATACTACAACAACTTATGCAGTTGGTAACAAAGTATTGTATAACGGTGTTATATATGTGGCAATCCAGACAACTACTAACCATTTGCCAACAAATACTGTATATTGGGCAGAATTGCAAACTAATGCATGGGTAACTGCAAGTGGTAAGCGCAACGATGGTGTTCCATATATGGGACGTTTTGCACAACGTAGTATTATTGTTGCAGCATTAAAGTCAGCAATCGATACACAGCAAACATTACGTGAAGAACAAAACGTATTCAACCTAATTGCTTGCCCACAGTATCCAGAACTGATTCCTAACATGGTTGCACTAAACAACGAACGTAGTAATACAGCGTTTGTAGTTGGTGATACTCCATTGCGTATGGGTCCAGATGGTATAAGCGTTACTGATTGGGTAACAGACGGTAGTGGTTTAGGTAACTACGCTGCTGATGGATTAACAATTGCAGATCCATATTGCGGTGTGTTCTACCCAAGCTGCCAAACTAATGATCTAAGTGGTACACTTGTTGTACAACCTCCAAGCCACATGATGTTGCGTACAATCATCCGTAGTGACGAGATTGCATATCCATGGTTAGCACCAGCTGGTACACGTCGTGGTCTAGTAGATAATGCTACAGCAATCGGTTATGTTAATGCTCAAACTGGTGCGTTTATAACAACTGCAACTGGTCAAGGTGTGCGTGATCTATTGTATACAAACAACATTAATCCAATCACTTATATTCCAGGTACTGGTATTACTAACTACGGTAACAAGACAATCAGTGCTACAACAAGCGCATTGGATCGTATCAACGTAGCTCGTTTAGTTGCTTATATCCGTGCTCGTTTGATTACAATTGGTAAGAATTATATTTTTGAACCAAACGATCAAATAACACGTAATCAAATTACTAACGATGTTACAAGTATGATGATTGACCTTGTTGCTAAACGTGGATTGTATGACTACTTGGTAGTTTGTGATACATCAAACAACACACCAGCACGTATTGATAATAACGAGCTATGGGTTGATATTGCAATTGAGCCAGTTAAAGCAGTTGAATTCATCTATATTCCAGTTCGTATTATGAATACAGGTGCTATTGCTTCCGGCGGTGCTCCGTTGTCAGTATAAGCATTTAGTAATAGAAAATAGGGGGTTTGACCCCCTATTTTTTGGCCTGAGATATCATAAATAATTGCATATAGGAGAATAATATGGCTGTCGGATCACTATCAAAAATGACTGTTCCATTGCCTGGAGATAGTTTAACTCAAGGCCTTTTAATGCCGAAGCTGAAATATCGCTTCCGTGTAACTTTTACTAATTTCGGTCCTGGCGGCGCTTTAGTTATGGAAATGACTAAGCAAGTTATGGACTTTACTCGTCCAAGCGTAAGCTTCGAAGATATTACCATTGACGTATACAACTCAAAGATCAAATTAGCTGGTAAACACAGCTGGGAAGATGTTACTGTTAACTTGCGTGATGACGCCAGTGGTACAGTTACAACTGCGATTGCAGCCCAACTACAACGTCAACTGGATTTCTTTGAACAAGCAAGTGCTGCTGCTGGCGGTGACTATAAGTTTATTACACGTCTTGAAGTTCTTGATGGTGCTAACGGTGCTTATGCTAATCAGCAGGCTAACGGTGGTGTATTAGAAACTTGGGAAATGTACGGTTGCTTTATCCAAGCTGCTAACTACAACGACATGAACTATGCTTCAAGCGAAGTAGCTACTATTGCTTTAACATTGCGCTTTGATAATGCTATGCAAGTTACTGGTCCTGATGGTGCTCCTATTGTTGCTGGTTATAACACTACAACATTAGATGGTTCTGGTGTTGCTACATCTGCTGCTCCAATTGGTGCTGCAGGCGGTGGCATTGCTTCGACCGCCGTTCTTGGAACAGGTAGCGGTGCTATATTTGGTGCTGCCGGTTAACAATCAATAGCTGATGGCAAACAATGGAACAACTACTCTTAATAATACCAGCAATGTTATATTAAGAGACTACAGACACGCGGAAAGATTATTTGGGGCCAGTGCTGGCAACCTTAATAGTGTTCCGCGTGTTAAGTTTTTATTCCATGTTTATTTTAATTTAAATTCAAGCGTTACTGCCTTAGCAAAATATACTACACAAGATATAGCAACCATTGGTATGTTGGTTAAAACTATTCAACTACCGCAATTTAAACTCGAAACCGAAACGCTTAATCAGTATAATCGTAAAAGAGTAATTCAAAAGAAAATTAATTATACGCCGGTACAGGTCGAAATGCACGATGATAGTACCAATTACATACGTAATTTGTGGTACAACTACTATTCTTATTATTACAAAGATCCTACTCAAAAGTACGGTAATTCTACTAATCAAAACGGTACCAATGGGCAGAATCCGAGTCGTACTGCTGGATTTGATTACAATAATCGAGACATATATGCTAACGATCGTTTTGTAAACGATTGGGGATATTCTGGTGAATCATACGCCGACAATAATACTTCTCCTAATGGAAAGCCAGCGTTCTTTAGAGATATTACTATATACGGATTTAACCAACATAAGTTTGTTCAATATACATTGATTAATCCTTTGATATCAGATTGGCATCACGATACTTACAACTATAGCGAAGACGGCGGTATTATGCAAAACTCAATGAGTATTGAGTACGAAGCAGTTAAGTATGCTGAAGGTGTAATCGGTAATGAGCGTCCGGATATTAATGTTCAAGGTTTTGCACCTCCTGGATTATATGATGAAACACCAAGTCCTTATATGAGTCCTAACGGTCGATCAAGTTATGTAAGTCAAACTGGTCAGTATATAAATGCCGGTCAAGGTATAATTAGTGATACACAGGCCACTTCTACAGTTAATAGCGTAGGTGGAGTACAGCAAGCTGATGTAGCATATAATGTAAACAATAATAATGTATTGGCACCATATCCTGACCCAGCAACATATTCTGGGTTAACATCGCAATTGCAAAATGCGTTAGCTGGACAGGTTAGATCACAACCGGGTCTTGGAGGTAGCGGTATTTTGATACCAACGCCAAACTCTACTGTTCAAAACATTACAAATAACACAACAGGAATCATACCTAAATCTCCTATATCTCCGGCAGATTTTTAATAAGGGAAATAAATGGGTAGCATTAATAATATCAATCCACAACTTGATACATCTGTATTAGTATTTGATGATTTTTATGGATTTAGTATAAATGTAAGTCCTGACGAATATGACATTGTCAACAGTTTTTTTCTATCAGTTTTTGCTAACCCACAAGCAGCAAAAAACATGACTACAACATTTTTTAGAATATCTTATGAAACAGGAGTACCGGTTCAGGTTTTATTAAAACAAGTTGAAGGACAAAATGCAATACAGGTATCAATTATCATGGCATATTTCCTTAATGGAATGCGTAGCACCAGTACCCTATTAGGTGTTAATGCAGTTCCAACACCTAATATCTATAGCGCACGTAATGTAGCACCATGAGAAAGTACGCAAACGGAATATACAAAGTACACAATCGACACAAATATGTAGGTAAACGAGAACCCAGATATCGTTCCGGGTGGGAGTTGACCTTTATGAAGTTCTGCGATCACAACGATCACATACTGCAATGGGCCAGTGAAGCTATACAGATTCCATATCGTAATCCCTTAACAGGCAAGAATACCCATTACGTTCCTGATTTCTTAATAACGTATATGAACAAGTCGGGACAAATGATAGCTGAACTTATTGAAATCAAGCCTAAAAAACAAAGCATGATGTCA
>Ga0164297_10005914_pt1 | contig 10358 bp, 11 predicted proteins | sample GEODES058metaG_FD_113539 | JGI IMG/M metagenome (GOLD analysis project Ga0164297, IMG submission 113539) | Dystrophic lake water microbial communities from Trout Bog Lake, Wisconsin, USA - GEODES058 metaG | ecosystem: Environmental > Aquatic > Freshwater > Lake | place: USA: Trout Bog Lake...
ACTGGTTGGTACTGTCTACTTGCTGTACCTACAACAAGAAAACTACCACCACCACCAGCTGAAGCAAGACCTACATAACTTGAAATGTTACCGGCACTACTAGCATAAAATATAGTATTACCACCTGTGTTAAATATTTGAAACCCCGCTGAACCTTGTGCTAATGTAAGAATGTTGTTTGTATTATCTAAAGCAATACCAGACGCGCCTGTGGTGTAATTAGCTAAATTAAGAGAACCATACCCTAACCAAATATCCCTAAACGGTCTTTGCACAGTACCAATTGACCAGGCACTTGTTGAAGGTACTAATGTTTCTTGAAAGTAATTATAACTCATATTATGTTAAGTTCCATTGGTTGTTGAATATAAGAGTTAAACTGGCATGTGGGCCAACTAAGTTCGCTTGTGTCAATGCATCAATTCTATCTGGTGGTGTTGCAGATACTGTTATTATATTTGTTGAACCATTTAACAAACCAGATTCATCTTTAATAATATAAGACACACCAGTAATGCCTGTTGGTAATTTTATAATTGCTGCTCCATTATAATTTACTCCAATATAATAATCTGTTGCTTGAACATTATAAGCAGATACAGATACAGAGGTTGTTGGAACTCTATAACTTGTAATAGCAGAATTTAATATACCGCGTTCATTTACCACTACTGCTGTAGTAGAATTAATTGCCCGCATTACAGGTTTTGATACAGTGCCATATGCACTTGGAGAATAGGTTATTGTTGCACCAGGTGTAACATCACTTAGATAATAACATTCTCCAGGATTGAGACCAGTTAATCCAATAATTAAACCATTATATACTACTGTAAATTGAGAACTGGTTGCGGATTGAATAACACCAGTTGCCTCAGCACCGGATAAACTATTTGCTTGTGCTAAAAACCAACCAGAGGTTGTATTGTCTAATCTTACTACCTGACCAGCACTAAAAGTATTTGAATAGGTTATAATCTGGCTAGATATGTTTACTGGGCTGCCGCTATAACCTGAATAACCAGATATGCCAGAATATCCACTATAGCCTGAAATACCTGAATAACCAGAGTAACCAGATATACCAGAATATCCACTGTAGCCTGAGGTGCCACTATAACCACTATATCCAGAAGTACCAGAATAACCACTTGTTCCAGAATAGCCTGAGTAACCACTATATCCAGAATATCCGGACACACCAGAGTAACCAGAATAACCACTTGTTCCCGAATATCCGCTTATGCCACTATAACCTGAATAACCCGAATATCCAGAAATACCTGAATAACCAGATATGCCGGAGAATCCTGAATAACCTGAATATCCTGAATATCCACTGTAACCGGAAATACCCGAATAACCAGAATAGCCAGATATGCCCGAGTAACCTGAGTAACCAGAATAACCTGAATATCCAGAGATACCCGAATAACCACTGTAGCCGCTTATACCACTATATCCTGATATACCTGAGTAACCACTATAGCCAGAATATCCAGATGTTCCAGAATAACCTGAAATACCTGATGTTCCACTATAACCAGAATAACCACTGATACCCGAGTAACCAGAATATCCAGATATACCACTGTAACCTGAATAACCGGATATACCAGAATAACCACTATATCCTGAAATGCCAGAACCACTGTAACCTGATATACCACTTGTTCCAGAATAACCACTGTAACCAGAATATCCACTATAACCAGATATACCGCTGTAACCTGAATAACCACTAATACCACTATAACCAGAGTAACCAGAAATGCCTGAATAACCAGAATAGCCAGATATACCAGAATAACCGCTATATCCCGAGGTGCCACTATATCCTGAAATGCCACTATATCCTGAAATGCCAGAGTAACCACTATAGCCACTGTAACCTGAGTAACCAGAATATCCACTGATGCCACTATAACCAGAATAACCTGATATACCTGAGTATCCTGAATAGCCACTGATGCCACTATAACCACTATAACCAGAGATACCGGAATATCCTGAATAGCCGCTTATGCCACTATAGCCAGATATGCCACTATAGCCGGATATACCAGAATAACCTGAATAGCCACTAATACCACTGTAACCAGAGTAACCAGAAATACCCGAGTAACCACTGTAACCAGAATATCCACTATATCCTGATATACCTGAGTAACCACTATAACCAGAATATCCTGAAGCGGCAGCTGCACCAGAAATACCTGAATAACCAGAATAGCCTGAGATACCTGACCAACCAGAATATCCACTATAACCGGAATAACCAGAGTAACCTGAAATACCGGAATATCCCGAATAACCACTATAACCAGATATACCACTGTAACCTGAGTAACCACTATATCCTGAATATCCAGACACACCAGAGTAACCAGAATAACCAGAAGCAGCAGCAGCACCAGAAATACCTGAATAACCAGAATAGCCACTTATGCCACTATAGCCTGAGTAACCACTATATCCTGAAATACCAGAGTAACCGCTATAACCAGATATACCAGAATATCCAGAATAACCAGAGTAACCAGAATACCCAGAATAGCCACTTATGCCACTATAGCCAGAATAACCAGATGCAGATGTTGCACCTACAGCACCCGAATAGCCAGAATAACCAGAATATCCAGAATAACCAGATGTTCCACTATAACCCGAGTAACCAGAAGTACCATCTCTTCCAATAAATCCACCAGCTGAAAGAGCTGACAATGTTGTGCTATAAGATGTATATGTTCCGTCTAGATTGTTTTGTTCTAGAAATATTAAATCCTGTTGTGTAGGAACCGTTTGAGGTAACTCATGAGGAAATATTAAATTTGGATAATCTGCAGACATTTATTTAAGGGTTAAGGTCCAGGTGGTGGTATTATACCAAGTGCTGATAATAAAGCATAAACATTAGTATAATTTATAGGAGCAGGTGAACGAGCTGCTTCTGTTGAAGATTCTGAAGATGGTAATATTGGAGCCAGAGCACTTAGAGCTGGATTGAAAGCGGAAAGAATTGTGTATAGGTTGTATAGAGCAATTGTATTTGCTGAAGCTACAGCAGATGCTGTAGATGTAGCATAATTGCTTGGACTTTCTAATACTACATAAGTGCTTGCAGAAGCACCTAAAGCTCCAGTGGTTTGACCTCTTGTATTAGATACACCAACCAAGTTTACTAAAGTATTGTTGTCAACATAATCTCCATAGACACTAGTATTGGCTTGAGAATTTTGTGTATAATCAAATACAGTCTCTGACACCTTATCCACAAATTGTGTGTATTCCTTGGTTTCAATAATCTTAGGTAAATTATTAACAAGACCATCTGTCTTATTATCATAAACTTGATCCATAAGCTTTTCACGAGGAGCTTCAAGTTCATAATTAAAGTCAAAGCGCTTAGCTTTAATAGTCCAGATATAATGACCTAATAATTGATTAGATTCATCTCCACCACTTTGATCTAGACGCTCTGTTATTTCATATACTTGACCACTTCTACCATTTGGACGAGTTGATCCATATTGAGATAATTCAATAAGATCTCCAGCTTTAGGTTCATAATTAGCAGCTGAAAGAGAACCACTTATTGCTGTTACTGTATTAGTAAAAGTTGCTATAGATACTACTGCGGTGAGATCTGCTTGCCCTTGTAAACCAAATTTACTTAATATAGCATTATCATTACTAATGGTTAATGCCATAATCATAGGTATGGGTGGTGCATATTGAACCAAGGGCATTTCTCCATAGAGATAATCCATAGCAGATAGATTAAATCCATTAATATAATAATTGACCTGTTGTCCAAATTGACTAATCTGTTCTTGCCACCAGCTATTAAATAAAGCTATTTCAGAAGCATTATTACTAACGTTTAAGTAATTAATTCCAGTTGTTCCATAAACACAATTGTAACCTCCGCTTAATTGTGGACCGACATCATCAACTCCTGGGGGTGTATAAGTTCCCGTATCAATGCAATATTGTGATATGTAAGAATTATAACCCATTAAAAAATATTTACTAAATAATCTAGAATTAATGGGATATATACTAAATAATATTGTAAATGAAGATTAAATCCTTATCAGATCTTGGTAATATGTATAGTGATATAGCTGCGGCTAAACACCAGGTTCAAGACACAATTGTTACAGAAAATACAGTTAATGATGTAAAATTAACTGATACAAGTGTCTATTTAAATGAGGCTAAATTTGCTACACCAGCTGGAACACCGCTTGGTGGTGGTGCTTCTAAAGAAGCTGTTAAGAAAGAAGAAGGTGTAGAAGTTAATCCAGTATGGTCAAAGAGTGGTCCAGAGGGATTAAAGGGAAATAATTTCAAAAAGGTAGACAACGTAGAAGATCCAGGTTCAGATCCTAAGGTAATGAAAAAGGCAGAAGAAGGAACCTCAGATAAAAACGTTCGTCAAAAAGAAAATGCAAAAATTACAACTTCTGAAGAAAAAGTTGTAGAATCTGCAACAAAAAGTAGTAAGTATAATTACAAACCAAAGTTTACTAATATGTCAAAACCAAAATTCGACCAATTATATGAGGATGCTATCAATCGCATTCCTTTCGCTGAAACCCAAGAAGAAATGGAAGCTGTTGCTCCAGCAACGGATGCAGCTGCTGATTCTTCAGAAGAAATGGGACATGAAGAAGAGATGCATCTGACTCATGAAGAAGCTATTGAAGTTTGTGAAAAGCTTCTTGCATTCCTTAAAAAAGATTTAGAACATGACATTGAGCATGACCCAGAAGAGTTAGCTAATGACAGTACTCATCACGAAGAAGAAGAAGAGGAAGAGGAAGAAGAAGAGGGTGATGAAATGGTTAAAGAAGAAGTAGAAGTATCTGATGAAGGTCACGTACTTGTAAATTCTAAAAAGGGTCACCCAGATAATGTTAGCAAGCCAGTTACTGTTGGTACAACAGGTGCTAGCAAGCCAGTAAAGCGTAAAGCTGAAGATGGAAAGATTCGTAATGAGCCAGAACCTAAAGAGGTTGAAGGTGATGAATCAGCACTTCATGGTAACAAGAACAAGCTGCAGAACATTAAGAATTTTACAGCTGGTGCTACCAAAGAGCCAAAAGTTGGCCAAGGTTTGTTTGACTAAGATTTAATCAATCTTATTATTTTAAAAACCTCTTAGCAATAAGAGGTTTTTTTATGGTCCTAATCTACGACCCGGGGTATACTTGGTGACAAAATTATCCAATGCTGCACCATCTGAAGTATTTTTAGTTTTATTAAAAGGTATATTTTGACCTTGAACTGGTTTCCAACCATCCATGAGTAGTTCATCTAATCCGTCTATCTCATTACCATTAGGATTAGACATCACCACCGGATTACGCACGGAGATATTTTCTTCATCTTTATTCTTATTAAATTGTTTATATCTTCTATCTAAGCGTGTAGCGGGCATAGCCATAGTAAATGGATCCCAATTTAAAGGAGCTATCTTTAAAGGTTTACCATTACCATCTTCTTGTAAGACTTCATAGAATTGTTCGGTTACCTTTTTATCTAAAACAAATAATGCCCAGATCAAAGCCTCTACTCTATCATCTAGGTATTTGTCTGATTGCTTTTTCCAAACACCATTGGCTTGTCTTACATAGGTCTTAAATTCATTAACGGTTTCTTTATCATAGATCTTAAGACAAGATAAAGTATTCATCCAATAGCGTAAATTAGCCATAGAGGTATATTTGCTATTAGTATGAGCAAAGACGCCAAGACGATGTTCATGATCTACCTTTTCAGTGTAAGAACCCATGCTTGGGGTAAACTTAACTAGATTCTCATAATGATGAGTATGAAGTAAGGTATCTATGACTTGTGCACCGCAATTATTACGTTCTACCACTAGAGGTGGTGATCCCCATTCTCTAGCAATCTCTACCAATTTACCAGCAAAATTAAATGGATCTAATCTATTGGAGGCAAAGGTAGCTACCTGTTCTATATTGGTTAAATCGGTGATATCTACTACTTGTATAACGGAATTAGCTCTACCAATACCTTCTCCTATATCTACCCCAATGCTATAAAAATGATTATCTTTTCTATCTTTATAAATACGATAATCTCCATCTTCATCAATGAGTATTGGATCTGCGGTTCCTTCTTCTAAGGATTTTAATTGCTCTGCATCCATAGCATTCTCCCCGGCTGCTCTAAATTGATTACCAAATTCTTGATCAAAAGCAGCTTGAGAACCCAAAGACTTTAAGGTTGTTTCTTTCCATTTTTCATCTCTTCCAGGTATTTCCCACCAATCTACTCGTTCAGCATGCCAACCATTTTTATTATCCACGGCTTCCGTATAGGTATTATAAAATAGATTACCCACCCCATTAGGTGTAGATAACATAAAGATTTTAGATTTCTTAGAGGAAGAAATAACAGGATATACCGATTCCCAAAAGCTATCCATGAATTCCGCGGGAATAAAGGCTGCTTCATCTAACAACAAACAGGAGATGGAACTACCACGAGCAGCATCGGAGGTGGTGGTACTAATCTGGATGCTAGAACCATTAGCCAGTTCCATACCTTCTTTAGCATAGGTTATTACCCCCGGCTTCATATAATTGGGTAACATCTCATAAGCTAGTTTAATACGCTTAAAGATGTTCTTGGCAGTCTCTTGTTTATTGGCTATGAGTAAGATACTAAAGTCATCATTAAAGCAAACCAACCATAAAGCAAAGATAGTTAATAAGGTGGTTTTACCTGCTTGTCGACTAGATAAGACTACAATGAATCGATGATCAGCTAAAGCCTTAAGGATACGCTTTTGATAATCATAAAGCTTAATAGGCTTTTTACCTGAATCAATATTAATGATATAAAAGAAGCGAGAGAAGTATAATATATTTTTACGTGCCTTCTCTAGCTCTTCGATCATGTCTGGCGTCCATTCAAATTGTGTTTCTGGCTCAGGTAAATTTTTATTACCTAAGTAAAACGTTTCTTTTTTAGGACGCGGCATGTTATTTAATATCTGTCTGCTCTTTAGACTTTTTGACCAATTCTAAATATCTTTTTCTTTCATTTTCTAAATAGATCACAATATCCTTTACTTGCATACGCCGACCGTGAAAGTCGCAATAATGATCTTGTGGAAGCTTTTTATAATCATCTAAGGTCATACTAATAATTATTGCAGATCTTTAATATAATGAGGTAAAAGATCTGCCTTTTCATTAGGAACACAAAGATAATCCTGAGAACCAAATCCAATATGATGTAAGGTATAATTAAGATTGCGAAGCTTTTCTAAAAGGTCTTCTCCGGTGGATCCATGCTTTTCAAGCCACATATGCTCTACTTCTACAAACATAATGGGGCGACATCTTTCTAAAAGCTTTTTAGCCCCGTCTAACAATTTGATTTCACAACCTTGGACATCAATCTTAATAAAATGAATCATCTTATTATCTGGCACTAAAGAATCAAGTTGAGTCATTCTTACTCTTTCTCCACCCTTACCAACATAATTAGCTCCCATATTAACACTAAGCGCATTTATATCAATAGGTTCCATTTCTACCCAATCTTCTTTATCCCCAAGAGCAACATTAAAGGTAGTAACATTTCTTAAATCATTTAAGAAGACATTACCGGTAGCTTGTTGAAAAATAATTCTTTGTGGTTCAATGGCTAAGATCTCTCCTGTTGGGCCAACCAAATTACCCATGGTTACGGTATGATAACCCAAATTAGAACCACAGTCTATGCATTTATCTCCCGGTTTAAGAATATTAATAACCAATTTATAAAACCAAGGTTCATATTCCTCTTGGGTGCTTAGATGATGACCAAAGGTGTCATTAGGAAGAATCATAAAAGCACCGCGTTTGTTTTTTACAATCAAAGTGCCTTGTTCAACATTTACAATTTTAGACATGTAATATATTTATTATCAATCAATTAATTGCACTGATTATCCATGATGGACTCTAATGCCCATAACTTCATTTTAGAGTAAGAGATATGTGGATAAACACTTAACATAGATTCTATTAAGAATCCTAGATTAGCCTCTCCAGATCTTACCATATCCCTTAAAGAGGCTTTTATTTGCATTTTCTCTAAATACTTACTTTTGAATTTAGATTTGTTATTAGAATACATGTTTATTAGGATATAATAAGTATACTTTTATTATTTAGAAATATCCAGGATATTAGTCATCCCAAGAGGAATTTCCCAAAATTTTCCTTATAGCGCGAAGCGCTCAAAAGCCGGGTAAGCCTTATAACCAATCCACCTCAATTAAAGTATTCCGAAGGATCTATTCCAACCTCTATCATTCCCTTATACATAGAAAGATAGAGATCATCTCTTACATCTTGTGGCATGGGACCATGATGATAATCCTTCCATTCCTTCTTTAATTCTAATTCATATTCACCAATAGCTCGCATTACCGCATCTTCATCGGATTTATCTATATTACGAAGCTTAGATGCCATTCCCTCCGCTACTGAATCTCCTGATGGGGATTTATCATCTACCGGTTCCATCATCTCTTCAAGACATTTACAAACATCCCGACCACATATAGGACAAATAGATTCTTTTATCTGTTGATACTTCTCAGCTAAGATCTTATATTGATCTCTCATAATGTTATTTTAAACGCTTTCCATTACATAAACCATCTGGAGTAATCTCTACAACTGAATAAGCATGACGTTTTAGCTTTATTAAGATAGCTGTCTTGGTTTCTGGATCTTCTGATGGATTACCATTTCTAATCCATTTACTAAATTCATAACCCATATCAAGAACCCGTCCAATAGCCTCTTTCTGTGCAGGTGGAACGGTTATTGGTGGTGCATCTCTTGTACCATATGGATCCATATCTTCCATAACGGCTTCTTGCACTTTTTCATACTTCTCAGCTAAGATCTTATATTGGTCTCTCATAATGTTATTATTACTTAGGTAAAAATACTATCATTGCTAATACATTTAAAAATCAAATACCTTTAACTTATTGTCTTTCTTATCTAAACCAATATTATCTATATGAATATCAAAGGTATCAACTGGCCAATGTTTAACCGTAGATATTCTTAGCATATAGTCAACCAAAAGACTAGCAATTGGATCCTTAACACTATAATACTCCAAGGTTTCAAATACACCCATATTCGGGGTTGGAGATAGAATATCCTTTGCTATAAATTCTCCCAAAGCATCTGGATCATTACTACTCTCCCCTCCATACCTACCAACCGTATCCCTTTCATTGTCTGTAACAATATTGTTCTTAATCCATTTCCAAATTGGTGTCTTTATAGATAAATCAAGCTTATCCATTATAGCATAGTGAGGAGTAATATCCTGAAATGTAACAAATATATTGTTTTTGTTATTAGCCATAAATGTTAGCTTTTTAAATTCAATATCACTAAATGTATCCCCATTTAAAGGTGTCTTCTTTACCTGATTGTTACCTATATCTGTAACTTGAGAATAACGACCTTGCGCTTCTACTACTGATTGATACTTCTCTGCCAGGATCTTATATTGATCTCTCATTGTGTTATTATTAACTTAGGTAAAAATACTATCCTTGTTTAATGTCTTAAGTTCTATTATTTAGGAGGTTGAGGATCCCGATACATCTTTCCTGCTCCCATAGAGAAATCTATGCTCCTGCCTTTGTTTTCTTTAAACCCTAAACTTTTATAAAACCGTACTAACCTATCTCGTGAAGTGGTTCCATGGGTTTTGTTTTCTATATCAGGTGTCAATATAATCCGTTTGCCAAGGCTATCTGCATATTTTATAAGCTCTTGCATGGCTTTAGTTCCTAAACCTTTACCCTGGTTTTCTTTACCCACAATCAATGTATCTAACACCAGATCATCTCCTCTTGTAGTTACAATAAACTGCTTGAGATTAAATTGAGCTTTAATCTTATCTGCTATTTCATCATGACCAGAGACTTCCAATACCCTCTCATAGGCTTCTTCTAGTAATTTGGCTGATTTGTCTCTCATTGTGTTTTATTATTTAGAAATTAAAGCGCGCCCCCTATAGGAATTCCCGCAAAAAATTTTATTATAAAAAAAATTTGCGTGGCAGGGGGGGGTATAGGAAAACCCCTAAAAAATTTTGGGAAAACTAGGGATGAGCGGGGGCCCTATTAGATTTTCTCATAGTATATAAAATCTAATTTTCACGCTTGACTATCTTATAAACTTATTTTATATAGCTCCCATGATTTAAAAATTCTTAATTTATATAAGAGGTAGATATATAACAGCTTATATTATATATCCACCTATATATTATATAATATTATTTATTATATA
>Ga0164297_10005915_pt1 | contig 10355 bp, 10 predicted proteins | sample GEODES058metaG_FD_113539 | JGI IMG/M metagenome (GOLD analysis project Ga0164297, IMG submission 113539) | Dystrophic lake water microbial communities from Trout Bog Lake, Wisconsin, USA - GEODES058 metaG | ecosystem: Environmental > Aquatic > Freshwater > Lake | place: USA: Trout Bog Lake...
CGGAACTTGCTAAAATCGAGGGACTTCTTAATAATCGTCCCCGAAAGCGACTTGGATACAAAACACCTCACGAGGTCTTTACCAAATCTTTCAACCCAGTTGCACTTCGTGCGTGAATCCAAGAAATTTCATAATTTACCGATCTCTGAATTAAATTTTACTGATTTTTATTCAGGTGAAGTTCAAAATTATACAGTAGTATTTTCTGCAAATGTAAGTAAACAAGATATTATAAAACACATTCCACAACGTAAAATTAAATTTTCAATTTCACATGATAGTAATCCGGCATTAGCGCAATCAAACATAGCTGATGTTGTTTATCATAATGGTAAATACATTTACACTTGTTCCATTGGACCGGGCGATTAGAAGTCGAGAGCCACGGCCGGGTCGTGGCCATAAAAATATGAGATTTAGGCAATTGAATACCTGTATAATATCCGCTGGGATAATGGTTGAATCCGATAGCCGAAAGAATCTGGATCGGATTGAAATTATCCGTGTGATGGATCAGCGCGCGCATCAACAAGAACCATAACGAGACGATGACGATGTTACATTCCTCCGACCCCCTTCTCCAACCTTTCCATCTCAAGCACCTCACGTTGAAAAACCGCTTCATGTCCACGGCGCATGAGCCGGCCTATACGGAAGATGGGTTTCCGCAAAAGCGCTATCGGCTTTATCACGAGGAGAAAGCCAAAGGCGGCATCGCGCTCACCATGATCGGTGGATCGTCGGTTGTGTCGCAAGACAGTCCGCAGGCCTTTGGCAATATCGAATTGTTTCGCGATGAGGTTGTGCCGCATCTGAAAGCGCTGACTGACGCGGTGCATTCTCACGGCGCGGCAGTGATGATTCAAATCACGCATTTGGGCCGTCGCACCAGCTGGAACAAGAAAGAATGGTTGCCTGTTTTGGCCCCTTCGGCCGTGCGCGAACAGGCGCATCGGGCATTCCCGAAAGTGATCGAGGATTGGGATATCGAACGCATCATCCGTGATTACGCCGACGCGGCCGAGCGCTGCAAAGCAGGCGGTATGGATGGTATCGAGTTTGAAATGTATGGGCATCTTATTGATCAATTTTGGTCGCCCGCCACCAACAAGCGCGATGATGAGTATGGCGGCACGCTCGACAATCGCACACGCTTTGCACGCGAGGTTTTAGCGTCCGTCAGAAAGCGTGTTGGGCCTGATTTTATTCTCGGCGCGCGTCTGGTGTGTGATGAAGATTGGGAGTTGGGTCTCACGCGCGAAGAGGGCGTCGCGATCACGAAGCGATTGCTTGCGACGGGGCATCTTGATTTCTTGAACATCATCAAAGGCCATATCGATACGGATGAAGCGCTTTCTCATGTCATTCCCGGCATGGGCACGCCCTCTGCGCCAAGCCTCGATTTTGCGGGTGAGATCAAAGAGACAACGCAATTTCCGGTCTTTCACGCCGCCCGCATTCAAGACGTTGCGACGGTGCGGCACGCGGTTGCGAGCGGCAAGCTCGATATGGTGGGGATGACGCGCGCGCATATGGCCGATCCGCATATCGCGAAAAAAGTGATGGAAGGCCGCGAGCATGAAATCCGCCCTTGCGTCGGCATGGGCTATTGCATCGATCGCATTTATTTCGGCGGTGAGGCTTTGTGCATTCACAATGCTGCAACGGGTCGTGAAGCAACGATGCCGCATGTGGTTACAAAAAATGCAGGGCCGCATAAGACTGTTGTCGTTGTCGGCGCAGGCCCCGCCGGATTGGAAGCGGCCCGTGTGGCTTCTGCCAAAGGCCATCACGTCACCGTGTTTGAAGCATCCGATAAAGCAGGCGGGCAAGTGTTGATCACCGCAGGGCTCAAACGTCGCCGCGAGATCATGGGCATCATTGATTGGCGGATAGCGGAATGTGAGCGGCAGGGCGTCACCTTCCGCTTCAACACCTATGCGGAAATCGACGATGTGATGGCGTTAAATCCCGACGTGGTGATCATCGCAACAGGCGGCGTGCCGAACACGTCGTTTTTGACATCGGGCGAAGAGCTTGTGACGACGACATGGGATATTCTCTCCGGCACGGCCAAGCCAGGCGACACTGTTTTGCTTTATGATGACAATGGCAATCACCCGGGCTTTACCGCTGCGGAATTTTTGGCTGGTGCCGGATCAAAACTCGAAATCGCAACACCCGAGCGTGTGCTCGCTCCTGAAGTGGGCGGTACCAATTACCCGATTTACTTTAAGGCCATTCACAAGGCGAATGCCACAATCAGCCTCAATCTCCGGCTTGAAGGTGTGAGGCGAGAGGGCAATCAGCTCGTTGCCAGTTTGTTCAATGATTATGATCGCTCCCGCACCGAGCGTCGGGTCGATCAGGTTGTGGTTGAGCATGGCACGCTCGCCAATGATGATCTCTATTATGAGCTCAAACCCATGTCGCGAAACGGCGGCGAGGTGGATTATCGCGCCTTGGAGGAAGGCCGCGCGCAGGCCGTGGTCAGGCATCCTGAGGCCGCGTTCACGCTCTATCGGATCGGCGATGCGGTCGTGTCCCGCAACATCCACGCGGCGATTTATGACGCGCTGCGCCTCATGAAGGATATTTAAGACCCCCGAGGGCAAGAAAAGGCCCGATGCGGCAGGGTTTCATCTTGCAAGTGTTGCTCAATTGAGCTACAGAAAACAGCCTGACGAGGAGGGGCTTCATGTCTGCAAATGCTTTTGTGCGCGCCCGGATTGATGGGCAATTAAAGGACGAAGCGGAAACGGTTTTGAACTATTTCGGCTTGACCGTCTCGGATGCCGTTCGAATGACGCTTACCCGTATCGCTCATGACAAGGCCTTGCCATTGGAATTGAAGGTTCCGAATGCAGAGACGCAGGCCGCCATCGCCGAGTCGCGCGCGCTGATGGCCAAGCGTCAAGCGCGTTTCCGCGACGCGACGGACATGCTGAATGCGCTTGAAGCCAAAAGCCGCTGATAAAAAGCGGGCCAGTCCACCACGATCCTGCGACTTTACAAAGCAATTTGCCAAAGATTGGGAGCGGCTGTCGCGCTCCGGCCGCTACGACATGATGCGCCTTAAGGAGGCCATCTTATTGCTCATAGCGAATGACGCGCCATTGGGTGCGGAATGGCTGGATCACCCGCTAAAGGGCGACTGGGCCGATCATCGCGAATGCCACATTGGCGGCGACTTTCTCTTGATCTACCAGCTCGAAGGCGCTCAGATTAATTTTGTTCGGGCTGGCACCCACGCCGAGTTGTTTGAATAAGGCGATGCTGTGCTTCGCATCTCTTATCGCCGCGATGTGCGCGGATGGCTTGGTTCAACGAGTTTATTCTTGAAGGGTCGCGTATAAATTGTTACATGTAACGCCATCGGAGGCGGCATCATGGCAAGTTCTGCGGAACGGGTGAGACAGCATCGGCAGAGTTTGAGGTTGGCTGGGCTCCGGCCGGTTCAGCTTTGGGTGCCTGATACGCGTAAAGCCGAATTTGCCGCGGAGTGCAAAAGACAGTCCCGCTTGGTGCGAGATGATCCGCATGACATCGAGATTGTGGACTGGGCCAATCGCATCGCGGATCGTGATGGATGGCGCTGAGACGCGGGGATATCGTCACTGTTGCTTTGCAGGGCGATTATGGCAAGCCAAGGCCTGCGATGATTATTCAAAGCGATCTCTTTAGCGAGCATCCCTCAGTCACGATCCTGCCCATTACCAGTGAATTGCGCCAAGCGCCTCTGTTCCGGATTGCCATCGAACCAAGCGTCGCAAACGGCCTTCGAAATGCGTCGGAAATCATGGTGGACAAGGCACAAACCATTGCGTTGGACAAGATCGGTGAGCGCATCGGGTGCGGTGATGATGAGACGCTCTCCCGCGTCAACCAAGCTTTGGCGGTGTTTTTAGGATTGGTTTAGCCACTCTTGGTCGCTCGTCCCATTGTCACTCGTCTCTTGGTCGAAAGGGTGAGTAACATGCCAATTGAAAGCCGCGCTCTATCTCGTTACCACTAATTTCATATCGGGAGGAGACTGCCATGGTGTCGTCAATTTATGACCGTGATCTGGATAAAAACCGGGCCAATTATCGCCCCTTGACGCCGGTGTCTTTTTTGGAGCGGACGGCGGATGTCTTCCCAGATCGCATCGCCATCATTCATGGGCCTTTGCGTAGAACCTATCGTGAGTTTCACGCGCGCTCGAAAAAGCTCGCCTCCGCTTTGGCAAAGCGAGGCATCGGGCGCGGCGATACCGTGGCTGTGCTTCTCGCCAACACGCCCGCGATGCTTGAATGCCACTATGGCGTGCCGATGACGGGCGCGGTGCTCAACACGCTCAATACGCGTCTTGATGCGGCGATCCTCGCCTTTTCGCTCGATCATGGTGAAGCGAAGATTGTCATTGTGGATCGTGAATTTTCCAAAGTGATGAAAGAGGCGCTTGGTCAATGCACGGTGAAGCCGCTTGTCATTGATTATGATGATCCGGAATTTACCGGCGCGGGTGAGCGCATTGGCTCTCTCGAATACGAAGACTTTATCAAAGACGAGAGTGCGGATTATGTCCGCATGGCTCCTGATGATGAGTGGGATGCGATTTCACTCAATTACACATCCGGCACAACGGGCAATCCGAAAGGTGTTGTCTATCATCATCGCGGCGCCTATCTGCTCGCACAAGGCAATGTGTTGACCTGCAATATGGCGAAACATCCGGTCTATCTCTGGACCTTGCCGATGTTTCATTGCAATGGCTGGTGCTTTCCGTGGTCCATCTCGGTTGCAGCCGGCACGCATGTGTGCTTGCGCCAAGTGCGCGCGAAATTGATGTATGAGGCGATCGCAGAGCACAAAGTCACGCATTTGTGTGGTGCGCCGATTGTGATGTCCACTTTGCTCAATGCGCCAGCGGATGAAAAGAAACCGTTGCCGCATGTGGTTGAATTTTTCACCGCCGCTGCTCCGCCACCGGCTGCTGTGTTGGGCGCGATGAAAGCGGCGGGCTTTAATGTCACCCATCTTTATGGCTTGACCGAAACCTATGGCCCCGCCGTTGTGAATGATTGGCAATCGGATTGGGATGCGCTTGAGCCTGTCGCGCAAGCCGCGAAAAAATCGCGCCAAGGTGTGCGCTATATGGCGTTAGAAGATCTCGACATCATTGATCCTGAAACCATGCAGCCCGTGCCGAAAGATGGTGAGACGATGGGCGAGGCGATGTTTGCCGGCAATGTCGTGATGAAGGGCTATCTCAAAAACAAAAAAGCCACCGACGAGGCCTTTGCCGGCGGTTGGTTCCATTCCGGCGATTTGGGTGTGCGCCATCCCGATGGCTATATCCAACTCAAAGATCGCTCCAAAGACATCATCATTTCCGGCGGCGAGAATATCTCGTCGATTGAAGTCGAAGATGCGTTGTTCAAACATCCCGCTGTTCAAGCCGCTGCCGTTGTCGCCAAGCCCGATGACAAATGGGGCGAGACGCCTTGCGCCTTCGTCGAATTAAAGCCGCAACAGAGTGTCACAGCAGAAGAACTCATCGCCTGGTGTCGCGAGCATCTCGCCAGCTATAAAATCCCGCGCACCATCGTGTTCGAAGACCTGCCAAAAACATCGACCGGAAAAATCCAGAAATATGTTTTGAGAGAGCGGGCGAAGGGCGTATAAACTTTAAGCACTGCCCACGATAAAATGAGCCATCAACCCGTGCGGCAGTGTCGGCTTAGAAAGCAGAATTGCGTCGCCCATGCCAACCCGTGTTAAAGATATTATCCGTCGTTTAGAAGGCGACGGATGGATCTTGGTTGCAACCAGAGGTAGCCATCGACAATATTCGCACCCAGTAAAGCGCGGAAAAGTCACGGTCCCGGGGAAATTGAGCGCAGACTTGCAAGCTGGCACATTAAAGAGCATTTTAAGGCAGGCGGGATTGACGGAGTAACCCATGCGTTACGCGGTTGTGATTGAAAAGGGCGAGCGGAATTATTCAGCCTATGTGCCTGATTTGCCCGGCTGCGTTTCGGTCGGCGATACGCTTGACGAGGTCAGGTCCGAAATTCGCCAAGCGATTGTGTTTCACCTTGATGGTATGCGGGCGGATGGTGAAATTCCGCCCGTCCCATCAAGCCAGGCTGATTATATCGATACTGATGATAAGGCCGCTTAAGACTTAGCCCCTTGTGCGCGCCATAAGGCCGTCCGACTAATTCGCCTCGTCCGAGAGCCGTTTTGCAATTGCTTCAATCTGGCCAGCCGCACCGGCGATGGCGGCGGCGATTTCTAATTCGGTTTTGTTGGCGGCTGTTTCAAGAATCGCGCGGTCTTCCTTGAGGTTTGCGAGCTCGCTCGTGACCGCAGACAATTTATTTTTGATCTCTTCGCGCTCATCCATAAAGGTGATGGCGGCCATCACGGTCAGGCGGCTGTCGCCAATCTCGCCGAAGGCTGTGCGCATCTCGCCGATTTTTTTATCCAATTCCGCCGCAAGCCGCATCAAATGCGCTTCTTGCCCGTCATTGCAGGCGATGCGATAAATTTTTTCGGCGACGGTGACGGTGACTTGCCCCATGATCGCGCCCTATTCCTTTTTCGCAAGTTCGCCCAAGACTTCGCGAACAAGCGTGGTGGACCGGTCAATGCGCCGCAAAAGCTCGGTCATAATGGCATCCATGCGGGTCGTTTTGGCGAGGGCCGTGTCGAGTTCCATCGCAAGGCGCGCCCGATCATCCTGCATGATCGCCAATTCATCCTTCAGCGTCGAGAGCGACCGGTCATCTTCAGCGCGGCGCGCGACAACGCGCTCCAAATTGGCAACAGCGTTGCGAAGCTGGCCGATCGATTGCGTAAGCGCCGGAGAAACCGTCTTGGTCATGATTTAGCGAAGTCTTAGCATCACGAGAAATCGGATAACACTGTCAGTGCGCAAAAAAACCCGCAACTGTTTCAATCAGCTGCGGGTTGCAATTTACGTGAAGTCTCAAGCCGCCGTCAATTGCAGCGGCTGATTGGGCTGTGAGAAGCGCTCAATAGGTCGCGTCCGGCATCGAGGCCTTTTTCCGTTCGATATAGTCGCGCAGCGCCTCGTCGATGCCCGGGTCGATAGCGGGGGCTTCATATTCGGCCAACATGCGCTTGAAAATGGAATTGGCGCGCTGGGCGGCGTCTTTGCGGCCTTCCGCATCCCATTGCTCGAAGGAATTGTTGTCGGCAACCGACGAGCGGTAAAACGCCGTCTCGAAATTGGCCTGGGTATGGGCGGAGCCTAAGAAATGCCCGCCCGGAGGCACTTCGCGGAAGGCTTCCATGGCTTGGCCATTCTCGCTCATGTCAATGCCCTTGGCCAAGACATGCATGGCACCAAGCTGGTCCATATCCATGATGAATTTCTCATAGGATGAGGCCAGTCCGCCTTCCATCCAACCTGCTGCGTGAAGCACGAAATTCGTGCCCGCCAGCAAAGTCGGCATCAACGTATTGGCGCTCTCATAGGCTGCTTGCGCGTCCGGGAGCTTTGAGGCGCAAAGCGATCCGCCGGTGCGGAACGGCATTTTCATGCGGCGGGCGAGCTGAGCCGCGCCAAAAATCGCCAGCGAGCCTTCTGGCGTGCCAAACGTCGGCGCGCCCGATTGCATCGACAAAGTGGACACGAAAGTGCCGAAAATCACCGGCGCGCCGGGCCGCACAAGCTGCACGAATGAGGTTCCCGCCCAGACTTCGGCCAAGACTTGCGTCAAAGTTCCGGCAATCGTCACCGGGCTCATCGCGCCTGAGAGAATAAAGGGCGTGATGATGCAGGCCTGATTGTTGCGGGCGTAGACTTCCGCTGCGCCAAGCATCGTGTTGTCCCACACCATCGGGGAATTGGCGTTGATCAGGCTGGTGGTGACGGTGTTGTGGTCAATAAATTCCTCACCAAACAGGATTTTTGCCAGATTAACCGTGTCCTGCGCGCGGTCGGGATGCGTCACGGAGCCCATATAGGGCTTATCCGAATAGCGCATATGGGCGTACACCATCTCCAAATGGCGCTTATTCACCGGCAAATCGACGGGTTCGCACACCGTGCCGCCCGAATGATGCATATGCGGGCTCATATAAGCGAGTTTCACGAAATTCTGGAAATCCTCGATGGTGCCGTAGCGACGGCCATTGTCGAGATCGTGAACGAAGGGAGAGCCATAAACCGGCGCGAAAACCGTGTTTTTACCGCCGATTTGGACGGTTCTGGCCGGGTTGCGGCCATGTTGGGTATATTCAGCGGGAACCGTCGCAATCAGCTTTTTCGCGAGTCCGCGCGGAAATCTCACCCGCTCACCCTTGATGTCGCAACCGGCGTCTTTCAACAGTTTGAGCGCATTGGGATAGTCGCGAAACTCAATGCCGATTTCTTCCAAGAGAATTTCAGCATTGTTTTCAATGATTTGAAGCCCCTCTTCGGAGAGAAATTCCACCAGCGGGCTGTTGCGGGTGATGAAGGGGATGGAGAGATTGCCGCGTGAGGTGCGAGCGGCGCGGCGCGCTTCGCGGCCGCGGCGGGCGTGTTCGGGATGTCCTTCGGCGCTGGGTTCGGTCATGGGTTCTATCCCGCATGTGAGGGTTTCGGCTGTTTCATCGAATCTAGGGGCGTTGCGCCCGACAAACTGCCTTAATCCCGTCATTTCTTGTCGCGTGCCGCCATCAATCGTGAGGAATATTCAATCGACACATGAGCCAATCCGATTGTGGTGACATGGCGGGGTGGGGATACCTTGTGTCGAAAAGCCGTTAGAAAAATGCCACATGATCAGCACATTGAGCATCCATCTCCAATAACACGCCGCCAAATGATCGGCACAGGCCAAAAGGATCCAAAAGCCATGAAGACACATGCAAAGGTTGTGGTGATCGGTGGAGGTGTTGTCGGGGTGTCAACGCTCTATCATCTGGCGAAAAAGGGCTGGAGCGATGTCGTTCTGATCGAGCGGAAAGAATTGACCTCCGGCTCGACATGGCATGCCGCCGGATTGCTGCCGCTGTTCAACCTGTCTTATTCGGTGGGCCAGCTCCACAAATACTCGGTCGGCCTTTATAAAACGCTCGAGGCAGAAACTGGGCAATCGGTTGGCTTCAAGCAAGTCTCGAATATTCGTCTCGCCCGCACCAAGGATCGCTGGGACGAGTTCATGTATTATGCGGGTGTCGCGCAAACCATCGGCGTGAAGGTCAATCTCTTGACCCCCGAGCAGGTCAAAGACGTCTGGCCGATGGCGGAGATTGATGGGCTGATCGGCGCTATTCAGCATCCCGATGACGGCTATATCCAACCCGCCGATCTGACCCAAGCGCTTGCGAAAGGCGCTCGCACGCGCGGCGCTGAAATCTATCGCAACACAGTCGTGCAAGGCATTGAGCGCACCGCATCGGGTGAATGGCTCGTGAAGACGGACAAAGGCGATATCACATGTGAGCATATCGTCTCGGCGTCCGGCAATTTCGCGCGCAAAACGGGTGAGATGCTCGGCATCGATGTGCCTGTGATCCCTGTCGAGCATCAATATATCGTCACCGAGCCGCATCCTGCGGTTCAAGAGCGTCACGCGAAAGGCTTGCCCGAAATGGGCGTGCTGCGTGAGGCGGATTCATCCTGGTATCTGCGCGAAGAAGCCGGTGGCTTCATTCTCGGCCCTTATGAGAAGGGCGCGCCCGTGTGCTATGTCGATGGGCCTGACAAAGAGAGCGAATACGAATTGTTCCAAGAGGATCTTGATCGTCTCGCCCCCCATATCGAAACCGCGATTGCGCGTGTGCCGGCCTTCGGCGAAGTGGGCGTCAAGAAAGTCTATAATGGCGCGATTGCCTATACGCCGGATGGCAACCCGATTGTCGGCCCCGCATGGGATTTGCCGAATGTTTGGTTGAATGAAGGCCACAGCTTCGGCGTCACAGCGGCTGGCGGCGCAGGCTGGCAGCTCGCCGAATGGATCGTCGATGGCGAGCCCACAGTCGATATGATGGGCGTCGATCCGCGTCGCTTCGGGCCTTATGCCGGGCGCGGTTATTTGCGCGAGAAAAACGAAGAGGCGTATGCGAATGTCTTCACGCCGCATTATCCGGATGAAGAGCGGATTGCGACGCGGCCTTTGCGTCAAACACCCTGCTATGATCGTATGAAAGCTTTGGGTGCCGTGTTCGGCTCCGTCTATGGATGGGAGCGTCCGAATTGGTTCGCGCCAAAGGGCTATGAAGTGCCTGCGTCTGAGCTCAATGTGGATGATGTGCTCTTGAATGAAAATCATGCGCCTGCGGCGGATGACGGAAAAATCAAAGAGAAATGGAGCTTCCGTCGCTCGAATTATTTCCCCTTTGTCGGCGACGAA
>Ga0164297_10005916_pt1 | contig 10355 bp, 11 predicted proteins | sample GEODES058metaG_FD_113539 | JGI IMG/M metagenome (GOLD analysis project Ga0164297, IMG submission 113539) | Dystrophic lake water microbial communities from Trout Bog Lake, Wisconsin, USA - GEODES058 metaG | ecosystem: Environmental > Aquatic > Freshwater > Lake | place: USA: Trout Bog Lake...
TGAATATGGGGCACCTCCGCATGGTGGTATTGCTTTTGGCTTCGACAGGCTTGTTTCTATCTTCGCCGGACTTGATTCGATACGCGATGTGATGGCATTCCCGAAAAATAATTCGGGTCGCGATCTGATGATCGATACGCCTTCAACCATCTCGCCCGAACAAATGCACGAATTGAAAATTAAAACCGCACTATAATTTTATAGCCCAAAAAGAGTTATACTGTTAAATATTTATTAGATGAAAAAACTGATACCCCTGATCTGCTTTTTCCTGATCACCAGCTACTCTTGTAAAAAAGATAGTTTCGACGCCGCCGCACAAGCTGCCACCGATGATGCATCGATCCAGGCTTATATAAAAAGTAACAACATTACCAATGCGGTCAAGGATCCTTCCGGATTGTATTACCAGGTAGTTACCGCCGGGACGGGAAACTATCCAAAGAGCTCATCAGTTATTACCGTAAATTCTGTAGGTAAACTGCTCAATGGCACCGTATTTGATACCGAAACATCCTTAAACATCCCACTTAATAATGTGATACAAGGCTGGCAGATCGGACTGCTGCACATCAATACCGGCGGTCGGATACTCCTGATGGTTCCCTCGGCATTGGGCTATGGCAATACAGCCAACGGTAATATCCCCAAAAACTCGGTATTGATATTTACAGTCGATCTGTTAGGATTTAGTAATTGAGTTGTTTAAGCTATATCAAATTCAACTTGTTTTGATATAGCTGAATCCAATTGTCAAAACATTATATTAGGTCAAAATTACTTAGCAATGAAAAGATTTTGGCTAATCATATTTTGTGCCTGTTCGGCTTCAGTATTTGCACAAACAACTGCGCTCAAAGCCCTGGTAGCTAAAAAAGCTGATTCCCTGTTTTCCCAAACGGTAACCTGGCGCCGTGATTTTCACCAAAACCCCGAATTAGGTAACCGTGAGGTACGTACAGCAGGAATTGTAGCCAATTACCTGCGATCTCTGGGACTTGAGGTAAAGACCGGTGTGGCAACTACTGGTGTGGTAGCCCTGCTAAAAGGCGCCTACCCCGGCCCGGTAGTAGCTTTACGCTCCGAATTGGATGCCTTGCCAGTGACCGAACACCCGCATGTTCCCTTTAACTCAACTGTTACTACCAACTATAATAGCCAAACTGTAGGCGTAATGCACGCTTGTGGTCACGATACACACATGGCCATGTTACTTACGGTAGCCGAAATATTAACCTCCATAAAAAGCCAGTTACACGGTTCGGTCAAATTTATTTTTCAACCTGCGGAAGAGGGTACCCCAATGGGCGAAAAGGGCGGTGCCGAGGAAATGGTTAAAGAAGGTGTTTTAGAAAATCCTAAAGTTGATGTGATCTTCGCGCAGCATATCTTCTCGTACATGCCTTCCGGTACCATTTACTACCGCCCGGGCGGTGCCCTGGCTTCTGTAAATGATATGAAGATCATTATCAAAGGCAAATCTTCGCATGGGGCAGAACCCTGGTTCTCGGTCGACCCGATCGTTACCTCAGCGGAGATCATCACCAGCCTGCAAACCATCGTCAGTCGCAATGTCAACCTGAAAGAAAATCCGGCTGTGGTTACCATCGCCGCCATCAACGGTGGGAATCGTCATAATATCATCCCCGAAAAAGTTGAAATGCTGGGTACACTTCGTGCGATGACCGTTGCCGATGAGGAATTATTGAAGAAAAGGGTTCGGGAGATCGTAAATAATATCGCCGAAGCCAACGGTGCAAGTGCTGAAGTTTATATACCTTACAGCGTACATTTCCCGGCTACGTATAACGATCCGGCGTTGACAGCGCAAATGCTGCCCACCCTGCAACAAACAGCCGGTGTTGAAAATACCATCCTTGGACCGCCTATGACCGGATCAGAAGATATGAGTTATTTTCAGGAGAAGGTACCGGGCCTGGATGTTTTCCTTGGTGCCATGCCCAAAGGAGCTGACCCTAAAACGGTAGCATCCAACCATTCACCTGATTTTTATGTGGATGAAAGTGTGTTTCCGCTGGGTGTAAAAACGCTGTGCAACCTGACTTTAGATTATTTGAATAAGTCGAATTGACGAAAGGCTATTAAACACCAGCATTTGCTACCTATAGGTCTTTAAAATCATTATTCCTCTAAAATCCTACACCATTATCCTGAATGTTAATATGTTAGTATTTATTCATTGAAAAAAGTCAATTATAGCAATAGCTTTATATTGTCAGTTAAATGTTACTACCTTTTGTTTGTTGGATTGGTTAATTAGATTTCAGATCAGCCGGGCTTGAAAACCTGGCTGATTCTTTTTCTGCCAATTGTCAAATCTGCTGCACTCCTTTCGGAGATCATTTGGTTAAACGTACATTTGTTAGATGACACAGGTAAGTGAGATCAGGTGCCCGCATTGCGGCAAGTGGACGATGTGGCAGGGGAATATCGACGATCGTTGCATCAATTGTGGTGAGTTCCTCGAAACACGCCGTTTTTCCCGCGAGGTTGAAAAAAGGATCAACAAGCAATTAAAAGCGGAGTACGATTACTTTTCGATCAAACCCGGAGACAGCCCTTTCAGACGTCTTTTTAAATTTTCTTTCAATACGGTAAGGTGGAGTATGTACTATGTGCAACTGGTTATATTCACGTTTGTTACTATTCTCATATTTGTGATCAGCCTGCTGGCTGGCTGATCAACCCTACGCTTCAACCCTTTTTGCTCTAAAGTTTCAGGAGGCCTCTTGCTTTTATCGAAATTTTTTAACGTAAATTTGATATAAGCCAATTCATCCTAACATGAGCCATTCAAGTGAAATAAAATGCCCGCACTGCGGTCAGTGGACCACGTGGACAGGTAAAGTGCACGAAACATGCCAACACTGTAACGGTGTATTGGATCCCCAGCGTTTCTCGCAGGCAGCTGAAAAAAAAATTAAAAAAGTAGAAAATCCAAGAAAGGCAGATTTCTTTCCGCCGAATGCGAAAGACGGCCCCGTTACTCGCGAACTTAAAGGATTGGTCAACGCGATGGGATGGATCGTATTTTATTCGGAGGTAGCCTTTTATTGCGCGGTCATCGGGGTGATCGTTATTATTGGCTTTATTGCCGGCTAAATGAAAACCTTATTTAATCCCTGGTTCATCCTGGGTTGCTTAACATGGGTTTTGATCTATACAACTCGCAAATTTGGACATCCTGTTCCGTTCATCAACGGCTTCATCGACGATGCTTTTGCAATCCCCGTCATAGCCAACCTCACGCTATGTTATATGCGGGTAATAGTAATACGCAGCAATTACTATGTGCTCTCGCCCTGGAAAGTAACTTTTATTGTGGCTTATGTAAGCCTGGTATTTGAAGTGCTTTTACCATTGCTATCAAAACGCTATACCGGCGACTGGATTGACGCGCTGCTTTACTTTATCGGTGGTTTATTTTTCTATTTTGTAATGAATAAGCCTCTGGTTAGCCGGATGCCTTGAGTGAAGTTTCTTAACCGCTGATTCGTGTGTCCCGATAGCTATAGGGAAGTCTGGTAGTGCTGATATTTTGTGCCCAAATGACCCAGGGACAAAGGACAAAGGATGAAGGACTAAGGACAAAGGACTAAGGACAAATGACGAAGGACAAATGACCAATGACCAATGACCAATGACCAATGCCCCTTTTAAGGTATCTTCTTAAAATCATAGGGATCGTACTCCACAAAATCGGCTACCTTGACACGTACACCGGTTACTTTCCCATCGACAACAGTAAAAGGGAAAATAGCCTTACCAAGTATAGGGTCTGAGAAAGTGACATAAAAACGATTGCCCCCCAGCGGTTGCAATCTGGCAAACATTTTTGGATGATGTTCGAAGCGCATTTCCAGATCGTTGTTGGCTCCATGAGAAACGGTCATATTGCCGTAGAGGTCGTTCACATATTTGCCTACATATTCTGATGTGGGTAATGCGGTATGCGGGTTCAATGCAACCGTATCGCGCAATTTTTTGTCGTTAGCGGCATCGGCCTGCAGCTGGTTTTTAAAATAGGCCAGGTATTTTCCGTTAACATCTTCAAATGGCTTATGGAGATAGGCATCGATGATATCCCATTTAAGCGCTTCAAACAGGTCGTTCTGGTCGGTATTCGTCAGGATAATAATGCCCAGTTTGTCTTTAGGCAACAAAGTAACAGATGAAACGTACCCGTTGACACCGCCGGTATGCATCACTATCCGGTGATTGTTATAGTCCTCCAGTTCCCATCCCAGGCCATAGAGCGAATAATCAACCTCGCCGCCCACGTGGCCCGAATTGCCCACAATGTCCTGGGGCTGCCGGGTGAGCCGGATGGCTTCAGCAGGGATAACCTGCCTTTGACCAACTTTACCATCATCAAGCAGTGCCAGTACCCATTTGCTCAGGTCGTTGACAGATGAACTGATGGCACCGGCCGGAGCCAAACCATCGATATTGCAATACGGAATAGCATTAAGCTGTCCGTTAACCAGCGTATGCGGTGCCGTGCGGTTAAGCGAGCGGGTAATATCAGACGATAGCGCAAGGGTATTACCCATACCCAGCGGCGCAAAAATATTTTCTCGAACAAACACCTCCCATGGCTTACCGGTCACCACGGGTATGATCTGCCCCGCGGTTAAAAATGCCGAATTGGTATAGCCCCAGGTAGTACGGAAGGGATAAACGGCTTTAACATGGCTCATTTTTTCCATTACCTGATCGCGGGTAAGGTCGGTATTGTAAAAAGTAAAATCACCCTGAAAGGTTCTGAAACCGATCCGGTGGCATAGCAGGTCGCGGATCATGGCCTCCTGACTGGCATAAGCGTTATCGAGTTTCCATTGGGGCAGGTATTTATTCACTTTATCATCCAGGGAAAGTTTGCCCTGCACCTGAAGCATGGCCAGTGCCGTTGCGGTAAATGCTTTGGTATTGCTTCCGATCATGAACAGCGTATTTTCATCAACTTTATTGTTCAGACCCAGCTCCTTGATGCCATATCCTTTCATCTTTACCACTTTCCCATCTTTCACAATACAGATCGCTACACCGGGTATGCGCCAGTTGGTCATGGCCTTATTGATATAGTTATCCAGACTGTCGCTGATGAATTTGCTGCGGTCAACCTTCTGTGCCAGGGAGGCCGATGTAACGATGATAATACCGACGAGTGTGAGGTAAAATTTTTTCATGACGGATGATTAAATTGCGGGCTGGTAAATTACTAATTTAACGCCAAAATTCATCCGGTAGTAAAAGAACTATTAAATTCCAAAATATGAAAACAAGCTTTTTTCGCCCCGCAGTCGCAATGTTGTTTTTCGCCCTGGCATTGGGTGTACATACCAAAGTGCAGGCACAACGTGGTGCAATTAACTGGGCCAAAGATGGCTACCAGTATTTTTCGACCGGAAGAAACGGTGGTATCGATGAATTGGATACCCGCGATTCAGCCAAACGGACAACCGTGATCACGAAAGAAATGTTAACGCCCGCGGGCAAATCTACGCTCGGGGTCAGTGGCTTCAAGTTCTCGGAAGACGACAGCAAGGTGATGATATTTACCAATACCAAAAGAGTATGGCGATACAACACCCGGGGCGACTACTGGGTTTACGATATCAATGCCAAAACCCTGAAACAGCTGGGTATCGGCAAACCGGAATCCTCGTTGATGTTTGCTAAATTTTCGCCAGATGGCAGCAAAGCGGCCTATGTTAGCGAACATAATATTTTTGTGGAAGACCTGGCAAGCGGTAATATCAAACAACTCACCTTTGATGGCGAAAAGAAACTGATCAACGGTACCTTTGACTGGGTTTACGAAGAAGAATTAGAATGCCGCGATGGGTTCCGCTGGTCGCCCGATAGCAAGCTGATCGCTTACTGGCAGATCGATGCCCGTAAGATCAAGAATTACCTGATGTTAAATACAACGGATTCGATTTACCCCTATACCGTTCCAGTTGAATACCCGGTTGCCGGCGAGGACCCAAGTTCGTGCAAATTGGGTGTAGTTGATATCAGTAATGCTAAAACAACCTGGATGGATATACCCGGCGATAATGTACAACATTATATACCCAGGATGGAATGGACCACCAACTCGAACGAGATCATCCTCGAACAGTTGAACCGGGCACAAAATGAAAGCAAGCTATTTATTGCCAATGCAGGCAGCGGAGCAGCGCAATTGATCCATGACGAAATATCAGACACCTGGATCGACAGTTGGCGTCGTGATCCAATTGGTTGGAGCTGGCTGAAAGACGGAAAATCATTTACCTGGGAAAGTGAAAAAGATGGTTGGAATCACGTTTATCGCATTACAACAACCGGTAAAGAGACCCTGATCACCAAAGGCGATTATGATGTGATCAGCGTGAATTGTATCGACGAAACCGGAGGCTTTTTATATTTCACGGCTTCACCTGAGAATGCGACACAGAAATACCTGTACCGCGTGAAGTTGAACGGGTCGAGCAAGGTACCGGAGCGCGTTACACCGAAAGATCTGCCTGGCACCCACGATTACCTGGTTTCGCCTAACGGCAAAGTTGCCCTGCATACTTTTTCAAACAGCTATACTCCCTATGAAACTGAAATTGTCAGCCTGCCTGAAAATAAACACATCAGCGGACAACATATTGCTTTAAAAACCGATGCAAAAAACAAGCCGGTCTTCTTTAAAGTAAAAACCGTAGATGGTGTTGAAATGGATGGCTGGATGGTAAAACCAACTCATTTCGATTCGACAAAGAAATACCCGGTCGTATTTTATGTATACAGCGAACCAGCCGGTGCTACGGTAACCGACACCTATGGTGCTACCCGCAACGGGGAGTATATTGGTAATATGGCCGATGACGGTTATATCTACATGTCCCTTGATAACCGTGGTACACCTGCGCCGAAGGGCACAGCATGGCGTAAGGCGATCTATAAAAACATCGGCATTGTTAATATCCGCGATCAGGCCATGGGTGCCAAAGAAATATTAAAATGGCCTTTTGTCGACTCAAGCCGGGTGGCTGTACACGGATGGAGCGGCGGTGGCTCGTGTACACTCAATTTGTTGTTCCAGTATCCTGAGATCTACAAAACAGGTATTTCGGTAGCTGCAGTTGGATGGCAGCTGAATTACGATAATATTTACCAGGAACGCTATATGGGCGTCCCTACAGATGATGCCGGACGCGCGCCATTTATTAAAGGTTCGCCGATCACTTATGCTAAGAACCTCCGAGGCAACCTGCTGTATATGCATGGCACAGGCGATGATAACGTGCATTACCGTAACGCCGAGCAGCTCATCAATGCGCTGATCAAATACAACCGGCCATTCCAGCTGATGTCGTACCCTAACCGTTCACATGGCATTTATGAGGGCGAGGGAACCAGTTTATTCCTCCGCACCATCTTTACCCAATATTTAAAAGAACACTGCCCTCCGGGACCAAGATAGTTTAGCAGCCCTTGGCGGTAATGCCGATCAATTAAATGCCTGAAGTTGATAACTTCTTTAACACCTGAAAAGATTCAGGTGTTAAAGAAGTTATTTAAAAATGTATAAATGATCTTGGGCATGGCGATCTTTTCAAGATCAGCCAAATCAACCCTGTTTAATTTTTCGGGGTGCTTAAAGTCCGCCGGAACATCGATCATGATAAACTGCGCATAAATATGCTGATGGGTGAGGACGTGTTTCTTTGCCGTTTCAGACTTGACCAGCACAATGTCATCGCCAAATAAATCCTTCACTTCCTGCCGGCTGATCACCGAAATTGCAGGTAAAGGACCTGAGGTTTCAAGCAAGGGTAAATCGTACATATTGGCCCATATATCTTTATCGCCTCTTTTACTCATCAGTATCGTATTACCTTCGCTGATCAGAAAATAGTTAAGATACCGCTCCTTTATCCTAATCTTCCTGAGCTTTACAGGCAGGCTAGTCACTTTATCATTCTGGTAGGCTAAGCAGGATAAGCGCAGTGGGCAAATACCGCAATCAGGGTTTTTAGGTTTACAGAGCATCGCACCGAACTCCATTAAAGCCTGGTTATGCGATCCGGCATTTTCGCTGTCAAGTACTTCGTCGGCCAGTTGCTGGAATATTTTTTTGCCGGGGCTTGAGTTGATCGGTTCTTCGATACCAAAATAGCGTGCCAGTACCCGGTAAACATTCCCGTCGACCACCGCCCTCGCCTCGTTTGAAGAAAAGGATGATATTGCGGCAGCTGTATATTCGCCGATGCCTTTCAGTTTGATCAGTTGTTCATACCGTACCGGAAAAACTCCCTGATATTCCGACACCACCTGTCGTGCTGTCTTTAACATATTCCTGCCTCGTGAATAATAACCCAGGCCCTGCCAAAGTTTTAATATTTCATCTTCAGTTGCGGCAGCGAAAGCCTTTACATCAGGATATCGTTCCAAAAAGCGATAGAAATAAGGTAAACCCTGCTCGACCCTGGTCTGTTGCAAAATAATTTCAGAAAGCCAGATCACGTAAGCATCAGTCGTATCACGCCAGGGAAGCGAACGTTTATTTTTATGGTACCAGCTGGTTAGTTCGTCAGAAAAAATCATTCCCCAAATGTAACTTCGTGACAATCAATTATACTAAGAAATGTAACGAACACGTTTAATTTCCTGTTTCCCCAAAAAAAATCCAATATTTATTTCAATAATTGCTAATAAACCAATACTTTTGCAACCCCAAAACAGTTAAGTATTTACAAAATTTATAAAAAGAAAATCTGATATGACTAAGGCAGAAATTATAGCTGAGATCTCATCTAAAACAGGTATCGAGAAGGTTGACGTTCAGGAAACTGTAGAGGCGTTCTTCAAAGTAGTTAAATCGTCGATGGTTAGCGGCGAGAATGTATATGTAAGGGGCTTCGGCAGCTTCGTGGTAAAAAAGAGGGCCAAGAAAACTGCCCGTAACATTTCAAAAAATACGGCTATAATTATTCCTGAGCATTTTGTTCCCAGCTTTAAACCTGCTAAAACCTTTGTTGATAAGGTGAAATCAGGCAACAAAAAAGCAAGCAAGTAATTTTCGGTCATGAACGGAAAACAAATAATCGTAGTAGCAATCGTTGTTGTTATATCCGGTTATTTGTATTTCCAGCCCGTTAAAGGCCTTACAAAACAAAAAACAGCCAAACAAACTACAGGTGCTGCAGCAGGCACAAACCGGGCAGCTTCGAAAGTAACGGTAGAACAGGTATCAATTCCTGCGAAATCAGCAATTGGCGCAGCACTGGCAGCAACTATAAACGATCTGGAAAGCCAGTTGAAAAATGCTTCATCAGCTGCAGACAAACTGGAAATAGAAAAGAAATTGGCGAAGCAGTGGGACGACGATAATCAGCCCGCCCCATCGGCTTTTTATTACCTGGCGGCGGCAAGGGCAGATAATAGTTATGACGACTGGATGAAAGCCGGTAACCATTTTAACGATGCCTTTAAAGGCACGCAGGATACCGCAGTTCAGCCAGCTTATATAGCAAATGCTGTTGAGGCATTTAAAAACGCAACGAAGCTAAAACCCGAAGACCTCGAAGCAAAAACAGGTTTAGGTGTAGCTTATGTTAACCAGACCGCAATGGGTATTGCCGATCCGGATGGAGGTTCGCCGATGCAGGGTATTATGTTGCTGCTGGATGTGGTTAAGAAAGAGCCGAATAACTATAAGGCCAATCTGAACCTGGGCTTGTTCGCCATACAGTCGAAACAATTTGACAAAGCGGTGAACAGGCTTAAAACAGCCATAGCCAATGCACCTAAGGAAGACCTTGTGGAGCCTTACTTTTTCCTGGCCGAAAGCTATAAACAGCTTGGTGAGAAAAAAGAAGCGATAGAAGCCTACCAGAAATGCAGGCAAATGATTGCAGACCCTGTAGTCGATCAGAAGATCGATCAATATATAAAGGAACTGAAAAATTAAAATTATAACATTTAAAAATTATTACTATGCCAAGCGGTAAAAAAAGAAAACGTCACAAAATGGCTACCCACAAACGTAAAAAACGTTTGAGAAAAAACAGGCACAAGAAGAAATAGTTGGTAGTTGATTGAGTGAATTGCTTGATTAAGTTGATTTGGTTATAAATTATTCAGATAAACAGAACTTAATCAACTCAGTCCAACCCATTCAACGCCCTACTATATCTTATATTGTTTTACCACATAATGAGCAGCTTATTTGCTGCTTATAGAAATGGAGTAGCAGTTGATAAAAGAATTAATTATCGATTCAACCCCGAACGGGGCTACCATTGCGTTATTACAGGACAAACAACTTGTAGAACTTCATAAAGAGCAGGTCA
>Ga0164297_10005917_pt1 | contig 10355 bp, 9 predicted proteins | sample GEODES058metaG_FD_113539 | JGI IMG/M metagenome (GOLD analysis project Ga0164297, IMG submission 113539) | Dystrophic lake water microbial communities from Trout Bog Lake, Wisconsin, USA - GEODES058 metaG | ecosystem: Environmental > Aquatic > Freshwater > Lake | place: USA: Trout Bog Lake...
ATCGTATAATGCGCGAAAATCCTGTTTGCATTTCTTACCTGTAAGATTCTCTTCTTCTTGCGATGCCGCAGGCGCTGCAGGCGCTGCAGGCGGTACTATAGGTGGTGCTAAGGATGGTACCACGGGTGGTGCTATTACCATAGGTCCTTCTTGTATCGGTGTTTCTGGTGGCGGCGGAGCGGATGGCATAAATCCTTTTACATTATTTTTCCAAGAGCGCGTCTTATTTGACGTATTATACTTATTCTTGAGTGTCTGCTTACCGCTCTTCTCAAACAACTTTGCTAACTCCATACGGGAAATAGGCTTTGTTCTAGGCACAGCCCATTTCATCGCTTCTTCAACCTGTGTATAATCCGTATCCTTATCGCGTATCCGACCCACAATAAGCGGGAGTTTCTTATTATAATTCAGTTGACTGTAAAAGACCGCAGGGATATACGATGGATTTGCATTTGCAATAGCGTGACAAATTACATAATAGGCAACATGTAGTTGTTCCTTTGTAGTAGGATACAGTCGTTTTGTCAGAGATAGTCGTGGATCCTTCACAGGAGAATAATTATCCTCAAATGCATTCTTTAAAAACCAATCGTAAATACTTCGTTTAGAACCATCTGCTACCGGTCGTTGAACATCACGCTCCTTATCCAATAAATACATTAACCAAGGATGGATATCCAAAACTGCCGTCTTACTTTCAAACAAATCACGAATAACATGGCTTTCGTGTATATGACTTCCCTGTAAAGAGTAATTCCAAGTTTTACCCTTATTAAATGAATAATCAATATTGTGATTTGTTACAATAGTAAACCACGTTTTGACAGGAGCTGAATTATATCTCTCCTCGTCCATAATAAATAATCCAATCTCATCTACAGTCTTCGGCGCATTTGCATCGGCTTCTGTAGCAGCAGCATTCCATTGTATATTTTCAAGTAAATATTGGAGTTTATCGGACGCTAAACCTATTCTAGGTAAAAACCGGTTCATATCACCCGCCCACGATTCACCAAGTTTTGTACACTCTTTACATTTGAGAAAATTAGAATTCGCTCCTCCCTTTTCAAAATACAAGAATAAATGATCTATATATGTTTCTTCCTGGTTCTCAATGCCTAAAAACTGCCGAGATGCCTGTAGAAGATCCTCTGCATCCCTTAATGCATTCTCCCACTCACGGAGAAACTGTGCCTCCTGTGTTTCTGACAATGATGATACGGTCAAGTCAATCGGAGTTTTATTCTTTATAGAATGCCAGAAATATAAGCAACGCTTATGAGACTCTAAGGGTGATTCGTAAATACGGTTTGTATATGCAGGAATATTCTTTACGCCGCACTGATTCTCTATAATTTCCTGTGCCTGCTCTAACGATTCTTTGTCAAGCGGGCGCTTTAATTCAACTACTGGCGGCAGCGATAGATTGTTCAAATTTATCTGCGTTGCTTGCTGAGTAAAAGGGCTTTCGCCTTGGTGATTGTCAGATGGCTCCTCCTGCTCAGGTCCACCCAATGGTACTTCCGTAGACCTTTGTGTAAATGGAGATTCACCTTCGTGATTAATAGGTGAACGTTGGCGTAACATAGGATTTTCACCTTGGAACGTATCAGTTGGACCACCTAAATTAATCTGTTGTCCTGGCGTACTACTTAACAGCTTTTTACCAAACTTCCGTGTATACCATGAAGGTCTGTTCGGCTGCGTTGTTTCTTTTGTAAATTGAGTCTTACCCGTCTTTCGTGTAAACCACGATGATTTGGTTGACGTAGATGAGTTAGAACTTACGGATGGTGCTGTAATTGCGGAAGCCGCATTTTTAGGTTCCGCGGTTGATTCTGGCGGAGATGGAACGGCTGGCTGAGGATTTTCTTCCGTCTGACCTGGCACAATCAACGTAAACAGTTTATTAACATCTGCCGGTGTCGCCGGCGCTGATGGCAGTGGCGCCGATGGTACTGGCACCGACGGCAATGCGGAAATAGGAGATGCTACCGGGACTCCCGCTTTCATTATCAACGTAAATAGCCGATCCACATCGTCTAAATTTTCGCGCTTCGGTTTGAGATCATTCAAAATCTGGTTGTTTATTGCTACCGATATATCACCCCAAGGCTTCTTCTTATTCCAATTATCCTTATACATATCCTTGCTTCTTGATTGTGCGGCAAGGAGAGTCTCCCATAGTACACAATGTACTACTTCACACTCTTTTGCTAACATAAGACTTGAATCCGACTGGCATTTCGGCAATTGTTTGAAAAACTCTGCCATACGACCATTGAGGCACGATGACTCATTTTCCTTAAGAGTCCCCAAGGCTTGTTTATCAATGCCTAGTGCCAATAGAATCTTATCCTCTTCCGGTACCAACTGATAGTTTGGATCTGCCGGATTTTTAAAATACGCTTCACGTCGGCGATCGTCTACATTTGTAACTGGCAGGGTAAAACCCTGATTCGCCAAAAAAACAGTTACGGACATCTGCCCCTTCCTACTTAGGCATCTGTGGATTTTACACGGACTGAACCTCGTTCGGTTACGGTTTAAAATGTATGTTCTTTTTCTATGCTTAGAACACGATGACCGACACCGATCATTCAACGTTACTTACCTCGTCTGCGCCTCTTGGTTTGGAGCGCCGCGCCGTCACCTTCAAAAACCAGAAGAGGGTACTATGCAAACAGGATCAAGTCGTCCTATGGCTACAGGAATTTTATACCGTTCCGGGCAATCTAGAGAAATTACTATCTATTTTACAAGGTAACTCCGAAATCAGCCTACGTCTAGTTGATTACTTTGTTACCAATTACGCAAAGAAGATGAATACCTCGTTTACCAAGGAGAATCGCCATTTCCTAGTTTATTTCAATTACAAGCGCGAACTCAATGCGTATTCTAAGCGTCTTTTTGACCCATTTTGTCGCCGTGAACGCATTCAGTTTGAGGCGCGTGGTCAGACCCCTTTCGTCACCACCGTCGGTCAACTCAACTTCTTCCGATGGTTCATTGAGAAGGAGATTTATGACTATGTTCTAGCAAATCGCGAGTCTATTGAAAAGGATATGAACAATACGCTTAAGGAGCACTATTCCCGATCAAATAGCACGGTATCCGCGGGAGCATCTGAGTCTCTAACAAATAGTGTTGCGTCTGGTGTGTCGGCTGGGGCGGGATCTGCCGCAGGCTCCGATATCTCTGTCGCTACGCCGCCGGTAGCTGGCGACACAGTCAAGTCGTCCCGTAAGAAGCGTTGCGAGCTCACGACTTCCGCCATGAAGAAGGTGAATATTCACGAGTGCGAGGTGGTCGTCTCGTTTAGTTAATTGTGGGGACATAATAAGATGGGGCTATTGGTTGGAATACGCGCCTGGTTAATACGTATATGGCACTTTTTACTGTGCTCTATAGTCATCTTTGGCGCTCTGTTTTCAACAAATTTTCAGGAATGCTTCGTTATCTTAGGACTATTGGTGTTCATCATTGCCTCACAGCGGGTTTACAAACGCTGTATATTTACAGAGTATGAGAAAGCCGATGGCTTTCCAAGTATGTCCGAAATTATGAAGAGTATTGTATTACACAATGATTCAACGGTGCCCCTGGCGTCGTTTGAACTTATGCTCGGTAACATTTTCGTATTTATTCTCGTATTCCGTATGATATCAATGGCGGTAATACCGTCAAAAATACTCTTCGCTTGATTTATTTCTTTTTAAACACCATTTCCAGCACAAAGAGCTGGCTTGGATTGCGCGCTGGCAATATCTTATACTGCTTAGGATACTGCCTGACCGAATGAAGTAGTCGTACTTCGCACCAGTGCTGATAGTTCGCCTTCTCTTTTGCACTCTTGGATTTCGTATCCTTCCACTCCCTCAGATTCTTATTATGCCACGCAACGCCATAACGGTCCACACCGTTGCTGTCGTCCAGTGGTACTAGGGCAACGGGGAAATTCTCCCAAATACCCTTGCGTAGTTTGAGATCCGGTACCTTAAAATCATCTAATATTTCTTTAACATTCGCCGCCACATTTCCGTTGCGGTTACCGTTGCCAATACGCATCGTATTGTTTCTATTAATAATTGCGTGAGCTTTGTGCGGTTTATTATTACGGGTTTTGTTTACCGCAAAAAATTTAGGTTTCTTCTCGTTTTCCGCAACTATGTTTCCCCATTTGACATTGCCCTTTAACATTGCCTGGTAAATGGGGTCTTTCGCAAGTGCTTCTGCAAGTGCTTTTGACGGCGACGGCATTCCTTGTAATGGATTGCGGATTTACTTATGCCGCCAATCATCCTGCTTCGGTCGCAAAAGTTCGTACGCTTGGAGCGATTGAATATCGGTCGCCGCCTTTGGTGGTAGCCAACGGTCCTGAAACTGCCGTTGTGTAAGGGACCGATCCGTATCCGTATTGAGTTCGCGGTTATCCTCATAGACTGCCGCCTTAAGTTCGCGTATAATATTACGCGACCCGTCCCCTTCCGCATCCAAACGCTGCATATACGGATTCTTTGACATCTCCTTCGCAGGATGCGTAATAGGACCAGGTGGCGGCGCTACACCTAAAGAATCCGCTGTCGCCGGACCCCGTTCAGGATTCGGTATATATTCCGGTTGATTACGATACTGAACCGTATTCGTACGTGACGGGATCGGATTCATATCCATATATGCCGGAGGGCTCCGCTCAAGATTATGGGACGATACTTGTGTCGGCGGAGTTGCGTGAAAGAAGTCCCACGCACGACTATTAATCGCATCACGCGCATTGTACTCTCTACGTACTCGTACTACGGGACAACTAGGAGGTAAAATTGTAGGATCGCGGAGACCAGGGTAGCCGTACCGCTTTGACCTTTCATAGGCATCCCAACGTTCTTCCGTTGAATCCATTCTATCTTTGGCAATGTTCTTCTATACGGACTATACCGCTTTGAGCGCTTCACGAATATACGGTAAGTTCGCTTTTACAATATCCTGTATTTGATTGAAGCTAACTTCCATATCGGGTTCTTTTTTGCCAAACTTTACATAAATAACGTTATTTCTATATTGTGTCGGCACGGTAGTTGTCAGATAAATAATTTGAAATCGGACACCCTTTTGTCGCATTTGGTCCGCAAAGTAATTCACATAAAAAGTTTCGTTTTCAAATCGGTTGATATACTGAATGCGACGATGAAACACCTGCTCCAATCGGAAAAAGATAAGTTTTTTATTTGTTTGTTTTGCCATTGTTAGCAAGTCACGGAACCGTTGAATGCGACGCGCATACTTCTCCCCAAACTGGCGCCAATCGGCGTCCGTAATATTATTTTCGTCTTTAAAATCGTGTAAGAATCGTAGTTCATAATCGGTATGTGATAGGATTTCTTTGAAATTGTCCATATAACGACGACGGGGTATAATCTTCGTACGGTCTGTCATACCCTCAAAATCCATATCAATTAGTTCACAAATAGACCACATAGGAGAGCCAAACCAGTCAAATACGTGGCGTTCGTGACGCCGGCGTTCCATATCGCCCAACTCTTGAATATAAAGAGCCATATGGCAACTCCATCCAAGACTCACCGGAATTGCATCCGGTTGTTTTAAGAGTATGTCCATCGCTATACAAGGTTCCGCAAAGTTGTACCAGATTTGAACGACCGGGTTTAGACAAAAATGTCCAATGTCATACAACGTACAGAACCACCAGATTTCTCAAATTCAGTTGTATCAACTTGTACAACCTGCTTTCCTGTTATTTTTTCTAACGTATTTTTTAACCCCACGTTGTTGAGTTTATGAGTAATCAAATTATTACCATCAACAACTGCATTCAAACAAAATTTATCCGATGTATCAATTATATGTACATTTGCAGCACCTAGAAAATTTTTTATTTTTTGAACACTTGTAGGACTAAATGCTTTCTTATGTATAATACAGCTAGTATCATTATATTCAAGCATACCAACATCTAAATGATAATAATCAAAAGATGCGATTGGAACAATTAATAACTCTGGTGGTACCAATCCGTTTGCTTTATATATTTTATTCAGCATCTTATTCAATATGCGAAATGTTTTCATTGTAGATCTGAAACCATACGCACCGATCGCTTTTGCTCCTCCATTAAACCATTTAATTTCGGCTTGTCCTTCAAATGGCGCATCATGACTTCCAGGAAACGGCACTGTTTTAATATCCATCTTTTTGAACATCTGTTTCAGAAACGGCAATTCATCACGTCGCTGTGGATATTTCATCCACGGCAATATTACAAGTGGCTCTTTCAATCGCGGTAGGCATAGACCGCCATTAGCAACAAAGACAATATCTGGAAGGTGTATTGAATGCTGTGGATTTATTTTATATTTAGTTATCTGCGAAAACGCCTTTTCAAGGTGTTCGTGTTCCTCTTCCGCCTTTTTAGAATTTATATGTTCACCGCGTTCATAAGGGTTCTGTCCGCGTTGCATATCAAGTATTTCAAACGTATGCCCTGTAATAGTTATAATCTTCTTTTTTGGAATTACAGCTTTTGCCTGTCTTATTAAAAATCTCTTTTCAACCGTTACAGGTTTAAAATACTTATTAAAAACATCCATCGCATCTTTTTCTTTGAATGACTTACATGAAAAAATATCTAGATAAATATCATTTGTTTCCTCAACAAAATGAGCTGTAATATCAGACGTTTCAATTAATTGAACAAGTGAATATCCTAATTTATTTCCTAAACCAAAATGCTTAATAATAGGACTGCCGTACGCAACCATATCAATCCTTTTCACTAGCTCTTTTGCAAAAGAGGCAATTATCTCTTTGGAACGTATTGCGGCTGGATCACATCCACCCGCATTTACTATTAAATGGTATCCCCAAGACTGTTTCGTCTTAATCTTACGTGTCTTGGACACCATCCCTCTTAATTATACTTTTTAAAATGTTGATTATTCAAGGTCTCGCAAAGTTGTACCAGATTTGAACGTTCCAAATACCTTATCCCAGATAGAAAATCGCTTTGAGAAATTCACCCTTGGATTATAATGATGTAAGCCGTGGTCTCTTGAGTATAATTCAATGCCTAGCCATCTAGGCAAATAGATACACTGTAAAAAGGAACTTGTTGTATCCTTACCAGTATGACCGGATACCTCTACAATCGTTTTGAACCAAAAGAATAGTATTAAGCTGAAACGGGGTAGAGGAAATAGATACATCGCCAAAAGAATAGGAATTCCGTTGGTCAAAATGATATCGGCAAGGCTATGATGAAACGTATTATATGCGTTGATTAACTGGCTATTGTGATGTAATTTATGAATATTGTTATAAATGATGGGATGCGAATGACCAAATCGGTGGGTCCAATAATGGAAAAAGTCAAATAAAAGTTCAAAGACAAAGGACCGTGGGATGAATAAAAGATATTCTAGGGCGGGAGAAGTTGTATGCGGCGCCATTGCCAGTGCACCCACAAAACTCAGCGCTTCCACACCGTAGGTGGAAACGAAGTCCTCAAAGTGAAATGATTGTAGGCGGGGTATATCATTGTAAAATATATAAGGGCGGCTCTTTACAAGTCCGTTGAGTGATTCTACCGTCATATAGTCCTTCAAATATATGGAAAGTATGGTAATAGTAAGATTATAATTTATATAGTCTAGAAAGGCGTAATGAGATAAGGCGAAGCCTAAAACAATTGTGTTCACAGCAAAACATAACTGTATTGATTTGAAAGAAACCATTACAGATAAGTGTGATTTTTAACGGCTTAGAACAACGTAGTCTCATCAATACGGTTCTTAATAGCACGACTAATCGGGGCAGCGGAGAATTGGTAAGATACAATAATCGGGTCGTTGACTGCCCAAAAGGTGCCAAACGGCAGATTTTGCATAACATTATTACTAAATGTAGTTTGCCCATTTCCTACAATAAGTAAGTCATTGATAGGCATATTTTGTCCTGTTGGATTAAATAAACTATTGCTATTAAACGGATCCATATAAGACTCTCCGCCACCACCATACTGAATCGCATTACTACCACTATAATCGTTGTACCATAAACGACTGGTATCCTCTCCTATAAATGCACCTCCTGCTTGTGCTCCTCCTGATACCATACTTAATACCTGAAACTTACGGGCACTTCCGTTCTTCAGAATTGTAGCATTTGTAAAATTAGCAAAGTAATCCAAATCAGTATTTGTCCATAAATTTAATAGATTTTGGTCAATGCCGGTAATTGCCATTTCTGTACCCAAATCGCGAGCGATAACATAATCCACGCCGCTCAAATCGTACTGTGTCCGAGAGAGAGTATTATTTTGAACTGTAAAGAAAGTGTTTATACCGGAGGCGTAGTACGGATAGACCGTAAATTGCCGCCGAATGCTGGTTGGCTCCTTGTAATACGATTGGACCGAGGTCATTTCTTATAATGGCGATTGTTTTTTTGTACAGTCTAAACCTTTGATGCGTTAAATATAATAATAGGAAATGTTTCGTGTAAAGACGAGACGAGTGAAGCGTGCGACATCTCCATTACCTGTAATCCCCCCATCGCCTCTTGGTAGCCCGTCGGTAAAGGCAGAACCCGTTGATGTTTCAGGGGCTGTTCCACCTATTACAGACATATCAGGTGCTCAGGCACCTACGACATTAATGGGACGTCTTAGTTTCGGCGGAGCCGAAACTAGGCAAGCCCCCCACGCCTTTGGCGTGGGGGGACGTCTCACGAATTTCTTTGAAGCCGAATCGCACGCTGCTTCTACTACCAAGCCGTGGCTAAGATTAGAGCGCGGTCTCCGCCTCCAGAAACTACGTACGTTCGCTGAATCGTATCCAGGACTATCCATAGAGGAAAAGGAGAATCTTAATAAGGCACTTGTAAAGGCAAATGACTCCAAACTTCTTAATACAAAGCAACAACTCGTTTATGAAGAGGGAAAGATTCTAAACATCCGTGGTTTAAAAATAATACGCGATGGAGATCCAACACACTCGGCGTCCTTCAAAATTGAGGTACATCGTCTAACCAAGAAACGAGGCACAAGTGACCCATGATACCACGAAAACAACAAAAATGTCTACTAATATAGGAATGCCTTACTCCGCATCCATTTTATGGTTGGATGATTGGATATCGGTAGATCCGCCTCTGCTTCTTGATGAGTACGACTTAACAGCGTGGATGGACCAAGAGATGACAGAGGCGAATAAATTCTTCATTGATAACGCCTTTAAATCTACACGTGCAAAAAACGACGCAATTGTCATTCTCCGCGCAGTTTATTACGAGTATTTCCTGTTTTGCCAAGAGATTGCGTTAAAAAATTTGGATGCGCGTCCTGAAAATGTAAAGCGTCTCAAAGAGTTGCCACAATCTGCACAGAAATCGGCAATGTGGCACAACGAAACCCTAGAACTTCTAACAGGTCACGAATTCGGTAGTGTAGTGTATGGAACCGCGAATGGAAAGGGATTAGTCGCCGCAAAGAAGTGCGGAACGCCTGTAGTCGTCAATGAGCATGAGCAGGCGACCACCTCACAGACCGTATATACCTTTGATGCCGAAGGGAAGCTATCGGCGTTCAAATGGGGGTGGCGATTTGAGCCGGTTGTGCGCGATCTGTACGAGCGGTGTTTTGCCGAAGGCGAAGTATTTGACGGTTTAGGACGTATTCGGCATCCGTTTCTGCCGCGTTTAGCAGCGTCGCCTGACGGCATTATCACCAGCGGACCCCGGTGCGGACGGCTTGTTGAAATCAAGTCGCCTATTACCCGTGAGCTCAACAGTATTATTCCATCGGATTATTACTGCCAAATGCAACTTCAAGCCGAAGTCTGCGACGTCAATGCTGTGGACTACATTGAGATGCGTTTTACATCTATGATGCTCAAAGATGCGAAGTATTCTGCCGCGGTTTCGGCAAAGAATCCGTGGATGGGCAAAATCATGGTTGTTGCTAAGCCGCCTGTAAAGGTCGCGGTTGAGCGGGAAACGGGGACCGTAATGGAAGAGAAGTATGACCCTTCCGATTGGCGAAGCCAATCTGAAGGGATGAATACGAAATTGGCTTCGCCAATTTCGTGTGACCTTGAATCGTACGAATACCGTTACAGCCCGCTGTTTCCGTCCACGGAGTCCGGATTTGCCGAATGCTGTGCCTGGGTTCCTAACAATATAGATGGATTGGTGGTGCTGGAAGAGACGGTGTGGTACGTCTACGACTACTTCACGAAGACGGTTCCGCGCAACCGTCGTTGGTGGGCAGAAGTGGGGCAGCCGGCGTACGAGGAGTTCTGGCGGGATGTTGAGGCTGCTAGGTTGGATGGGCGCTACGG
>Ga0164297_10005918_pt1 | contig 10354 bp, 7 predicted proteins | sample GEODES058metaG_FD_113539 | JGI IMG/M metagenome (GOLD analysis project Ga0164297, IMG submission 113539) | Dystrophic lake water microbial communities from Trout Bog Lake, Wisconsin, USA - GEODES058 metaG | ecosystem: Environmental > Aquatic > Freshwater > Lake | place: USA: Trout Bog Lake...
AAAATTCGACGGGATAAAGCGAAAAATGCACTCATTGAGACGAAGGTCAGCTTAGAGATTGCATCAAGAGAAATTAGCAAATTTATTGACGAATTTCAAATTGCCAAATCGGACGAAGAAAAGGCAAATGTTATAAATCAATGTATTCGGTACTTGGCGCAAAATTGCATGAGTAATCTTCAACTATCGCAATTGGCAAATTGTCAAAGCAACTTAACTAAACTGTAATCTTTCTGTTTTCCTAGATTTTCGGAAGTTCTTGCACACTTTGAGTCCACATTTTTTAGCATGTCAAGTTAGCCCTAGAGCAGCGAGATGGAAATTTCTGCAACCTGAGTGTCTCGGCTAGTAATTAATTTCTCTATTTCCCATAATTCCTGCAAAGTATTTATGTTGCTAAATTCCAGGTTGTTTTCAACATCCTCTTTTATAAATCGCAATTCTATTGTTTTGTGCAAACTGGTCCAATCTGTAATACGCCGACTCTGAGTATTTAAGAACTGTTTAAGGCTATCGGATAAATTTCTCTTCATTAAGCAAAAAGTCGGCTGAGGTAAGTACTTGATCTCTGAGTTTATTCTCGTAATAGTTGAAGGCATACATATTTCTGCATTAAATTCAATCATGGCGTGACCTAAAAGAGAAGATAAATTTAGAGGCAAAAAAGGAGCATCGCACGGTACAACAAGCAAGTAGGGCGTTTTACAATGGGTTAGTCCAGTTAAAAATCCAGATAAAGGTCCAAGGCTTGGACCTGTGTCAAGCCAGATAGGAAGATGAAATTGTTGGTATTTTTTATTATCTGAATTTAAATTAATAATAATTTCATTCGCTTGATTTTTAAGTCGATCAATCACATGGTGAATCAGTGGTTTACCGTGCAGGGTTTGCAAACCTTTATTAATTCCTCCCATTCGAGTGGCCTTTCCACCTGCCAAAATCATTGCAGTGATCAATGCTGGATCAATACTGTTAATAGAAATCACCTTAAAAACTAATTTAATGAATAAATTTAGCCACGCTTTGTAATGCTCTGTAGATGCCCCATGCCATTGGTAAACCAACGACTAACCAAGCTCCAATGACAAGCCATACTGGCGTTTTGGAAATGCGTGCGCTATGAAGTTCTTGGTCGTTTGACCTTTCATGAGCTAAGCGTTTTTCCTCAGCTAACTCAGATTCTGTCATGAACCACTTTTGGTCAAGTGGTTTTATTAATAAATTACAAATAAGTCCGATTGCCAACATCCCCATTAGGATGTACATAGTTTGGTTATAAACCTGTTCTCGAGGTAATCCAAGCCCGATTTGATAGTCACGCATGTAGTTGACTACTACGGGACCTAATATCCCTGCTGTAGCCCAAGCAGTTAATAATCTGCCGTGAATAGCGCCAACCATTTGTGAACCAAATATATCTGCCAAATAGGCTGGCACAGTAGCAAAGCCACCGCCGTACATACTAAGTATTAAACAACATGCGCTGACAAAAAGTAACAAGCTTCCCGATGTTGCGCTAGCGGAAATACTAAAGTAGAGTGCCCCACCAAGAATAAAAAAGACAATGTAAGTGACTTTTCTGCCCATTAAGTCTGACAGGCTAGCCCAGAAAAATCGTCCTGCAATATTAAATATGCTCAACAAAGCCGTAAAACCCGCCGCAATGGACGCAATAGCTGTAAGTTGTGCTTTATCAAGATCAACAAATTTTGCATTAATACCAATCAGTGACCCTCCAAAAACCTCTTGTAGCATAGGAGAGGCCATGCCGATGACACCAATGCCTGCGCTTACATTCATGCAAAGCACCATCCAAATAAGCCAAAACTGTGGAATGCCCCAGACTTTTTCTACGTGAACGTGCCTGTGTGTAATCATGCCATTTTTAGATTTATTTTCTGGCGGATTCCACCCTTCTGGTTTCCAACCCGTTTGAGGGATTCGGTATGTTAGAGCACCCAACATCATAAAGACAAAATATAAACACCCCATGACTACAAAGGTAGGGGCAACGCCAACATCTGTTGGAGTAGAGAAGTATTTCATCAAATCTGCAGCTAACGGTGAGCCTATCATTGCACCGCCACCAAAGCCCATGATTGCCATGCCGGTAGCCATACCTCTGCGATCTGGAAACCACGTGATGAGTGTTGATACTGGCGATATATATCCCAGTCCCAGACCAATACCGCCAACAACACCTGACGCTAGGATCATGATCCAGAATTGATGAATATAGATACCAAATGCTGAGACGATCATGCCAAGCGACCAGCAAAGAGTTGCAATGACGCCTGCTTTTCTGGGACCCGCGCGCTCAAGCCATCCACCCCAAATTGCAGCAGATGATCCCAGAAGCACAAAGAACAGGGTATACATCCATCCAAGGGTAGAAACTTTCCAATCGCAGTTAGATACGAAAAGTTCTGCAAAAAATCCAACATCAGGTCCGCACTTGATGGACTCTTTAATACCTATTGCTTTTGAGAGAGGGAGCCAAAAAACCGAGAACCCATAAGCCATCCCAATGCAAAGATGTATCATTAATGCAGCTGGGGGGACAAGCCAGCGATTAAAACCAGCTCCAGCAATAATCCGTTCTTTGTCTAAAAATGAACTCATATTTGCCCCTTTTAGATAATGACAAAATGATGAAATTTCTTACCTTCACTTGTATTATTAATATTAATAAACAAAAAGCTCTAAGTAAAAACCAGGAAAAATTACGATGTGTCTGTGGTGCTTACCCTTGTATTCAGATCATTTAATTTTGACGTTTTGCGACATTTTCAGCTTTTATAGTGATGAAAAAAATGATGATGGATTAGGTATGGGTCTTTTGGGTTTGTATTCTTTGACGGTCCCGAAGTTTAAAAAACATATTCCTTCCTCATCAGAGCTGAGTTGAAACAGCTTTCTTATGGGCTCAGAATTTATTGATTGTCCGCTAGTTATGCCACAGCCAATTGACATTGATTGCGCCATAAGAAGCATGTTTTGAAGAGCGCATCCCAGTGAGATTAATCTTTCATTCTTTGGGATATGTGGTTGACTTACTTTGTTGCTTAGGACGCAGATCATCACGCAAGGCGCTCTAAATGCTTTTGTATAAGCCGATTCAATTTGTACCTGAGAAGCTTTTAAGTCTCTTTCCTTTAAAGCGTTTACGAATGCAGTTCCTAATGCATCTCTCTTGTGCTCAGGAATTAAGATAAATCTCCAAGGTTGGAGAAGACCATGGTCTGGGGCTGTAACTGCGGCAGAGAAAATTTTCTCGAGCTGTTGTTGGCTCGGTCCCGGGACTACAAGCCTTTTTGGTGCTACGTTTTGTCTTGAATTGATCAAGCTTAATACAAAATGTGACTGATCCTGATCTTGTATTAAAACTTCCTTATCTTTATTCATTTTTTTATCTAATTGTTAAAGAATTTGGAAATGCTTCCTGCAATGTTTCCACAACACCACATTTATCTGCCTTGTACCCAGGTAATTCATTAATAGACTTTTGAAAGTCTGGGTCTCGCAGGACAGATAATACTGCCTTAAGGTTTGAGGACTTGAGATTTTCCTTGTTACAAACTAAGAAATATTGTTCATTAGCGAGGGGTATGAAATCTAACCCAAACCTACGTGATGGGGTTTCTACGCCGAGCCCAACATCTGCCATTCCGCTTGCGACATAGGCGGCTACTGCAGCGTGGGTAAATTCACGTTGATCAAACCCGTTAATTTGTGAACTTTGTATACCCGCTTTTTTTAAAAAGCATTCCAGTAAAAAGTACGTGCCTGAGCTAGGGTGTCTGTTCACATATCTTACTTTCGGATTTGCTAGGTCTGATATGTTGTAAATGCTGTTCGGATTTCCTTTAGCTACCATCAGTCCTTGGCGACGAGTTGCGATATGCAAAATCTGGCTATTTTTCGGGTCAAGCCATTTAGCATAGTGTTTAATTGCAATCTCTTCAAACTCGCCCTGCGGTATGTGAAATCCAGCTAATTCGCATTTTCCAGCGAACAGTGAAGCCACAGATTCTTGACTGCCTACGTACCTGCGTTCAACGTTGTTACCATTCTTAATCAAGGTATCTATAAGTTTTTCGACAGCAAATCCGTGGCTTGCGTGCACCTTGAGTATGTCCTCATTGGTTGCGAGTACCTTTGAAATTTCTCCCTCTAATTCAGAAGCCAGAGACTCAAGGGTCGGTGATAGACGAGCATAAATTCTTTCCCCGGCCCATACTAGCTTTTCCGCGAATGGGGTTAATGTCGAGCCTTTGCCTCTTTCCATTTTTAAGAGTTCGATTCTTGTTTGCTCCTCTGCTTGACGGATTAAATTCCATGCGTGCCTGTAAGAGCTCCCACTTTTCTTGCAGGAGGCTGACAAGCTACCGTGTTTTTGTACTTCCGATAACAACTCCAGCAATCTATGTGACAGCTGCTGACCTTGGGCGTTGCTAATGGTCCATTGAGGTTGAATCGTAACTTTATGCATTTTTACACTTATTAATATGTTTTTTTAATCATATACTATTTTCTAAGAATCTATGAAAAAACCTATATAAATCTTTGTTTTTTTGCGATATTATGATGAATCTAATCCATTTAAATATGCTGTCAAGATACATTTAAATTGTCTTGCTTTAATATTCTTACGGATCAATCCTTCTGCCGATTAAATACATGCCTTACCAAAAGATGTTTCAAACTCTGATTAAAGACTTCACTGAAATGCACGGAGCAGGCAACGGAACGCTTTTACCATTGCTTCACCACATGCAGGAAAAAATCGGTCACATACCGGCTGCTTCAGTTGCAGACATTGCCGAAGAGCTCAATGTTTCCAGGGCCGAGGTGCACGGCGTGATTACTTACTATCACTTTTTTAGAAGTGAGCCTACGGGCAAACATGTGCTGCAAATTTGTCGGGCTGAATCGTGTCAAGCATGCGGCTCAGAAGAGCTACTTCAGCTTGCTGAACAAAAACTAGGTTGTAAGTCGCATCAAACGTCACCAAGCGGATTGGTTACTCTGGAGTCAGTTTACTGCTTGGGGCTTTGCGCAACTTCCCCTGCAATTCAGGTAGATGAAAAGCTGCACGCAAGGGTGTCAGCAGTGCAGTTAAAGAAGATATTGGGTGAACTGGAGAGTTCATCATGAACAAAGTAAAAGTATTCATCCCACGAGACAGCGCGGCACTTGCGCTTGGAGCCGACGACGTAGTGGCCGCTTTTAAGAAACAAGTAGAAATTCGTGGACTTTCAATTGAGATTGTCAGAAACAGTTCAAGAGGGATGTTTTGGTTAGAGCCCCTGATAGAGATACAAACCGCTGAGGGAAGAATAGCCTACGGGCCGGTGCAAGCTGAGGACGTCGGCTCACTTTTAGACGCTGGAGTGCTCGAGGGTCGTCGTCACCCCCTGCATCTTGGTTTAACAGAGCAGATACCGTTCCTTGCTAAACAAGAGCGATTGACGTTTTCTAGGATGGGTGTTACTGACCCCGTCTCACTAACTGACTATGAAATGCATTCTGGTTGGCTTGGTTTGCGAAGAGCACTGACCATGGATCAAGATGAAATTGTGAAAGAAATCACGGATTCTGGTTTGCGCGGTAGAGGAGGCGCTGCTTTTCCTGCGGGAATCAAATGGCGGACCGTAAAAAATACCCCATCGGATCAAAAATACATAGTTTGCAATGCAGATGAAGGAGACTCTGGAACTTACTCTGACCGAATGACCATGGAGGGCGACCCTTTTATGCTAATTGAAGGTATGGTCATTGCCGGTATCGCAGTTGGTGCAAATAAGGGATTTATCTACATTCGCTCTGAGTATCCCCACGCAATAGAAGTCATGAATGAAGCGATTCAAATTTGCATAGCGCATGGATACCTAGGCGCTGACGTTTGTTCGAGCGGGAAAACTTTTTTCTTGGAGGTCCGTAAAGCTGCTGGTTCCTATGTTTGTGGTGAGGAAACCGCATTGCTCGAAAGCATCGAAGGCAAGCGTGGAGTGGTTAGAGCTAAACCGCCATTACCTGCTATCGAGGGTTTGTTCGGTAAGCCAACCGTCATAAACAACGTCATTACTTTAGCTTCAGTGCCCATAATAATGGCTAAGGGGGCTACTTTTTACAAAGACTACGGGGTAGGTCGTTCTCATGGAACTTTACCTTTTCAACTTGCTGGCAACATCAAACAGGGAGGTTTAGTTGAGAAAGCCTTCGGAATTACTCTACGGGAGCTATTGTTCGATTTTGGAGCAGGAAGTCGAAGTGGTAGACCCATCAAGGCCGTTCAAGTAGGTGGTCCCTTGGGAGCCTATGTGCCCGAGACTCAGTGGGACGTCCCACTTGATTACGAGGCTTACGCTGCCATTGGCGCAGTTGTTGGGCACGGGGGAATAGTCGTTCATGACGATACGTGTGATATGGCAAAACTAGCCCGTTACGCTATGGAGTTCTGTGCAATTGAGAGTTGCGGCAAATGTACGCCGTGTCGTATCGGGTCTACGAGAGGTGTAGAGGTAATTGACCGTATTACCTCTAATCAAAATAAAGAGCAACAAGTTCACCTGCTACGCGATTTATGTAGCACCATGATAAGTGGAAGTCTTTGTGCAATGGGTGGAATGACACCTTACCCTGTGCTATCCGCTTTAAATCATTACCCAGCTGATTTCGGTATTGAAATCCAAGAGCAAGAAATTATCTAAGGACCCTTCATGTTTAATCAAGCTAAAGAAGATATTGATTTTGGTACGCCGGCTCGGAAATCCGAAAAATTTATTGATCTAACCATTGATGGTTATTCTGTAAGCGTACCTGAAGGCACATCCCTCATGCGAGCGGCTGTAGAGATAGGAATTCAAGTCCCAAAGCTTTGCGCAACCGATAGCCTTGAGCCTTTTGGTTCTTGTCGACTATGCCTCGTAGAAATTGAGGGACGCAAAGGAACACCGGCCTCTTGTACAACACCTGCTGAGCATGGGATGATTGTTCATACACAAACTTCAAAGCTTCAAGAGTTGCGCAAGGGGGTGATGGAGTTGTATATCAGCGACCATCCACTCGATTGTTTAACATGCAGCGCAAATGGCAACTGTGAACTTCAAACACAAGCAGGAGTAGTAGGTTTGCGTAATGTTAGGTACGGCGTGGCTGAAAAAGCTGGAGCACATCACTGCGATCTTGAAAAGGATGAGTCAAACCCATACTTCACCTACGATCCTAGTAAATGTATTGTTTGCAACCGATGTGTGCGTGCTTGTGAGGAAACTCAAGGCACCTTTGCGCTCACCATCTCTGGGCGAGGTTTTGAGAGCAGAGTATCAGCCGGACAAGACGAGGCTTTTATGGACAGTGACTGCGTTTCATGTGGTGCCTGTGTAGAGGCTTGTCCAACTGCAACCCTACAAGAGAAGTCAATAATTGAGTTAGGTCAACCCGAACATAGCGTCATCACAACTTGCGCTTACTGCGGAGTGGGATGTGGATTTAAAGCTGAGATGAAAGGTAATACGGTTGTCCGTATGGTTCCTTGGAAAGACGGTAAAGCCAACGAGGGTCACTCCTGTGTCAAAGGTCGATTTGCGTGGGGATACGCTACACACAAAGACCGCATTACCAAACCAATGATTCGTTCAAAAATCACGGATCCATGGCGTGAAGTGAGTTGGGATGAGGCAATTTCGTACGCTGCCGACAAATTTAAAACTATTCAAAATAAACACGGCAAAGACTCTGTTGGCGGGATAACCTCTAGCAGATGCACCAACGAGGAGGTTTATCTGGTCCAAAAACTGGTTCGCGCCGCCTTTGGAACCAACAACGTTGATACTTGTGCAAGAGTATGTCACTCCCCAACTGGCTACGGTATGGGAGTCACACTCGGTACATCTGCTGGAACGCAGACCTTCAAGTCTGTTGAGGAAGCTGATGTGATCATCGTCATGGGAGCCAATCCAACTGATGCACATCCCGTTTTTGCATCCCGTATGAAACGGCGGTTGCGTGGAGGAGCAAAACTTATTGTCATTGATCCACGAAAAATTGACCTTGTTAATTCGCCGCATGTTAAATCTGATTTTCATCTTGCCCTCAAACCAGGCACTAACGTTGCAATGATCACAGCAATGGCACACGTTGTTGTGACTGAAGGCCTGGTTAATGAGAAATATGTGGCGAAGCGTTGTGATGTCAAAAGTTTCACAGAGTGGCGTGAATTTGTTGCAAAGCCTGAGAATTCACCCGAGGTATTTGAGTCCGTAACTGGAGTCAATCCAGATTTGGTCAGGGCTGCAGCACGACTTTATGCAAGTGGTCCTAACTCCGCCATTTACTATGGATTAGGAGTTACAGAGCACGTACAAGGAACCACAACTGTAATAGGGATTTGTAATCTTGCAATGGCCTGCGGTATGTACGGAAGAGAGGGAGTTGGAGTGAACCCTCTTCGCGGACAAAACAACGTCCAAGGCAGTTGTGATATGGGAAGTTTCCCGCACGAATTACCTGGCTATCAGCCTATAGATAGTGAAGAGGTGCGTCTTAAATTCGGCTCTGCTTGGGGAGTTACGATCGACTCTGAGCCCGGACTGAGAATTCCCAATATGTTTGAGGCTGCTCTAACAGGTAGTTTTAAAGGGCTTTATTGTGTGGGTGAAGATATTGTTCAGTCAGACCCTAACACGCAACACGTAGCATCTGCGTTAGAAGCTATGGACTGCATCGTGGTTCAAGATATATTTTTAAATGAGACTGCTAAGTACGCTCACGTACTTTTACCTGGAACCAGTTTCCTGGAGAAAGACGGTACATTCACCAACGCTGAGAGACGTATTTCTCGCGTTACACAGGTGATGCCGCCACTATCAGGTGTTGGTGACTGGGAGGCAACCGTGCTACTCTCCAACGCCTTGGGCTACAAGATGAGTTACACCCATCCCTCTGAAATTATGGAGGAAATAGCTGCGCTGACTCCAAGCTTCCAGGGTGTGAGTTTTGAGAAGATAGAGCGACTAGGAAGCTTACAGTGGCCATGTAATGAGAACACCCAAGAGGCTGGCACTGCGCTTATGCATATAGATAAGTTTGTCAGAGGAAAAGGAAGATTCTTCAACACCAAGTACGTTGCCTCCGACGAGAAGAGCACCAGGAAATTCCCACTTTTATTGACTACGGGTCGAATACTTAGCCAATACAATGTCGGCGCTCAGACCAGAAGAACCTCAAACAATCAATGGCACAGCGAGGACTTGCTTGAGATCCATCCTCACGACGCACAAGAGCGGGGCATCAAACATTTAGACTGGGTAGGCATAGAGAGCCGATCGGGCCGAACGGTGTTGAGAGCCGATGTGAATGAACGCATGCAACCAGGGGTTGTTTATACAACCTTTCACTTTCCTGAGTCTGGTGCAAATGTGATCACTACAGATAACTCTGACTGGGCAACAAATTGTCCCGAATACAAAGTAACTGCAGTTGAGGTCGTAGCAGTTAGTCAACCATCTGAATGGCAAAAGAGGTACGAGACGTTCAATAAGTATCAAATGGAATTACTACCTAAGTCTGCACTAAATGAAGTTGAGGTCGTTGGCAAATGAGCTCCAACCCACCGGAGATTCTTCCCCTGGGAGTGAGAAAATTTCCCATCGCTCGTTTCAAGGGCGAGTTGTTTCAGGATGGTAGTGATTTTGTGGCTCAGGAAGTACCTGTTGCATTGATTTTTAATGGAATTTCACACGCAGTAATGTTGGCGACCCCATCAGATTTAGAGGATTTCGCACTTGGATTTGGATTGACTGAGGGGCTTTTAATTTCTAAAGCTGAATTATTTGGAGTTGAACAAAAGCGGGTCGAACAAGGGATCGAAGTTCACCTAGAGGTTTCATCAGCTTGTGAATGGCGACTTAAAGAGCGAAGAAGAACCTTGGCGGGTAGAACCGGTTGCGGACTTTGCGGAACCGACAGTTTGTTCCAAGTTCGTCAAAAGTTAAATCCTGTTAGTGCCCTAGCAATTAAAAAGCAATCAATATTAAAAGCCCAATCTGAGTTACAAAATCAACAAACCCTGCAACTGTTAACTGGTGCTACTCACGCTGCGGCTTGGATAGATATTTCAGGTGAAATAGTTAGAATACGCGAAGACGTAGGTCGTCACAATGCATTAGATAAATTGATTGGAAGTTTGATTAATATTCAGCCGCAAACCAGTGCAGGTTTTATTTGCGTGACAAGTCGCGCAAGTTTTGAGATGGTTCAAAAAGCTATTTATATTGGAAGCCCTTTACTGGCTGCGGTATCCGCACCAACAGACTTTGCCATTGAAATTGCGAAATCTAATAATCTTGCA
>Ga0164297_10005919_pt1 | contig 10354 bp, 12 predicted proteins | sample GEODES058metaG_FD_113539 | JGI IMG/M metagenome (GOLD analysis project Ga0164297, IMG submission 113539) | Dystrophic lake water microbial communities from Trout Bog Lake, Wisconsin, USA - GEODES058 metaG | ecosystem: Environmental > Aquatic > Freshwater > Lake | place: USA: Trout Bog Lake...
CATAGCAACGTGGCGTTCTGACGCTGACGGCGGGCTTGTAGCCGGAAAAACTGGACCACTACAAAGATGACAAGCCATAGCACTCGGATACGCTGCGACCACACGGTCAACATTGGTCATGGAGGCGAGGACAACAGCATGGCACGCACCTGGACTGGGCTACGCTCTCCTGCTTGCATCTGGCGGAGGGGACAAATTTTGACGAAGTGACACAGGCTTGTAAAGACGCCAAGCCCTTTCGTCAGCTGTTTGCATTTCTAGCGGGTGGCTTCGTCGTCAAATTTGCGAACGTCCCTCACCCTTGTGAAGAGACCCTAAGAAACCGGGGAGTGAGAGAGAGAATTGACTAGTGACGAGTAACTGAAGAGAGAGACTACTCGGAGAGAGAGTACCTTGAGATGGATTGAGTGCTCAGCCGAGCTGACAAGAATGTGGGCAAAATTTGGGTAGCACTGACCTGCTCGTTGCAGCTCTGAAACGGTTTCTCACTGCTTGCGTGTATAACGGTCAGCGACGAACTTGAAGGGCCCATCTTCGGGCGGCAGTGAAGCTGGGAGCGCCCGTCGTCGCGTGTTTCCGTGCTCCTCCTTCGCGACACTTGCAATGCTCTCCGGCCGGGTGCTCAGCACGTCGCCGACAATGACACACGCGCTCGCATGCACGCATGCAGATGCGCCATCAGCCAAGATAGCGTGATGAATGCCCCCGTCGATGTGGCAGTCCTCAAGGCGCGCAGAGGCTGCATCCCAGAGGAAGATGCCTCCTGCGTTGCGGACAATGTGGCACTGCACGCATGTCACAGCGCCGTGGGCGCTCACGTCGATGCCAGGGCCTGCATTGGAAGTGACGCGGCATCGGGTGAGGTGCACCGCTGCCTGGTCCATGGCCACCACGCCCTCCGCTTTGGCTTTCTGGATCACGCAAGCGTCCAGCATCGGTTTGCTCGCATCGCAGGCGCGAATGCACTGGGCGCCGCATTCGTCGAACGTGCAGGTGTGCAAAATGGGTGAACTGCGCTCCAGAGTGAGCACGCCCGCGGCTTGAGCCGCTACATCCAGTCGGCGCAGTGTGGGCTGCGCAGCGCCCGCAACCACAATGGCATGACTTCCGCTGCAACGCACGCTGCAGTCCTGCACCACGGCCGTGTTGCGCGCATCGCCCTCGAACAGGAGGCACTCCCGGAAGCCACAGAGCTCCATGCTCAAGTTCTGGATCACAGCGGCTGCAGTGATTCGCATCAACGGGCAATTGCTGCGCTGCTCCATCGTCACTTCGCCGAAAGCGCCCGCGCAAGTGATCAAGACACGCTTGTCCACGCAGATTGGCGTACCCGCCGCGTTGTGATGGCCAGCTAGAAGGACGATGCGGTCCCCATCACGTGCAGCAGCCATCGCATCCTGCACGCACCGGAAACTCAACGCCTTGTCTCCTACCGACCGGCGACGCGCCAGGGCAGCTGCTGCCTCGGCACGCGCAACTTGCAGTGCGCCGTCAGGGTGGAAAGCTGCTGTGCCTGCCCACACATCCAGGTCCTGACCGGCCAGCATTGATGTTGGTCGATCGCTCAGAAGCAGCTCGCTGTCCTCATCCTCGGGGCTGGGCGGCGCAATCTGGCACATCCAGGCATCTTCACCGGCGCTACGCACGTGCAATATGCGGCCGTTGAAAGCCTCAGCCATGTCGCCGTGTAGCGCTGCTGTGGTGGACACTTGGTTGAGCAACTCTCTAAAAGTAGCGCTCCTATCACCCGCAGTGTCCAGCACGCGCTGTCCAGCTCTGCACGCACGGACGGCATCTGTGAAGTGCCGCAGGTGAAGGTGCGCCAGCGCGAGGCGGTGCCACGCCTTCGCTTTCCCAGGCTGCAGTCGCAAAGCAGCTTTGGAGTCGCTCAGCGCGCGCTCCCAGCACTGCCGGCGAAGCTGCGCCTGCGCCCTGTTTGCGTACAATGTTGCTGCGGCATCTGAGTCGGCACCTGGGGGGTGTGCGTCGACACAAACGGGTGGCGTTACAAGACCTTTATTGAGGGGACGTGCGAAAAGACACTTTCTGGCAAACACACCTCCCACCTCACGCAACGCCTCCAGCGCGCGCGTGTACAGATCCACAGCGCCGTCTGCGTCGCCTTTGCTCAACGCGGTGTTCCCGCGCTGGCGCAGCGTGTCAGGGTTTGCAGACTGTGCCTCTCGCGCCTCGAGCTCAGCCTCGAGGGCACGCAGTCGCTCCTGCGCAAACCACGCCGGGCAACGTCAATGCCCCTGTAGTATGAGAGCGACCGTCAAGCACACGTACCAGCACGTCATTTGAGGGCAGGACGTCCGCCATAATTGACTTAGCGAGGGGGCGTCCACAAGCGGCGCTATCCTGGGACGCTCGTATTCCCCAGCCCACTCCGCAAGTTGATCCAATGCTCGTATGCCAAGTCAGCGCAGTGCGTGCAGCTGACGCTGCCCGCGCGTGTACGGCACCATCCGTGGGGCTCCATGCGTCTTGTGGTGGCCAGCTTCGAGTTGTCATCCCATTGAGGCGCAAATGCGGTCGTGAAATGCACCAGTGCAGGCCCCGTCGCAGTGCCGGGGCGCCCAGCGGCTCCGAAATCGTTGCATCGGCAGCGGTGCACGAAGGCTGCGTCTGTCTCGTTCAGGAGCTGCACCCCATGCTGGCGAGAAAAGTACGCGCGGATCAGCTGCTGGTCTCCGTTGTTCCACCGAGACCGCGGCATCATGGCCAGTAGACCAGCGAAGATTTCCTGTGATGGGCTGAGCACCATCAAGCTTGACATCATGTGCACCAACGCGAGCGTCTGGTTGCATGCGTGCACATCACGCGCGGCGGCAATCCTGCCAGGGGGCAGCGGTATGGTGAACAGGTAATCCAGATTGCGCAGGACCAGACTATCCCCGTCAATGTAGACCAGGCGGCTGTAATCAGTCAGCTGCCATATGCGCAGCTTGCAGAAGGCAAACAGCCAGTGCGGCTGGTCAAGCTTGATGTTCGGCGTTATGGGCAGTGGTCGGATGGGAAGCACTGTGACACCTGGCATAAGACGCAGCGCGTCGACGCCTGTGTCTGACCGCAAGGCCTCGGGAAGCGCCAGCACCAGCAAAGGGTGTTGTGCGCCGCTCGCGTGCAGCGACGCTGCAAGCACGGAGCAGAGCTCGACGTACCGTGCATTGTTGACGAGCGTCACATATGCGAAGCGCTCAGTGCTCAACTGCAGCTCCGGAATGCTGGACTCGGCCGGGCGTTGCCGAAGCGCCAGCGGCCCATGCTGAAAGAGAAGCCAGGCGCCTCGCGGCCACTTGGTGGACGCAAGGTTCAGCACAAGGAGCAGCACAACGAGCTGCAGCGCTAGCGCAGCGCGTGCTGACTGGAGGCGCATGCAGGGACATCACATCACATCAGCGGGCGGGCGATTATTGTTCTGCGGAGGAAGCGCAGAGCTGAATCTCATTCTATCATTGAGCCATCCGCTTGGCTTGACCTTCGGGGCCCAAGTAGCGCTTAAATCGCAGCACCAGCTTATGTGCGTCGCTGGTAGGGTCATCCCGGAGTTCGGCCGGGACGGTGTCTGAGAAGGTCACCTTGTATTTGCCGCTCTTGCCGAACGCGCCCGCGATGACGCCCTGGTGCCCGGCTGCTGTGCTTACCGCCATGCCCTCGAACATTGTCAGGTCAGTCTCTTTCTTGAACATGCCGCGACAAATGGCTGTGCGCTCATCGGCCCATCGCTCAACTGTGCCTTCCCTTTGTTTGCGCTTGAAGATGCGCACTCCAGCAGGCGGCATGTCCGCCGTGTCAAACACAGCCGCTAGGTGGCCGTGGAGAGCGAGGCGACAAGTGCTACCGGCGACATTGGTGTCCAAATCGAGTCTGGAGCCGATGAAGAGAGAGTCTGAGGGAGCGACAGCGGGCGTGTCAAACACAAGCACCGCCCATACGGGCAACGTCTCCGTCTGCTGGGCCTGATCGTCGGCTGCGGGATCTGTAAGCTCGTCCACGTATTCGAACTCTACGGGCTCTTGGCGGCCTTCCATGTAAAGCATCGAAGCTCGCTGCGCCACAGACAGCGTCCGCATTTGGTCAACTAAGGTTTCAATAGAAGTACTGGATGTGGATGCTGCTCCGCTGCGTGCACCCCTCGATGGCGCCGCCGCTCGCAGAGGGCCTTTGATGAAGGTGAGTTCTGCCATAAGCGTGGAGTGGCCGACGCTGACATGCAGCTTCGCCTTTGACGGCAGCGCGCCCTTGAAGAAGCGGATGCGCTGCACCGCTGCGAGGGCGCACGTGAATGTGGGCACCGTCCCTGGGTCGCACAGCAAGCCTCGCTCCAGAAGTTTGGCATCCAGCTGGGCGAGGCACACGCCCGCGCGGTCGCCCCTCGCCGCGCACGCGACTGGGCGATGGAACACCTGGATAGATTTCACCTTCTTGACCAGCTTCAGAGACGGCACCTCCACATTTGCGCCCACGCGGACGGCGCCTCGAAGAACAGTGCCAGTTAAGACTGTGCCCTGTCCACGCACACCGAAGCAGTGGTCCACGGCGAATAGCAGCGGTGGTGCCGGTGATGGCTCCGGCGGTGGCAGGTTCACACGCTCCAGGATGGCTGCGATGAGCGCGCCCACTCCCTCTGGAGGTGGCCCTGTGAAAACACACATAGGGTGAGAGCATGAATCACGCAATTGCGATTGGGACATCGATGCATGCGCCAAGCACATATTGGCGGCGCACCTGTGTCGGGCTGTCCGTCCCCGCCGCCAGGCCGTGCGGACACAACCACCTGGGGGCACCCTGCGAATCGCGTTTTCTCGAACACTTTTGCGAGGCCCTTCTGCACTTTCGCGAGTGATGCTGCACGCGAATCCGCTGGGAACAGATCCACCTTGTTCAGCGCCACGATGAGCTTGTCAACCACCAGCTCGCCGATGACGAGGCACTCCGCAGTCTGAGTCTGTATGCCTGTCCGCAGGTCAAGGATGTCAGACGCGAGAAAAAAAGCGGTGCGCGTCGCGCAGCGTGGTGCAGTACCTTTAGTGACGTCTATGACGAGGACCATGATGTTTATAATCTGAGCGCCGCCGACGATAGTGCGGATCAGGCTCGCGTGGCCGGGACAGTCCACCAGCGTGACCTGAATGCAGTCGAACGGAGCGCCAGCCAAGTGCGCGGGCAGCGGCGCTGTGAAGGCACTGAAGCCGAGGTCAAGCGTTATGCCACGCTCACTGCTCTGCGGGCTCTTGTCGAGGGAGGCAGTGCTCAGCGTAGTAGACAGCGCCCGAGCGAGGCTCGTTTTGCCACTGTGTGCGACAGCACCAGGCGTCAGAAGACTTCACGTACTGAACAGCGTGCTTGCATTCCCTCCTGCGCGCAACGCACCTGTCAATATGGCCGAGAAGCCCAACGCTGACATTCAGCACTCGCTGTGCAGCTGCGGGTGGAGCACCTCCTCCTCCATCGTCTGCCATTTAGGCCTAACGCTATCGAAGATAGCGCCGTTGCGTCATGCGCATTTGCGAGAGGGGCTCCGTTCTGGACGCGTGGCAAACTTGACTTGGTCTCTTCGCAGAGGCTCATGCGCTTTGCTCCCAGCTGCTGCAATTATTCGCTTCTCAGACGCAGACGCAGCATCGCGATGGCGTCGCACAGAGCTGGCATGGCTCCAAAGCGGGTGGCTGGAGTGCAAGAGGTTGCAAGCGCTTACGCCACGCTCTTGCTCGACCAATTCGGTGTTCTACACGACGGCAGGAATGCGTACACGCACGCTCTCACGGCCGTAGAGCAGCTTCACCGTGCCGGCAAGCACCTGATAGTATTGTCAAACAGCGGGAGACGAGCTGCAGAGACGACAGAGAAGCTGGCGCGGCTGGGCTTCAACAAGGAACACTTCACTGGCGCCGTGACAAGCGGTGAGACGACACACGAGGCGCTGAGCACGCGCGCAGACCCGTTGTTTGCCTCACTGGGTCGACGCTGCCTCAACATCAACTGGGCAGACCGCGGCGCAACGCCAATAGACGTGGACAGCTACGGCATTGAGTTGGTGCAGGATGTAGACGAAGCTGACTTCATTCTGGCACACGGCATGGAGGCTTTGAGTGGAGCGGAGCCAAGACGCGTGACGTTGGAAGAGTTGCAGGCGCTGCTGCGCAAGGCTGCAGAACGGAGTCTTCCGCTGATCATCGCCAACCCCGATGTGGTGACGGTGGATACGACGTTCTTAGTGCCTATGCCAGGACAGCTAGGCCTGTGGTATGAGGCGATGCCGGGGCACGGTGACATTGTACTCATGGGGAAGCCTGCAGGTCGCATCTACGATGCTGCGAAGCGCGTCCTGCCGGATTGCGCTGGCGCTGGTCGTATTCTTGCTGTTGGCGACTCGTTGGCGCACGACGTCAAAGGGGCATGTGCAGCTGGCATCGACTCCCTCTTTGTCGTGCATGGGATCCACAAGGAAGAGCTCACGCCCTGGAGCGAGGATGCTTTGCGAAGACTAGCGAACGAGCACTGCGATGGCCACACGCCCACATTTATCGTTGATGACTTCTCATGGTGAATGTCCCGATGATGACAATCACAGTCCATCCCCTCGTTGTGATGATGACTGGGTTCTTCTCAATCGCCCTCCGCAGCACGGACACGGCCTCCGCGGTGCGTACGTGACCTCACTGTCCCCATACAGGTTGCGCGTGAAGTACTGGCCCAGGACGCCGAAGATGACAAACCCGATTTTGTACCACGCGCATGGGAACTGACCGTATTTAGAGCAGCGGCCACAGGCGTTGTAGCTGCACTGCAGTGGCAACACATTCATGTCGATCTGTGCGAGGCCATGCAGGAGGAGCCGTCAGTGAATGATCAGCGCGGGCTGGGAGCACAATGTTGGTAGCAGCTCCACGCACCTGGTCCCAGACACCCACCCAGACGAACACGGCGGCGCAGTTGGCGATGATGCGTTCGCACAGGCGCCACGGCTCAAAGCGGGGTGGCATGCACGGCTGGTCATCCACCTCAAGTTGGTCCACCATTTCATCCATCGTCAACTCCCCAGACGGATTCTGTGCAGCAGCCAGGTCTGCTGCGCTGAGCATCTGCACCGCAGGCGACACCGTCTGCGTGGCGTTGGAGTCTGTGGCGCCGTAGCTAGCTGGCCCTAATGGTGCACCACCACCATCCGGCGTTGCTGGAGCCTCGTCAGGCGGTGATTCGTACAGCGCGTTTGTGAAATACATGCCACTGATGCCCAGCAGCACCTAGTCACGGAATGCCGTACGCGAGAGCGTCAGCCTTTGACAAAAAGGGGCGGGATGCATGAGGGGAGCTGGCGCGCTACTGACCAGCAGGAGCATGGTGATCGGGCTATCGAACGGAAAGATGGTGGAGTCGAGCAGATCCCAGAGGCCGACCCAGAAGAGGTTGGCGAACAACAAGCCGAGGAGCGCCTCCACGGCCGGCCACAAGGAAAAGCTGCACATTGGGATAGACGCGAGGGCATACGCGCAGCGTTGCGCAAGTCAGCGCTGAATTATTGGTGCACACGAGCGCCGTCACAAGAACGAGAGCCCCGTGTCGAGCGCGGGCGCGTGAAGCAGGTACATGTGTGTGACTCTATGAGCACAGCAAGGAGCGCACCGCGGCAGGGAGAAGAAGAGGTATGGCGGGGGCGTTGCGCGAAAACGTCCCCTAGTTGTCCGACGCGACCGGTCCATGGCGGCTGCGGCAAAGGAGCGAGCTCAGCTAGTGCAGTCAGTGCTCGTGCAGCTGTGCTCTCATGTCACGAGACACGCGCGTGTGAGCAGCCCTAGCCGCCTTCGGTTGCGCATGGCGCAGACAGAGCGCAGTCGCGACTCTGAGACGGAGAAAAGGACCGGCGAAGGGAGAAAGCGGCCTTTCCTTGGTCAAGGAGCCCTCGGCCCTCGAGGCCTTCTTCCGCAGAGGCACACTGTCCCCTCGCTGGTCGCGTCATCATGACAAGCGACGGCACGGCGTGGTCGCGGGAGTTCAATGAGGCCAAGGTTCTGGGCGATGACTGCTTTGTGCTGCTGCAAGAGCGCAATGGCCTCCTGCAAACGACGAGCGCAGAGTCCGACGCGAGCGTGGCGCGCCTCTCGGCTGGCGCGAGGCGCAAGGTGAACGCGCTCAATAGCATGATAGACAGGCTGGAGGCAAACCTCGGCGAAGGCGGAGTGTACGTGCGCACAATCACCCGCGTCGTGTCACAGACAGAGCACTGAGAGCCCTCGCACAGGTCCGACAAGGAGCAGGACCGGCGCAGGAATATGATAGCCAGACTCCGAACACATGCGCAGCAGCTGGGGAAGCTGGTGCAGACGCGCAAGGCTGTGCTGAAGACAGAGAAAGGTTCTTCCCCAGGCGCTCTCCAGCAGCCGCGTGAGACGTTGGAAACGGCGGAGCGCGACGAGCTCGGCCTCTTAGTGTTGCAGCGACAGATTATACAAGGCGCGTGGCGCCCGGGGCTTGCGTTGTGCTTTGTCTAGTGCCCAGTCTCTGACAACAACCTCCGATTGCGTGCAGACCAAGACGAGCAGCTGGACGACTTGGCGCGGGTAGTGACGAATACGCGGCACATTGCGCTCGCTGTGAACGAGGAGCTTGACTTGCATAGTCGCTTACTGGTGCGTGACAAACCCAAGTGAAGCCGGGTCTTGTTTCCACCTCACCTCACCACCCCTCAACGCCCGCAAACGCAGGATGACATCGAGGATGATGTGGAGCACACAACAGGGCGGCTGACCATCGCGAGCCGCAAGATCAAGACGCTGATGAGGCAGTCCAGGGACTGCAAACTGATGGTCTGCCTTGTGTTCACCATCATCGCGCTCATCGTAGTTCTAGTGCTCACGCTCAAGCTGGCGCCGCTGGGCTGAATGTCCTTCCGCATTTTAATCCATCACTGGTCCCGCAATTTGTCCACTTCAGCGCGCAACCTTCTAAGTTGCTGCTGCTGGTCGAGGCTCAACTGTTGCTCCAGCTCCGCCTCGTCTACGACGACGTCGCTCGTGCCCTGCGTCGAGGTCTTGCTGTCAGTGCTCCAGCATTCAGGTCACAAAGCACGTGCGGCCACGCACTAGTGTGTGGTCCAGGAGTGTCTGTGCGTAACAGTTCCACTGCCGCAGGAACTCTGTCTGCTGCTGCGGCGTGGCACGCTTAGCGATCAAGGCACTCCTCATGGCTGCCCACTCGTCGTGGACGACGCGGTCCCCAAGAGCTCTCTGCACGTCTGGAAGCGTCCTGTGCAAGCGGCGAATGGCTCTGTACAAGGCGCGCGCTGACTCGAGAGTTGGTCGAGACGACATGAAGTGTTGCTTGGGAGCGCGAGTTGCAAATGCCCGACGAGGAAAGCAGTGGCGAGGGCGTTGAATTTGGGCGACACATCATCACTCGAGCGCTCATGCGCTAAGCCCGAGTGCACCGCCAGCATGCGCCAGGAGGCCTGCACGAGTATGGATACAACCGCGCAGTTAGCACTCGGGTGATGAACAAGTGCACACCCTTTGAGGGTACAACTCACCAGAGACTGCAGCCCGTATGCGCGCATCCCGCGCGTGGATGGCGCCCACCAGGGGCGCGTAGACAAGAAGCACATGCGCATACGCCTGTCGCTCCGGTTTAGCGGTGCGCAGCAGCGACAGTAGGGGTGCCATGCCGACAGATGCAGTGCTGGTGGCGGTGGGTGACGCAGCGATGGCAGCATCAACAGTGGCGATATTTGACCGCAACTCTGACAGCGCCTCGAGAACAGCAAGCAGTGCGTCGCAAGCATGCGTGTCAGCTCCCGCAACTGTGTCCACATCGGCTTTGGAGACTGATTGAAGCAGCAATGCACAGTGCTCCAACAGCGCAGCCATTGCCGGGCCGGCGGCAACTGCCACCCGCGGAGACGCTAGAGCACAGAGTTGACGCATGCATGCCACAGATATGGAGTGCGCAACACTACGCTGCTCGGCATTGCATGGAGCGCAATTGCCTGTGCCGCAGTGCAAGGCGGCGATAAGAGCTGCCAGTGCTGTGGCAGGCAAGCCGCCTGCCTTGGGGGTCGTCATCGCCCCAGTCATGATGACAGCGCTCACAGCGTTTACAGCGTCCAGCAGCAGCGCTTCATCTTTTGCCAACTGCTGAGCATCAGTGGCGGCGCCGTGCGCAGACTCTGAGGCTGCGCAGAGCATGCCCAAAGCGGACACGTCTTTGCCCATCAAAAGGACCTGGTGTGCTGTGCGTGCCAGCGCGTCCCACGCATCTGCCCATCCGGGCGAAGCACTCGCCCAGGACACACCGCTGCTTCCCGTCGACGCGCACTCCACCACCGCGGCAGCTGCTGCGCGAGCAACTGCCGCCC
>Ga0164297_10005921_pt1 | contig 10352 bp, 10 predicted proteins | sample GEODES058metaG_FD_113539 | JGI IMG/M metagenome (GOLD analysis project Ga0164297, IMG submission 113539) | Dystrophic lake water microbial communities from Trout Bog Lake, Wisconsin, USA - GEODES058 metaG | ecosystem: Environmental > Aquatic > Freshwater > Lake | place: USA: Trout Bog Lake...
GATCGCTTCATGAGCTTTGTGAAGCGCACTGAATTAAAAATGTTCGATGGCCGCCAAATCTTTTATTACGACAGAACACCTATCGAACGTAGCGCTGTTGATTCTCGTGATTTTGAACCCCGCCCATTGCCTGGAGATATGCGCCTAGATCTCCTCACGGGTGAATGGATTGCGATGGCTGCCCACCGTCAGGGACGCGCCTTTCTGCCTCCCAAGGAGTTCTGCCCGCTCTGCCCAACCAAAACGGATTTTGGAACTGAGATCTCTGACTCCACCTTTGAAGTAGTCGTCTTCGAAAATCGTTCTCCTTCATTCTCTGCGCCATCCGATCAGATTCCTGAAGGTGTCGTGCAAGCATCCGGTCGTTGCGAAGTTGTGGTGTTCTCCGACCAACACGAGGGAAGTTTTGGAAGCCTCGAATTAGGCCAGATGCGCACCGTCCTTGCAGCATGGATTGATCGCACCCGTGAAATTTCTCTATTGGATTATGTCGAGCAAGTTTTTGTCTTTGAAAATCGTGGTGAAGAGGTGGGCGTAACACTTAACCATCCTCACGGACAAATTTATTCATACCCATTTATCACCCCTCGCACGACAAAGATGTTGCACGTTGCCCAGGAACATTTCGAGAGAGAAGGAAAACCTCTTCTTAGCTCGATCATTGAACGAGAGATTCGCGATCAGGTGCGCATCATCGCGGAAAATGAGCATTGGATCGCATATGTTCCATTTGCAGCCCGCTACCCATTTGAGATCCACGTTGCACCAAAGAAATTTGTACCAGATCTAGCTACGTTGAGTGATGAAGTAGCCGATGCCTTCCCCTCACTCGCAAAGGAAGTCTTACTCCGTCTTGATGGCGTCTTTGGAATTCCAATGGCCTATATCGCCGCTTGGCACCAGGCACCGGTACGAATCGGTCGAGATGTATTGGGCTTACATTGGCAAATCACCAGCATCCGCCGCGCACCAGGAAAACTTAAGTACCTTGCAGGATCAGAGTCAGCCATGGGCGCATTCATCATGGATGTAAAGCCAGAAAGTTCGGCGCAACAGTTACGAGATGTTCAGCTCTAACCAGCTGAGTTCTAACTCTTCATACTCGCGCTTTAAATCTTCCTGCTCCTGATGCAGCTCGACCAACTTGTGGTGATCAGTACTCACTTTTTCTAACTCAAGGGCAATTGCCTGCAAACGTTCTTGACGGCGCTCCATCTGTTTCTCAATCCGGGCAATCTCTTTTTTGAGCGCCTTCTGCTCAAGAATCGAAGACTCTTTCTTCTCAGAAACCCCCTTCTCTTCCGACGCGCCAGAGCGTTTACGCAGAGCCAAGTATTCCTCAATCCCGCGCGGAAGATCGCGCAGGGCTTTATCTCCCACTAGGCCAACAAATGTGTCACATACTCGTTCCAAGAAGTAACGATCGTGAGAGATCACAATCAGGGTGCCGCCGAAGGAATCAAGTAAATCTTCTAGGGCGGTGAGGGTTTCTACATCGAAATCATTTGTTGGTTCATCCAGGAGGAGAACGTTGGGGCTATCCATCAAGAGACGGGTAAGTTGCAAACGACGACGTTCTCCACCCGAGAGATCACCGACAGGAGTCCATTGTTGATCTTTATTAAAACCTAGTCGTTCACAAAGTTGGCTAGCAGATAACTCTTTTCCATTTCCCAGTTGAACGCGGTTCGCCACTTTCTCTACTGCTTCAAGTACCCGCCACGTGGGGTCGAGCTCTTCGAGATGTTGGGATAGGTATGCCGCCTTCACTGTTACACCCGTAACTAACTTTCCTGCAGAGATTTTGCCTTCACCACTCAACACTTTCATAAGCGTGGTCTTGCCCGCGCCGTTTACTCCAACAATTCCAATGCGATCGCCTGGTCCAATATTCCAGTACACATCATCGAGAAGTTCTAAATCACCGGCTGCGACGGAAGCCTGGTGCAATTCATAGACCGTGTTGCCCAAACGGTTTGCAGCGAAGTTCAGTAGTTCTGCCTCGTTGCGTGGAGGTGGTTCATTAGCGATCAAAGTGTTTGCAGCATCGATTCGAAATTTTGGTTTTGAGGTACGTGCAGGAGCACCTCGACGTAACCATGCCAACTCCTTGCGAATCAGCATATTGCGCTTGCTATCTTCTACAGATGCCTGCCGAGATCTTTCAGCCTTTGATAATACAAATGCAGAATAACCGCCTTCATATTCCAAGACCTTGCCATCGACAACTTCCCAAATCATGTCCGAAATTTCATCCAGGAACCAGCGATCGTGGGTAATCACAACAACAGATAAGTTGGTGCGTGATTTCAAGTGATCGGCAAGCCACGCGACACCTTCAACATCGAGGTGGTTTGTAGGTTCATCAAGAAGAATCAAATCAAGATCATCAACCAAGAGCTTCGCTAGATTTACCCGACGTCTTTCACCACCTGAAAGAGAATGAAAATTACGATCCAAGAGATCATCGCTATGCCCACCAAAGAGTCCCTGGAGGACTTCTCTAATGCGGCTGTTGCTTGCCCATTCATGAACCGGAAGGTCACCGAGCACGACCTCACGAACGGTTGCGCCTTGCGCGGCCTTATCTGCCTGACTCAAAATTCCTATTCGAACTGAGTTAGATTTCGAAACACGACCAGCATCGGGTTCCAGGGTGGCCGCCATGATTTTGAGGAGGGTGCTCTTGCCATCCCCATTGCGTCCAACAATGCCAATCCGCTCGCCCTGGGCGACGCCGAGAGAGACGCCGTCCAGGAGCGGGCGGATATCGAAGGCCTTGGAGACCGACTCTAAGTTAAGTAAATTCACTACTTACAGTCTGTCATGAATTTGAAGGCGCTGATCCCAACGTGACGCTATAGACCTTGCTTGAACCACTTGGCAAGGTAGCGGTGATGGAAACGGTGGTACCTGGTGCATAAGCGCGGATACGAACGATCGCGGTCTCGGCATCCGGAATTCGGCTTCCACCGATATCGGTGATGATCGATCCAACGACAAGACCAGCCTTCTCGGCCGCTCCATTCGCAACCAGTTGTGAAACCTTCGCACCTACTCCGGTGAAGTTCTGATCGAAGTAAACACCCAGAAGTGGGCGGGTCGAGGTATGTGTAGGGCTGTTAATAATTTCATTGATGGTGCGTTGTGCCTCGTTGATAGGAATCGCAAAACCAAGACCAATCGATCCGGCTTGGCTGCTCGATGAAGCTGCAGAGGCGATTGCAGAGTTAATACCGATCAATCGACCCTGTGCATCGGTCAATGCGCCACCAGAGTTTCCAGGGTTGATCGCAGCGTCGGTCTGAATCGCATCTACGTAGGACTGTGTAGTTGAGTTGGCGCTCTGTGTGGTCACAGGGCGATTGAGCGCGGAGACAATTCCTGCAGTCACAGTTCCGCTCAAGCCAAGCGGTGAGCCGAATGCGATCACTGGATCACCGATAGAGATCGCAGAGGAATCACCCATTGTGATGACCGGAAGGTTAGGAGTGTCTACGTGCAAGACAGCCAAGTCGTATGAGATATCGCGACCAACTACGGTTGCAGGAATCTTGGTGCCATTACTCAAGTCGATGGAGAGTGTGTAGGAATTACCAGCAACAGTTGTTGCATCAATGACGTGGTTATTTGTCACGATATATGAACCCGTTGAATCTGACTTGATAATTGAACCAGATCCAGTATCTCCCGAACCATCTGCAGCAAGTACATCCACTGTTACAACAGAAGGTTCAACCTTGTTAACAATATTCTTAATCGAGCCGGAGCCAACACTCACGGCCGTGCGTCCTGCTGAGCAGGTTCCAGTTGTACTTGCGTAAAGCGCGCCGGTGCGATTATCTGCGCAAGCGGTCACAACACTTGAACTAGTGAGGCTATTTGCTGCAGTTGCAACGCCACCTACTACGGTTGCACCAGCAACGAAACCAATGGTGAGCTTGGAAATCGTGCTCACGCCCCGCATCTTCTGGAAAATTGACATCACAGTAATCCCTTCGCCACGAAAATAGATAGTCAGTATTCAAACCTCAAGAACCTAAAGAATACGCAATGCTTCCTAAGAATTCTCTGAGAAAGAATCTTTGAGCTCCATCGACCAGACCGCGGGAATCATGAGCAGAACAACGATCACAGCAAATGAGACCCCAGCAAAGATGAGCATGGTGTGGCCCACTCCGAAGATAGAAGCCACAGGAGCGGCGATAGCGAGGCCTACCGGGCGCAATAACATCGTTCCAAGCCCATCGAATGCAGATGCCCGAGAGAGCGCTTCACGCGGGATTGTGCGTTGAAAGGCGGTTCCCCAGATCGTTCCCCATAGATCCAGTGTGACGCCCCAGAAGAAGGCGGTGAGGCAGATAACCGTGAGAGGGAGAGGACCAGAAAGGGCGAGGAGGTAGATAGTCAGGGTCAAAGATATGGATGTAAGAAAACGCATCGGGTGCTTTACCTTGATACGAATTCCCAAAATGGAACCAACTACATATCCAATCGATTCGCAGGTAATTACAACCGCCCATGATTTCGCACCATGAAAATGTTTGAGTGAGATGACAGGACCCAGAACATCTTGCGCTCCAGCCCAGACCATAACAACGAAAGAGAATCCAGCTACCGTAATCACAATCCATGGGAATGAGGAGAAGGCCTTCCAGCCCTCTCGCATATCGGCGCGGATAGATGCACCAGTTTCGGCACGTGCTGGCGTGAGGTGCCGAAGAGTAATAACGAGAGAACCCGAAATAATAAATGTAATTGCATCTATGAAGAGAGCAGCGGTACTTCCGAAGGCGCTAATCAAATACCCACCGACCGCCGTACCAGTAATCAGTGCGAAGTTAGCAATGAATTGATTGATGGCATTGCCTTGCTGCAACTCTTCTTCAGGAAGTAGTGCGGGTAGAGCCCCGGAGAACGCCGGCCAAAATATTCCCCACATCAATCCGAAACCGATATTTGAAAATAGTAGCGCCGCAACTGGGACGCTCCCTTTAAAGAAGAAGTAAACCTGGAAGAGAAGGAAGATTCCACCGAGAATATCTGAGGTTGCGCACATCTTTAATCGCCCATATTTATCGGCGATAACTCCACCAAAAGGCAGCATGCATAAGAGTGCGACGGTAAGCGCTCCTAGGACGAATCCGAGTTCTTTCGCACTTCCATGGGGGAGATGCAAAATTCCAAATGCCAAAGCGATCGGCCCCATGCCATTTCCGAAATTGGAGATGAGCCGAGCTAGATAAAACCTCTTTATATATTTGTGTGAGAGGGTTTTTCGAATCGTCATTGAGAAAGTTTAGGTTCTATATCGCGCAGGAGGCGATGAATATCTGCGGCGATAGTTTTCAATTCTTGGATCTCTTGTTGATTGAGCGCGCGAGCTTCTTTTGCCAACTCAAATTCACCAAGGGAGGCGGTGTGGGTTTCAGTGATCTTCTGTTCCACAGAAGCAGAAGAAACATTTTGTCCGACCATGATGATGGAGAGTAGGACGAGTTGTAAGAATGTTTGTGCTACCCAGGCCACGATCGTGATGAGGTCACCGGTTTTAAGGGCAGATGGCAGTGAGATTAATGCGATAAGTGCAAATGCATAGGCGCACCACATGGTTGAAACACCAGCGGTAATTTTGGAGGCAAGTGCAGTGTTGAATGAATTAATCTTCTTGAGCATGGCCCAAGTTTAATCAAGTTGAACTAGTTCACCGTGATGATACTTGTGAGTCGCTGAGCCTCTGAGAACATGTACTGCACCCACACCGTAGACCTTTAAGCGAGGGGGTGAAAAAGTTGTATCGGTATCGAGTCCATAGACCGCTGCAGTCATCTCATCGATACCAATCACGGAGACACCTTCTGGGGCTCGCACCATCAATTTAGCTGCGCTATCTGGAATCCATCCGAAGAACTTGTTGTAATGCGGGATGGTTCGCAGTGTTGGGAGCAGATTCAACCCAGGAGTACCCGGGGCACTTTGCTTTCGAAAATTGGGAATATCGGCAGAGAGCGCCATCGCCCCCGCGCTGCATCCTGCGAGCGCACTGCCAGATCGCCAGTTTCTCTCGATTGCACTCCACACGGGAGTTCCAATCAATTCGGTGGCCAAATAGGAAGGATCACCGCCTGAAAGGTAGATCAGGCCCGCGTTCTCAATTTCTTGCGCCAAATCCTCACGCATTGCATCGCGCCTCGTGAAAATAGGTAGGAATACCTGCTCGCTCTTAAGTCGCTCCGCTTGCGCCGCGCCTAGATTGCTCCAATAGGTGAGCCGCTCTTCGCTCTCACGACCGGCTGCTAGAGGGATCTGGATGTATCGATTGAGTTTTCCACGCTCTAGAGCGCTTCTCAGTAAATTCCCCTCAAGTTCAGCCATTCCAGGTAGGTACTCGCCAGAACCAACGAGGGCGAGGGGTCCAAGAGTCTGACTGGAGGCGTGGTCCATGCCAAGACTCTAGTCGGTAAGATTCACGCCATGCACTTGAGGAGAACAACGGCGGGCATTTCTATCGCAATCACCCTCCTCTCTTTCAGCTTCTACTTCTTCGATAAGACCGCTGGGAGCGCAATTCCTCGCTCTAACGTTTTGAGTGGAAGCAAGCAATCTGGCGGCGGAGATACCAATATCTTGCTCCTCGGCCTGGATTCACGTCGCGATAACAATGGAAATAATCTGCCTCGCAAGCTTCTAGACCTTATGCATGTTGGCTCGAGTTCGGCGGTCGGTGGCTATAACACCAACACCATGATCGTCATTCATATCCCGGCAAACGGGAAGAATGCTGTTGCAATCTCCATTCCGCGCGATGACTATGTTGCGGTCGCTGGTTGGGGAATGCAGAAGATTAAAGAGGCGTACGGCCTGGCTAAGTACACCTCGGAGAACGCTCTCGTTAAGCAGGGTGTCCAAAATCCATTGCGTGAACAGAAGAGCCGAGATGCTGGTCGAGCTGCGACCATCTCTACGATCTCAACTCTCTTGGGTATTCCCATCGACCACTTCGCAGAGGTAAATCTCGTTGGTTTCTACGATATCGCTACCGCGCTCGGCGGAATTCAGGTCTGTCTCAACCGAGCAGTAAATGATTCGCAATATTCTGGGGCTGTTTTTCCTGCAGGCGTACAGACAATCTCTGGAGTACAAGCACTTGAATTCGTACGGCAACGCCATGGACTTCCTAACGGCGATCTGGATAGAACTCACCGCCAGCAGGCTTTCATTACAGGTGTGATCACAAAGTTCCGCAGTCAAGGAATCTTTGGAGATCTCGGTAAGTTGCAATCACTTCTCACCGTAGCCAAGAAGGATGTCGTGATCGACTCCGGGTGGGATGTACTTGGATTCTTGCCACAAGCGAAAGCTTTGACCGGCGGTCACATCACCTTCCACACCCTTCCAATCGAAGGCTATGCGCTTCGCAATAAGCAATCGGTAAATCTCATTGATATTCCTACTGTTCGTAAATTTGTCCACGATCTTTTCTACCCAGCACCAAAGGTCACAACCTCGCCTACTCCGGGTGCCAGCACGAGCGCCGTAGCAACACCAAAGCCGAAGGCAACTAAATTTAACTTCGCTCACCTGGCTAACGGAACTGCAGTTGTTGGTTCTGGTATCCCTTGCGTTAACTAATGTTTATTCTTCTTGCTGTTTTTGTCGGCGCTCTTACCGCTGCACAGTCGCGGTTTAATGGCGAGCTTTCACATTACATCCACAATGGCATTGGTGCTGGATTAATCTCTAACACTGTTGGATCCGTGATTCTCATTGTCATCGCTCTTCTATCGAGAAAGGATCGCGATGGTATTAAGAAGACCTTCCATGCAGTGAAAACACGGCGATTGTCATGGTGGGAGATGCTTGGCGGGTTAGGAGGAACTATCTTTCTAAGTACTCAAGGTGTCACCGTCCCACAGATCGGAGTTGCCCTCTTTACGATCTCGTTAGTAAGCGGACAAACCGCATCTTCATTATTGGTCGACAAGATTGGATTGACGCCTTCTGGAAAGAAGCCTGTGACTATTGCTCGAATCTGCATTGCTGCAGTCACACTCTTTTCCGTGACGCTTGCCGTCTATCCTGACTTAAACAACGCAAAATTTAAGTTTTTGCCAATCATTCTTGCTATCGTCGCGGGAATCGTTGTCGCATTTCAACAGGCAGTTAACGCGCGCGTTAACATTGTGGCTGAACGACCACTTGCGACCACTTTCTTCAATTTCATCATTGGCACTTTCTTTCTGCTTATTGCACTGGGAATCAACCTCCTACGTGGAGGGTCTGTTGGAAGTTTGCCATCAAGTCCTTGGCTATACCTAGGTGGAGTTTTTGGATTAACATTTATCGCCGTCTCTGCCTACACCCTTAAGCACGTGGGACTTCTGAATTTCATCACCTTCAGTATCACGGGACAACTAATTGGTGCAATTCTTTTCGACTGGCTAGCCCCTGCAGCACACACTACGGTCAGCGGATACCTACTCTCAGGAACCGCTATGACCTTTTGTGCCGTTGTCGCTTCTCGAGTTATCAGCGCACGAAAAGGTATTTCCAGCTAAATCTCTCTAAATCTTGCTTGTGCGACCTTTAGTGAGATACTTCATCCCTTATGCCAAAGATTCAAGCTCCTACTGTCGCGCTCCATCGCGAGCTGCGTCGCCAGCAACTCATGGATGCTGCGCTGGAGTTGGCGCTTGCCCATGGAGCGGAATCAATTACCGTGGCAGCTGTCGCGGCGAAAGCGGGATTGGCACGCAGTTCAATCTATGAGTACTTCGCTTCAAGCGCAGATTTGGTCGCAGACTTAGTTCTCGAAGAACTCGATTACTACACCAACCGTTTAGCAGATGCGATCGAAGGGGTCTCTGATCCTTTCCGCAGGATCGAGCTTTGGATTACCGAAAGTTTGCGTTATGTCGCAGATGGTCGTCACATGCTTGTTAAATCTTTAAACACCATCAATACACCTGATTCTCGCAAAGAAGAGATTGCACTAGGTCACCGCAAGATGATCGCACCTCTGCAAAACTCTCTCATCGAAACTGGGATGGCTAATCCCCGGGCAGCTGCGGCTCTACTTGCTAGCGTGACCGATGCTGCCTCTATTCGTATTGAAGCTGGAAATGAAGCAGAGCCCGAAATCCAGAGCGCAGTTTCATTTGCGCTAGCTGGACTCCGAGCTCTGTCAGTTAGTTAATTACTTCGCAGAGAAGGTGAATGGGATCGTCTGATCCTGTGACTTATCGCCAGCTGCATTGTGATCGTTGGTGATGAAAAATACGCAGGTCGTGTGAACACAATCGCCATTGGTGAAATATGGAACCGGCTTGAAGGTGACCTTGCCAGCGCCAGAAGTAGCGCCTTGTGCGATATCTGCCTTTACATTGGAAACCCAAGCCTGAACGCTCTGATTTGAATCGCAGACAGTTGGGGTTGCACCCTTGGTTGCTGGCGCCATGCACTCTTCGATGTAAACACCGTTCTTAGCAGGGAGCTTTGAGAACTTAAAGGTGACGACTGCACCCTTTTGAGAGAGATTCTTAGTTGGAGTTGCTGTGACCTTAGCTTTGGCATTTGCCATAGGAGCCGCAGCGACGACAAGTGCAACTGCAAGTGATGCAATTAGCTTCTTATTCATTTTTCTCATTTCTTCGTTGTAGGTGATTTATTTGGCAAAAGTAATTGGAATTTTGATGTCGTGCGTGCGATCTTGGGTTCTGGTGTGATCGGCACGAACGTAGATGGCACAAACCGTCTTACGACAATCAACTTTTCCTATTTGTGGTTGAACTTTGAGGCCGACGGAGAAAGTTCCTCTAGCTTTGAAAGGTATTGCCAGGTGCTTGCCGTAGCTAGGAGGGTTAGAAGAGATCCAGAAAGAGGCAGCTCCAGCTCCTGACATATTGACCCCTCCACCGCACACGCTAGGAAGGGTTCCGGCTGGGACTATCTGACACATCTCCACGTAAATTCCGACGGTAGTATCAAAGCCTTTTCCATTGACCGTGATTGTCTCTCCGCTCTTTATCCCTGACACTTTTGATGCAGTCAAGATTTCACCATGCTGGCCAGTAACCGCAGTAGCTGAGGTAATTCCCGCAACAAGAAAGAGTGAAAGGACTAATAGAAACCGCGTTTTCATTAGGTAAATCTAAGAGAATATGGATTTTTTCGCTCCGACAACTTTGGCTCCCACGTCGGAAAAGTAAGTGTCAGAATACGCAAATGAGATTGCGAGGTGTGATTGCTGGCACAACATTTCTCGCCTCATCCATTTTTTTCCCTACAGCGAATGCGGCCGTGTCGGACATAAGTGCCACGACTATCTCCCTCCCAATTGTGCATTCGCATGA
>Ga0164297_10005922_pt1 | contig 10352 bp, 10 predicted proteins | sample GEODES058metaG_FD_113539 | JGI IMG/M metagenome (GOLD analysis project Ga0164297, IMG submission 113539) | Dystrophic lake water microbial communities from Trout Bog Lake, Wisconsin, USA - GEODES058 metaG | ecosystem: Environmental > Aquatic > Freshwater > Lake | place: USA: Trout Bog Lake...
AAATTTTCATTATGGGTTGCCGACGAATTGGAGTTAATATCTTCTTCAGGGAAGCTGAGCGGTAAATAAAAATTAAACTTTTATGCAGAGTCAATTTCAAACGCAATTTTTTTCTATTCCAAACTCTTTTTATTGATCCTTTGCATTGGATGGTTTTGTTAGAGTAGGTTTTAAGTAGCTAATCACTAAAAAAATATTGTACTGCTTTTTGTTTACTCTTTAAATATGCAATTCCATAAGTGCCTTCATATCCATAAGAATAAATAAAACCAATAGCTGAGGGATATGATTTTATCTCTTTCCAAATTTTTGGGTCAGGATTATTGTCATCAGATTTTTCAGTGCTGTCAATTGCAGGTTGAATAAAATGTGTTTCAGCAAAAAAATGCTTTACCCGGGTCATAATAGAGTCTTCTTTTTGTTTAACCGAAGGAATTATGTCAGCTTGGTCATACAAAAAATCAGTCGCTAAAAATGAGTCTTCGTATATAAGTGATTTGTTTTTAAATATTTTGAAATCAATTGTACCTGTCAGAATAGTTTTGCCTTTTAAAATGAGAATAAAACTGTCTTTAATTAAATTCTCAGAAAATAAGTGCTTTGAAATAACAGTAGCGATTACAGTCGAATCAATGTTATTTGAAATTATTGGTTTTTGATTCTTTGACTGAACAGTGTCTGTCAAAATTTTATTTTCGGTTTTATAATTACACGAAAACAAACAAAATAAATAAATGATGAATAATTGCCTCATATAAAATTAGAGCTAACATTTTCGCATTAGCGTTGTGGCGGAATTCGAAATTATGTTGTGAAATAAATTTACAAAGGTTGAATAGTGAAATTCATTTCAATTCTTTCAGTCTTTAAGCCAACTTAAAGCAAATGTTCTTATTATGACCAGATTTTTTTTCTATTGTAAAATTATCAAGGTCAATATAGTAGTCATAAGTAGTTTTTAACTCAGCACCAATCTCATTAATTTTAAGAAATTGTTTTCTGTCAATTTTGTCCTTAAAGTATATGCCATCTGCCCCCATTGGTAAATCTATTTCATTTTCGTTTAAGTCTGAGTCAATTCTGAAAACACTAAACCATGTTGTGATATAAAATGAATTGGTTTTCTCATCCGCAATTAGATCTATGATCTTGTCTTGTCCAATGTCTTTTATTTTGATTCTTTTTTCTGTGTCAATGATGAAACCATGCTTGCCGGATACTATACAAGCGATATTCTTTGAGGGGAGGTCTGCTAAATTAAAACCATATCGTTCTGCTTTTCTAAAGTGCCCGACCCATTTGTCTCCCGTCTTTGTTGTGAATAAAACATAATTCCATGTTTGCCCATGACAATGTCCTTCTATGTCAAAATAAACTTCTTCGTATTCTCCAGAAATTGGTAAATAATCTAATTGGGTTGTCATAGTCACAGCGTTGGGCATAATGTTCGCGCATTGGAGCAGTTAGGGAATGTTGTTCCATCGACCATGTCTGCTGTTGCTGAATAAATATACAAAAAAGTCGAGAATATGTTCAACTGCTCAGTAGCATTGGGTCGTGCTAGAACTAATGCCGCGATAGTTGCTGAAGACGAAAGACTTGATTCGTCAGTTACAATTGCTGCAATATTTTGTTAGCCGCAGTATTATTTCACTTAAATCAAATTACATAACCCAGGAGTATGGATAATTAATCAAAACCAATGGTATCAATTTTGTCCTGTTGCTTATCATTAAACATTTTACTTCTAATCTTTAATATACCGAAGGTTAGAAGGGTAAAAATGGCTGGACCAAATACCCAACTAACGTCTATTAATCCACGGTAGCCATTATATGATAAGCCTTTAGTAAAATAAATGATCAACCCTAAACTAAATAGATAGACTAAAAAAAGAATTATTTTCAAAACCATTTTTTCGTTTATAAAAAAAAATAAAACTGAAAATATAATAATGGAGAATATTTGTCCGAAAACTGGAAGCAAAATCTCTTCGCCATGAGCAAGGGTGAATAACGGAAGTAAAATATGAATTATTAAGATTGATACTTTTAGATTTTTCATTGATTTTAACTTGCAGGCTATACGCTAATTTACACTATTAGATGATGCTCATAAAAAAATACATATTTAAAATCAATCTTTTTCTCTTCGCCTTTTGTATTGTTGTTGCATCAATACAACTTTTTGTACGCTGTTTTCTATTTCAGGTTTCAGCGAACAGTCAATCGGCTTTGTATAATAACTAAGCCTCACTAACTACTTTCAACAAGTTCTTTATTTTATGTGCTTTATGGGTGAGGTCCTGATAATCTGAGCTGATAATGGTTACATGCCCCATTTTCCGGCCGGGCTTGGTTTGTTGTTTACCATATAAATGCACAAAGGCATTGTCTATTTGTAAAGTTTCTTCCAATCCCTCATATTTTGCCCTGCCGCTATAACCTTCTGCACCAACAATATTTACAATGGCAGATGGTAAAATGGGTTTTGTATTACCCAATGGATAATTTAAGATAATACGCCATAACATATCAAACTGGCTGCTGTAATTCGCTTCAATAGTATGATGGCCGCTGTTATGAACCCTGGGTGCGGTTTCATTTATCAAAACATCGTCGTTATCGGTTACAAATAATTCAATGGCAAAGAGTCCGGCGCTATTTAATTGCTTCACCACTTTTAAAGCAATGGCTTCTGCTTTCCACCATACTTTTTCCGAAAGCCGGGCAGGAGAGAGTTGATAATCCAATAAATTCAATACAGGGTCAAAGATCATTTCAGCAGGCGGATAAACAGCGGCTTCGCCTTTATCATTCATGCCTATAATGATGGCAATTTCTTTTTTAATATTCACCATCTTCTCTAAAACTGCAGGTGCATCAAATCCTTTGACGGCATCACTTTTCTCTTTAATAATCTGAACACCTTTTCCATCATAGCCTCCTTCGCCGATTTTATGAACAGCAGGCAGGAAATGATGATACTCATTTAACTCAGCAATAGTATTAGTGACAACGAATTCTGAACTTGGTATATCATGCTTACCATAGAATTCTTTTTGAATGATTTTATTTTTGATGATTCTGATGGCTGATGGTTTAGGATAAATTTTTACACCTTCTTTTTCTAATTGCTCCAATGCTTCTACATTTACGCTTTCAATTTCGATGGTTAATGCATCTAATTTTTTTCCGAAATTATATACCGCATCAAAATCCTTTATATCGCCTTTTATAAAGTGATGGCATAAATGTGCAGCAGGACAATCATCCTCATTTTCCATTACATAAGTTTCTACCGTATAATTTGCTGCAGCTTGCAATAACATTCTGCCTAATTGTCCGCCACCAAGTATGCCAACTTTCATAAATTAAGTAATTGCTGCGAAGATAAGAAGAGCGTGAAGAGTTTAGAATTAAGAATGTGAGTGATTTTTTGTTTGTTATCAACAATTCTTAATTATTAATTCCTAATTTTGAAAAGATGTTACCTGATTATCCGCATAAAATTTTTGGAGATAAGCGTTTGAATTATTCTCTGCTCATGCAAGCGCTGGCTATGGATGCTTGTTTGAGTTTGTAGTTCGTAGTCTTTAGTCTTTGGTTATTCTTCATCCTTAAATTATTTATTGTGGAAACAATTACAACAAATACTGTTCAAAAAAACATTACTGCTGATTTTCTTCCTTTGGAAGGAACAGATTATGTAGAGTTTTATGTAGGCAATGCAAAACAAGCTGCCCATTTTTATAAAACAGCTTTCGGTTTTCAAAGTTTGGCTTATGCCGGACCCGAAACAGGCATGAAAGATAAAGTGAGTTATGTTGTTCGCCAGCATAAACTCACCTTTATGTTTACAACGCCTTTGCGTTCGAAAAATGAAATCGCCGATCATATTTACAAGCATGGGGATGGTGTTAAATGTTTGGCATTGCGTGTAGATGATGCAACCGGTGCATGGCATGAAACAACAGCTCGTGGTGGCAAAACTTATTTGGCACCGGTTACATTAAAAGATAAAGATGGCGAAGTGGTCATGAGCGGCATTCACACGTATGGAGAAACCATTCATTTATTTATCGAAAGAAAAAATTATACAGGTGTATTTATGCCCGGCTTCAGAAAATGGGAATCCAATTATAATCCTACCGAAACTGGTTTGTTGTATGTAGATCATTGTGTAGGCAATGTTGGATGGAATCAAATGAATAAATGGGTAAGCTTTTATGAAAATGTAATGGGCTTCAGAAATATTCTCTCCTTTGATGATAATGATATTTCAACGGAATACTCTGCCCTGATGAGCAAAGTAATGAGTAATGGTAATGGGTTTGTAAAATTTCCGATCAATGAACCGGCAGAGGGCAAGAAAAAATCTCAGGTAGAAGAATACCTCGATTTTTATGATGGAGAAGGTTGCCAGCATGTGGCGTTAGCTACCAATAATATCGTTGAAACAGTTACTGAATTAAAAAACAGGGGTATTGAATTTTTAAAAGTGCCGGGTACTTATTATGATGATTTATCTGAAAGAGTCGGCCATATTGATGAGGATATTGAACCATTAAAAAATTTAGGCGTGTTGGTTGACAGAGATGATGAAGGATATTTATTACAAATATTTACAAAGCCTGTTGAAGACAGGCCAACCTTATTTTTTGAGATTATACAACGCAAAGGGGCAAAGGGTTTTGGCAAAGGAAACTTTAAAGCGCTATTTGAAGCAATCGAGCGGGAACAAGACCTGAGAGGTAATTTATAATTTTTTTTAATTATTTATCTTTCTCTTTAATTGAATTTTAACCTGTTTCAGCATAGATATGGAGTAAATTTGTGGGTTATGAAACGGGTTTTACTGTTCATATTAATCTCGTACCTCGTCAATCCATTGTTCTCACAGGGCAATTTCATTGATGTACAACGCAATTTTCCGCGTGTGGCTTTTGCATTAAAAACAAAAGAAGACACTTTGAAAAAGCAATTTGCGGCGGCGCATTTAAAATGGCCTGCACAGCAAGTTTACATCCGCAGTTTTAAATATGATTGTCAATTAGAAGTTTGGGTTCGCAATACTAGTACAGAACCATATAAACTCTTTAAAACCTATAAGGTTTGTGCATTGAGTGGCGGATTGGGGCCAAAAAGAATGGAAGGCGATTATCAGGTGCCGGAAGGTTTTTATTATATCAATGCATTTAATCCAAACAGCACTTATCATTTATCGCTCAGTTTAAATTATCCGAATGCATCTGATCAGTTGTTAAGTGATTCCTTAAAACCGGGTAATGATATTTATATCCATGGAAGTTGTGTAACAGTAGGTTGCATTCCCATCATGGATAATCAAATTGAAGAATTGTATTTGATTGCATCTTATGCGAAAGATAATGGAGAGGATTTTATTCCTGTTCATATTTTTCCTGTTCGCTATAATGATCCTAAGAGTTCCGACTTCCTATCTAAATCCGCCAAAGATGATGTAGCCTATCAGCATTTCTCTGCCAAAATCAAAGAAGTGTATGATTACTTTGAACAACACAAAAAATTACCCATTATCTCCGTCAATAAAAAAGGAGAGTATGTGGTATTATGATTTGAGTGTATCATTGATTTAAATCCTTTATCGTAGAAAAGCCAACTATTAAGCAGTTAATGGTTAGTGTTTATTTAGTATCCACCTATTCTGTGTAAAAGCCATCGAAACAATCAGGTGATTGTTTAAACCGTATTCGATGAGTTTTTTACGAAAATTAAAATTATCGGGCTCCAGTATATTACTGTTGGGCATTTGCCTGGTGGTTATTATTGCTATATTATTAATGAATATTATCAATAATAAAAACCTCTCTGCCTTACGTCAGTCTTTTGATACCTTATCCAAACCCAATACCACCATTCAAATGTTGCGCAATACCGATCAGCAATTATTGGTTGGTGAAAATAAATTCCGCATCTATTTAAGCACGGGCGATACTGCTTATAAATTACAATTCATTCAGCATATAGACAGTACCGTTAAATATTTGAATCTGATAAAAATATCTGAAGACAGTACAAACATTAAACAGATATTGCGAGGATTGGGAAAGAAAATAGAATTATCGGATGCAATTATTCAATTGAAAAAGTTATCTGATTCGGTTTCTCAAACAATCGGAAATAAAAATGCGATCTCCATCTACAATCAACCCTTAAAAGTAGAAAAGATCAGTACCAATATCCTTCAAAAATATTATGTTCGGGATACGGTAAAAGCAGTTGCTGAGAAGAAGGGATTTTTTAAAAAATTGGGGGCTTTATTTTCAAATAAAGATAATACCAATTATAAGTATGTTGCAGGAGATAGCTCCCGAACTGCCGCAACGGATAGTACAAAAGCAGCAATGGATGAATCTTTGGCAAATTTATCTTCCGAGATACAAAAATTCTATCAGGGAAGTTTAGATAGAGAACTGAGCATTCGAAGAAAATTAAATGAAAGCGAAAAAAATTTAGCAGAAACCAATCTCAGTATCATTGACGATATTAATCTGGCATTGGAAAATGTATTGCAAAAAGAAGAAATGGATGAAAGGATCAGAAACAATACAGCATTGGTGAATGCAGTGAATGCAAGGGATTCTATAAAGAATATTTCCAGTGTTTCATTTGCCATCATTTTAATTATTGTGATCATTCTCATTTTTAATATTGGCCGAACCATGCGGTATGAGAAAGATATTGTTGCAGCGAAAGAAAGAGCAGAAAAATTAGCGGTCACCAAAACACGTTATCTCAATAATATGAGTCATGAGATACGCACTCCGCTTACTTCTATCATCGGATTTACGGAGCAAGTAATCAAGATGGAATATGATGAGGACAAGAAAAAATATTTAGAAGCGATCAGAACATCATCCGATCATTTACTAAGTACCGTAAATGATATTTTGGATTTTTCTAAGTTAGAAGCAGGTAAACTGGATCTTCAAAAACGACAATTTAATTTATGCAGTACGATTGAAGAAGTGGCTTATGCATTCTCTATCACCGCAGAAAAAAAAGGAATACACCTTCATTTAAATATGCTGGTAGATAAGGATTTGGTGGTTGCAGGTGATGATTTCAGATTGAAACAAATATTGTATAATTTAACCAGCAATGCCATTAAGTTTACGGAGCAAGGAAATGTAACCATCACTGCAAGTGCATTGTGGGGCACTGATAACAATGTTACTTTAAAATTAGAAGTACTTGATTCAGGTGTTGGTATCCCTGATGATCAATTGAGTATGATATTTGAAGAGTTTGTACAAGCATCTAATACCAATACCAATAACAATCGCCACCGTGCCATTCGCGGAACAGGTTTGGGATTACCTATTTGTAAGATGTTGGTTGAAATGCAGCATGGTACCATTGCAGTGCAAAGTGAAATAGACAAAGGTTCTTTATTCACTGTCAATATTCCGTATGAATTAGTGAAAGAAGATGCATTGAATGTATCTGAAGATAAAATTTCTGCCGCTAGTGCTTATGCCCCAAGTTATTTCTATGGTAAGAAAGCATTGGTAGTTGAAGACAATGAAATGAATATTATGTTGCTTGTGTTGTTATTAAAGAAATATGCATTTGAATATGATGTTGCCAAAGATGGTGAGGAAGCCGTGAATTTATACAGCAACAATTATTACGATATTGTGTTGACGGATATAAATATTCCAAAAATTACCGGCGATCAATTCGCATCCATTATCCGTAATGATGAGAATTTAGAAAAAGCAAATGTACCGATCGTTGCTTTAACTGCAAGTGTGGTGGGTGACGATATTGATTCTTATATGCGTGCCGGAGTCAGCGATGTGCTGGTTAAGCCATTTAAAGAATCTGAATTTTTAGCGATGGTTAAAAAACATCTGGAAAGAGAATTCAATTATTCAACCTTATCTGAATAATACCTGAATGGTTTCTTTGGTTTGTTGTTGTAACACCATATTCTTTCCAATCATCATTTCATAAAAGATACTGTCGGTATAATGGCGGATGGTCATTAACTGCAATCCCTTTTCTACTTGCACATCAAAAATATCGGCAGCTGCTAAGGCCAATTGTTCTATTTTTTCGGCATGATCATCTAAACAAACCTGCACATTAATGGCACCGGTTTGTAACAGGTTGGGCTTAATATTTAATTGCGCAAATATCTCATACAATAAAGCAATAGGCTTTTGACCAACGAAAGAAAAATCCTGACTGGTAAGATGAATTAAAGCCTGATTGTTTTTTATAATGATGATGGGCGGAAGCGGTTTGCTGTTCTTTGTATGAATAATTGTTCCGGGTAATGAACTATTTCCAAAACATTTAACCCGCAAAGGGATTTTTTTATTCTGCAAAGGTTGGATGGTCTTTGGATGAATAACCTGCGCACCGTAATAAGACATTTCAATCACTTCTTCATAACTTAATTCAGAAATCAATATTGCTTCTTCAAATTGTTTTGGATCGGCACTCATAATACCTTCTACATCTTTCCAGATGGTAACCGTTTCTGCATTTAATATATTCGCAAAAACAGCAGCCGTATAATCGCTGCCTTCTCTGCCTAAAGTAGTACTTTCATTATCATCAGTTGCGCCAATAAAGCCTTGAGTGAGGTAGATATTAGCTGAAGGATATCTTATGTCAGATGCCGAGTACTTATGTTTTATACTGTCATCCCTCATCTGTTCTCTGTCATCTCTTCTTATTCTTGCAATCACTTTCTTCGTTGTTTCAGTCCAGTCAATACCCGCATCCCTGAAAGTATTATCCGTTCTCAATACATCTCTTACATCTATCCATTCATTGCTTATTTTTTCTTCATTTAAATAATGACTGATAATACAAGTACTCATTAATTCGCCGGAACAGACAATCTGGTCGTAATAATAATCAAAATGCCGAACCGGTTTATCATGCAATAACCATTCAATCTCTGTAAAAAAATCATTCAATTGTAATAAACAATCGTTGAAATGTGTCACTAATAAATACTTGGCAGTGGTAAGATGTTGTTTTTTTATAGCATCAAATAATTGCAATGCTTCTTCTTTTCTTTCAGCATAAAACGCTGCAGCTACTTTTTCTAAAGCATTGGTCGTTTTGCCCATTGCAGAAATAATAATCACTAATGGCTCATTCGTATATGGTTCTATAATACTTGTTAAATTTTTTATTTTCTCAACACTATTCACACTGGCTCCGCCAAACTTAAATACTTTCATGAACGTTAATTATCGGTACAAATTTATTTGCACGCAAAGCTATAAGAATTTTTGGTGTGAATGCAAAGCCCGGTTGGTATGATAATTGAATAACGATAGAATAAATTAAAACGGTCATGATTTTATTTAAACAAATAATCTGTTCCTCCATTTTTGCAATGATTATTTCTTTACATCAAAATGAATTTGCTGTTACACAAAAAGATGTTACAAAATCGCTAACTGCAATGCCCATTGAAAAGGAAATATTGGTTTTAATAAATGAACACAGAAGGTCCATTGGTTTGTCAGCATTAACCATGATGGATGAAGTGACAGAACAAGCGATCAAACATAGCAGGGAGATGGCTAATGAAACTGTATCATTTGGTCATGAAGGTTTTGATAACCGGATTGCTAACATTCGGAAAAAAGTTGGTGTTATTTATGCATGGGCTGAGAATGTTGCATCAGGACAAACATCAGCGCAACAAGTTGTGGAGGATTGGTTAAACAGTCCGGGGCATAAAAAAAATATTGAGGGCAATTATAATTATACAGGAATAGGTGTGGTTACAGATAAAGAAGGTACTACTTATTTTACGCAGATTTTCATTCAGAAATAAAATCTGTTGATTGAATAAGTCTTTGCGTTTTATTTACACAATAAATTACTTCTGCATTAAAAGAAAAACTTCTGTTTGATATTTGATAGCTGACTATCTTTATCAAAATGATTTTTACCCATGATCGTTAACAGAAATATTTTAACGCTGGATGAATTCACCATCCAGCAATTACGTGAATTTCCTAAGGCAACCGGTGAGCTGAGCAGTTTATTACGTGATATTGGGTTGGCTGCTAAAAGAGTGAATGTTGAAGTGAACAAAGCCGGATTGGTTGATATTCTGGGAGATTACGGTACCACTAATATTCAGGGAGAAGAAGTAAAGAAATTAGATATCTATGCCAACAATCAATTCATGGGCGTTCTTAAACATGGTATTAGTTGTGCCGGTATTGCCAGTGAGGAATTAGATGATATTGTAGTGTTTGATGATGATGTTAGTAATAACAGTAAATACATCTGCATGTTTGATCCTTTGGATGGCAGTGGCAATATTGA
>Ga0164297_10005923_pt1 | contig 10351 bp, 10 predicted proteins | sample GEODES058metaG_FD_113539 | JGI IMG/M metagenome (GOLD analysis project Ga0164297, IMG submission 113539) | Dystrophic lake water microbial communities from Trout Bog Lake, Wisconsin, USA - GEODES058 metaG | ecosystem: Environmental > Aquatic > Freshwater > Lake | place: USA: Trout Bog Lake...
AACTTTTCATTGCAACAAAACGCATTTCGAGACGATCGCCGAGATGTGATGGCCTCTACACAAGCAGCACTGGACTATTTGCAAAAGCTCTACAACCAGTTTGGTGACTGGCATTTGGCCTTGGCGGCTTACAACTGGGGCGAGGGCAATGTTGCACGCTCGATTGGAAAAAATCAAAAAATAGGTGCCAGCACCGGTTACCCGGACTTGAACATGCCCATGGAGACCAGACTCTACGTTCCCAAGTTGCAAGCGATCAAAAACATCGTGGCCCAACCCGCCCTTTTTGGCATCACCTTGAGCGACATCCCCAATCACCCCTATTTTCAAAGTGTGCCCCTTAGCCGTGACATCGATGTGAGCTTGGCCGCGAAATTGGCCGAGATTCCTGAAGAGGACTTCAAGGCCCTCAATCCTTCGGCATCTAGGCCCGTGCTCTTGGCAGCGGGGACGCCACAGATCTTGCTGCCTTGGGACAACGCAGAGGTCTTTCAAAAGAACTTTGAGACCTACAGCAGTCAGCGCCTGGCCAGTTGGACCGCTTGGATTGCCCCCACCACCCTCAAAGTCTCCGATGCAGCCAAGCGCATCGGCATGTCTGAGGCTGAACTTAGAGCCTTGAACGCCATCCCCCCCAAGATGCTCATCAAAGCGGGCTCTGCTCTATTGGTTCCTCGGGGACTTAAAAAGGACGAAGACGTTGCACAAAAAGTCGCTGAACAAGGCCAACTCGAATTAGCGCCTGAGATCATCACCAAACGTGTGAGTATTAAGGTGGGTAAAAAAGACAATTGGGCCACCCTGAGTAAGCGCTACAAGGTGAGCATTGAGCAACTCGCCGCCCTCAATCACCTCTCCCCCCAAACCAAACTCAAGCCCGGTCAAACACTGCAAGCGGAGGTGAGTGTGAAAGCGCTCAAATCAGGCAAACCTAATCGACATGAGGCAAGCCCGCGTCACCCCAAAGCTTGAATTGTTTGAATGGCTTGAATGGCTTGATTGGCTTGACTTACTTGACTAACCTGATACCGGTCAAGTCCTCTGTCTGCTTCTGACCCCTGCACACTCAAGGGGTGGACTTTCGGTCCACCATGGCATGTGCAATGGTCCCCAAGTCAACATACTCCAGCTCACTCCCCAGGGGCACGCCTCTGGCCAAACGGGTGACTTCGATGCCCCGCTTCTTCAAGGCCTGGGAGAGCACATGCGCAGTGGCCTCGCCTTCGGCAGTGAAGTTGGTGGCCAAAATCACTTCCTTGATCGTCCCATCAATTTCAACACGATCAAATAACCGCTTGACCCCCACTTCTTGCGGGCCCAGTCCATTCAATGGACTCAAGGCCCCCATCAACACAAAGTAAAGCCCCTTATAAGACTGTGTGCGCTCAATGGCCGACTGGTCTGCTGGAGTCTCCACCACACAAAGTCGAGTAGGGTCCCTAGAGGTGTCCAAACAAGTCTCACACAAAGCAGCGGAGGTGAACGCATAACAGCGCTCACAGTGCTGCACAGTGTTGGCTGCGTGGGTGAGGGCTTGAGAGAGCAGTTGTGCCCCTGCTCGGTCGTGCTGCATGAGGTGGTGAGCCATTCGAGAGGCGGATTTTTCACCCACCCCAGGCAAGCGCCTCAACGCCACGATGAGAGCATCTAGGGCGTGCAAAGTGCTCATGAGTGGGACAACGCTTGGAGGAAGGGGTCAATCAAAAAGGCAACTTCATGCCACCGGGCAAGCCAGCGGTTAATTTGCCCATTTTGGCCTCTGAGGTCTCCTCAGCTTTTTTGCCAGCATCATTAAAGGCCGTTGTGATCAAATCCTCCAGCATCTCCGCATCATCTTTCATCAAGGAGGGATCAATCACCACGCGCTTGACCAAGTGCTTACACGTCATGGTGATTTTGACCAATCCGTTGCCAGCCTCGCCGGTGACCTCCACGTTGGCCAATTCATCCTGGGCTTTTTTCAAATTCTCTTGCATGGCTTGAGCTTGTTTCATCAAGCCGGCCAGTTGTCCTTTGTTGAACATGGTTCTTGCCTTTCAATCAACGATAAAAATCAATCCGAGACTTTGTCTCGGGCCTGCACGAGCGGCTTGATGGAGCCCGGCACAATGGTGGCTTCAAACTCTTGCATCATTTGTTGCACAAAGGGGTCACTCAATATTTTGGCTTCCGCTTTGACTTGCTGCTCATAAGCCACTTGGGCCAAACGCATCGCAGCCGAATCACTCACAGCGCCCATCTCCAAGCGCAACTCCACATTCATCCCTAAACTGGCAAGTGCTGCTCTTAAGCGCTCGCGAGAGTTGGGACTGCTGAGGGTCTCGCTCTCAATTCTGAGCAAAATGCTCTGCTCATCCTTGGCCACAAGTTGAGACTGAAGGGCCAACTCTCGTGACAAGGATTGCACCAAATCTGCATCCATCAATTGTTGCACGGTTTGCATCCACTCGTCGCCCAAGGGTGTTGGTTTGAGGTGCGTCTTGAAGCGTTCAAGAGTTTGCGTGTTCACTTTGTCCGCGTTTTGAGGCGCAACTCTCACAGCCACCGCCACCATCCCTTCTGGGGATGGTGTTGGCTCGGCACGGGTGTGGCCTGTGTTGGCGTGGGGTGAACGCGCCAAGCCCCCAGGTTGCCCCATGTCTTTCACGGGCAACTCACGCACGGGGTGGGTGTTGGGAGGCGGGCTTGAAACTGGCGTTGAGGGCGTCACGGGAAGCGATGTCCGTGACTCGGGGACGAACTGAACGTTCGGGGCGGGTAGCCCTTTGTCCAGATCCCTCTTGTCCTGGGTGTTGGCCTCAAACTCGGTCTCGCTCCTTTGTGAGCTTATCAGGGCCGGGTTGTTCAAACTTGGTGACTGTGATCTTGAAGCTAGGGTCTCAGTGGCGATGTGCGAGCCAGATCGTTCGATTTGGCTTTCGCTTTCGCTTTCGCCTCCACTTCCACTTACACTTCCGATTTTGCTTTGGCTAGAGACTAACCGGGGATTTGCAAATTCAAGAGTTTTTTTTTCAGCCAAATCCTGATCGGACTCTAAGCTCTGAGTGGGCTTGAAGGCCAAGAGTCGCAAAAGCACCATGGTGAGTCCAGCATACTCATCCGGTGCCAAACCAATTTCCGCGCGCCCTTTGATACAAATACTGTAGAGCAGTTGGGTCTCATCTTTGGCTAACGTGCTGGCCAAGGCCCGGGTTCGGTGCTCGTCTTGATCTGACAATGCATCGGGGTCAGTCTCCTCCGTGGAGTTGGCCGTGGCTTCGCCAGAGAATTGCATGACGGCCATGCGCTGGAGCACAAACGCCATGTCCTCCAGGGCTTGTGAGGCACTGAGTCCTTGAGACTGGAGTTGTTGGGCCAGAGCAATCACAGCCGGTCCGTCCGAGTGAGCCAATGCAGCAATCAGCGCAAAGACGTGCTCACGGTCCACCGAGCCCAGCATTTGCCTCACCTCAGCTTCGCGAACTGCGCCTGCACCATAGGCGATGGACTGGTCAGTGAGAGACAACGCATCTCGCATGGAGCCCCTGGCAGCACGTGCAATCCAGTGCAATGCTTGGGGCTCACACTCAATGCTCTCGCTTTGGAGCACGGTGCTCAAATGCTCTCGAATGGTCTGAGCGGCCATGGGCCTCAAATTGAATTGCAAACACCGAGACAACACCGTCACTGGCACTTTTTGCGGATCGGTGGTCGCCAAAACAAATTTCAAATACTCTGGGGGCTCCTCCAGCGTTTTGAGCATGGCATTGAAAGCCGTGCCCGTGAGCATGTGCACCTCATCGATCATGAAGACTTTAAAGCGCCCTTGAACGGGTTTATAAACCGCTTGCTCCAAGAGTTGCTGTACCTCGTCCACACCACGGTTTGATGCGGCATCAAGCTCGGTGTAATCAACAAAGCGGCCCGCGTCAATGGCCTGACACATCTCGCACGTTCCACAGGGCTCAGACGTGATGCCCTTTTCACAATTGAGAGATTTGGCCAAAATACGTGAAACGGTGGTCTTCCCCACACCCCGAGTACCCGTGAAGAGATAGGCGTGGTGGAGTCGTTGCTGCTCGAGTGCATTGGAGAGTGCTTGCACCACATGCGACTGACCGACCAACTGGGTGAAGGTCTTGGGACGGTACTTGCGGGCTAAAACGAGATAGGACATGACCGCATTCTAAAGCCATTGAAGACTTGGTCTGTTACCCAGGGATGACCCATAACCCAAAGAGGCCTTACAATCCTCCCTGACGGGCCTTCCCGCATGGTGAAGCGGCCAACCGGGTCAGGTGGGGAACCAAGCAGCCCTAACTGTAGAGCCAGTGCCGGGGTCAAGGCTCGTCAATTTCTTACCTCAGAGGTCGAGCCATGAACTCAAAGATACTTCAATCGCTCGCTTGCGTGCTGCTCCTAGGCACTACGGTCTTTTGCGCACAGGCACAAGAAAGACGCATGGGGCGTGAGGAATTTGAGCGCCGCCCTCACCCCGATGCGCATTTTCATCCCTCCTTGGGATGGGTTGTTCCTAGCATCATTGGCGGGGCATTGGTGTACGAGGCCTTGCAAAACTCCTCCCCTGCGCCAGTGGTGGTCCAACCCCAATACTACCCAGTGCAACCGGGACAACCTCAGTTGCCGCCACCGGGATACCACTGGGAGCAAATTTTGGATGCCAATTGCAATTGCAACCGCATTGTGTTGGTACCTAATCGTTGAGACTAGATCTCGCAATGACGGGTCTCTAGGTTGCAATTTTTTTCAAGAAAGGCCGGGCATGGGCCCCGGACATTAGAGTTCGATCATGGTGCTGAAAACTCTCTCCTTGTCTTTGCTGGGTGAAAGCTTATTTGAACGTATGGCTCGTGGCGCTGGCCGCTCCCATGGCCTAGGCCTCACACTGCTTCTCAGCTGCTTGATCTTGGGTTGTGGCTCTCAAGACGCCTCTTCTGATGCGTCGTCCTCGATCAAAGATCCCTTCAAAGAAGCTTTGGAAGCCCAAAATTCTGCACAAAATTCATCCCTTAGTAACCCACAAAGCAACTCACAAAGTAATGATTCTGCTCCTACCAGCTCACCACAAGGCCAGGTCTACTCACAAAGCAGTGCCGGCACCTTAAGCACGCAGCCTGCAGTGTTGGGCTCGAGCCGTGCCTTTAGCAATGTGAACAGCAATTCGAGCAGTAATAGCAATAGCAACGGCGTCACCCCAACGCCAGGGCAAGATCCGTTCAAGGCTTTTTTAGAGGCCCACCCCAATAACTCAACAAAATAAGCAGTTCCAAAATATTTCGGCTGAGTTCATTGAATAAAACATCAGTGCGGGTTTTATGAACCCATGGAGAATTGGCTGACTGGCTGATTGGCTGATTGAAAAATTGGACCATTAACTCATGAGCTATTAGAGTCAATCACTCTTAGTCTTTCACACATTGAGTCAATCACTAAGTGCCTCCTCCATGGCTTGCACCAAGGTGCTCGGATCCTGGGCACCCGAAACCCCCAAAGAAGCGTTAAAGATATAAAACGGCACACCATTGATCCCCAAGTCTCTGGCCGATTGATCCTTGGACTGGATCGCTTCTAGCGCCTCCTCTTGATTCAATGCATTCTGAATCTGTTGCGCACTCAGGCCAGACTGGCTGGCAATGTCTCCCAAGGTCTGACGGCTACTCAGATCTTGGCCTTGCAGAAAATAAGCCTCAAAAAGCGCCTCGACCAACTTGGCCTGTACGGAGGGGTCCCCCGCTTGAGCCACCAAGGTGTGGGCGAGAAGGGTGTTGGGTTGCTGCTCAATCAAGTCAAATCTGAAGTCAATCCCCACCTCCTTACCCACGGCACTCACACGAGCGTAGATGTCCTTTGCCCGGTCACCGAATTTGTTGTCCAAATATTGCGCCCGACTTTGACCCTCGATGGGCAAATCAGGGTTGAGTTGAAAGGGGTTCCAACGCACCAATGGAGTTTGAGCTCCTGGGTGCTGGGATTGAAACAACTCAAGCGCCTTTTCTAATCGTCTTTTGCCAATAAAACACCACGGACACACCATGTCCGAGACCACATCAATCACCAACGCTTTGTCTGTCATGCTCTGCACTCCTTAGGGCTTAGGGGAGTCCCGTGGCAAAGCCAATAGTCTTCCCGATAGTCTTATTTAACCATGTTTATAGTAATTTTAAAAAACCACTTGCCTAAAACGAGGTCCTATTTCTGTCAAAATAGAAACCTTCAACGATTCAACCTGACCGTCAGCATAAAGGAACACATCATGGCCAACGAACTCATTAAACACGTCACCGACGCCTCCTTTGAGAATGACGTTTTGCACTCAACCCAGCCCGTCTTGGTCGACTACTGGGCCGAGTGGTGTGGCCCTTGCAAGATGATTGCACCAATTTTGGACGATGTGGCCACTGGATTCGAGGGCAAGTTGCAAGTCGCAAAAATGAATGTCGACGAAAACCGTGACATCCCCTCCAAGTTCGGTATTCGCGGAATTCCTACGCTCATGATCTTTAAAAACGGTGAGCTCGCTGCCACCAAAGTCGGAGCCTTGAATAAAGCGCAATTGACCGAATTCATCAACCAGCAATTGGGCTCTTGAATTAAAAACTCTTTGAAGAGGTTGATTGACTTCAAAGCCTCAATCACCTCCTCTCGTTGTTCTCACTGTTTTGAATGAAGGCCCAAGCAGCCCTAGCTCAAGGCAATACCTGCCACTTTGACAATCCGGTTGATTTGATCTGAAGATCGTTTGATCAAGTCCCCAAACTCTTTGTCTGTGCTTGACTGAGCATTCAATCCACCGGCCTCGAGTTGGGCACGAAGAGCCGGCAGGGTGGCGATCTTTTGCAACTCTGTGGCGACTCGGCTGATCACGCCTTTGGGGGTATGAGTGGGCATGAGAAACCCCCAAAAGTTGGAAAAGTAAAACCCATTCACGCCAGACTCAGAAACGCTTGGAACATCGGGTAAAGCCGCTATTCGCGAACCCGTCACTCCCAAGGCCTTGACTGCACCCGTTTTGGCGCTATTGAAGGCAACACCGTCAATCAAAATATCAACATGTCCACCGAGTAAATCTGTCAACGCGGGTGCGCCTCCTTTGTAGGGAACATGCAAAATGTCCACCCCCGCCATGCTCTTGATGAGCTCCAATGACAAATGTCCAATGGTGCCCGTTCCAGCCGTGGCACATTGATATTTCCCAGGGTTGGCCTTGGCCAACGCCAAAAACTCTCGTAAATTATTGGCCGGCAAGTCTTTGCGTCCAGCAATCACAATGGAGACCGAGGCGATGGTGGAAATAGGAACGAAATCTTTAACGGGATCGTAACTGAGCGATGGATTGGCGATGGGGTTGATACATAAAAGTCCCAAATCTCCAATCACCATGGTGTAGCCATCGGGGTTGGATTTGGCCACCCAAGACGCACCAATTGCGCCGCCTGCGCCCCCTTTATTTTCTACAACAATGGGCTGGCCCAGGGCTTTGGCCAGTGGCATGGCAAAGGCCCTGGCGACCACATCGGTGTTGCCTCCAGGAGGATAAGGAACGACAAGGGTGATGGGCTTTGTGGGATACGTCTCATCGGCAAAGGCCCATTGCTGCGTCAAACCCGCGCCGCCCATCAAACCGAGGCCCTTGAGCAAGTCTCGCCTTTTTAGGCCACTGACCCAAGCACTTGGGGGGTAATTGTTCATCGTGTGAGTCCTCAAATTATGCGGGCCGAATCGCGGCTCGGTCAGGGTGATCAACGGGGGGCTGGGGGTAATGAAGACCGCGTTGACCGCTTAATTGTCGGTCGGGCGAAATACGCGAGCCATCCGATGCAAACCCCACGAGCCTTCCATCTTTGACCCATTGCAAATCATCAGCGTAGAGCTCTTTGATCATCGACTCCTCGAGTTGGCGACGCGTCTGAGCGTGTTGGGGATCCTTTGAGAGGTCTATACATTCTTTGGGATCAGTCTCCAAATCAAAGAGTTGCACCGTCTGCCCCCCCGGATACCAGATGAGCTTGTACCTTCCGTTGTGAAGCATTCGGCTGGCGTTGCGTGCCTCACCACATTCCCCGTAAAGGCTCGTGCGTTTCTTCTCCCCCAACATGGACAAACCCTCCACAGAGGGCGGGATGGGTAAGTTGGCGATTTCAAGAAAAGTAGGCATGAGGTCTTGTAACCCAACCAACCGATCATCGACAACGCCCGCTCTAATTTGAGGACCTTTTTTGGCCCCCACCAAAATCATCGGAACTCGAGCGGAGTTTTCATAAAAAAGACGTTTGGCCCAAAGTCCATGGTCTCCGAGCATATCCCCATGGTCTGAGGTCAATACGATCACCGTGTCATCGAGTAAGCCCTCCTCTCTGAGAGTTCCCACCAAAATCCGGATTTGATGATCGATGTGAGTACATAGCGCATAGTAAGCACGGCGAAGGCTTCGGTGTTCAGTCTCTGACCATTTCGCTGGCCAGTAATCTCTCACCACCTGGAGTGCTGTGGGCAAGTGTTCCTCAGGGACACTTGACCAAGCTGAGTGCTGGGGCAAATCAATGCTAGTAGGCTCGTAGAGGGCCTCATAACTGGCCAACGGCACCAAGGGTGGATGGGGATGGGTGTAGGACACATGCCAAAAGCCTGGCATCCCGGGGTCTCGGCGCTTGATCTCACGACATGCACTTCGAGTGATCCAGTTGGTCACATGCAAAGACTCCCCAAGGTGCCACTGCCGGTGTTCATAGCCGTTGTTGCTCATGCCGTGCATGAACTGCTCGCCGGTATGCCCTTGGTCGCTCAAATAAAGGTCATAGTCGTCCACCGCTCCCAATGAGGGACGCCCCTCCTCCGCAATCAGTGTGTGATCAAAGCCAATGCGATCGCGCTGTGGGAACACATGCAACTTGCCAATCGCGACCGTTTGATAGCCTCCCGCCTTCAAGCATTGCGCCAACAAGTTCTGGCGTGGCATTGTGAGGGCGGGCAAAAAAGATCGATCGCCATGACCGCGAGGAGACTGCCCGGTCATCATGGAGCGACGAGCAGGAATACAAATGGGGGACTCTGAATAAGCACGACTGTAGCGAGTGCCCAACCGAGCGAGTTGGTCAATGGTGGGGGTTCGAATGACAGGGTGTCCCTCAAACCCAAAAAAGGGTCCTCCCCATTGATCCAAACTCAAAAACAAAATGTGGGGTTGCTTTTGAGATGTTGAGGTGTTGATCATGGCCGAGTTCAGTGGTTGCAATTGACCCCACTATAAAGTCTAGAGAGCATTCTTTCAAGGTTATTATTGGCATGAATGATATGCTTTTGGAGATATGTCTTGAGCTTAATTACATTGGAGCAGTGGCAGCTTTTTTTGCAAATTGCAGAGCGTGGCAGCATCACCGAGACGGCCCTGGCCAGAGATGTGGCTCAGTCCGCCATCAGCCGACAATTGTTGGCCTTGGAGGCCAAGTGTGGGGGCAAGCTTTTTGATCGCTTGGCTCAAGGTGTGCGCCTCAATGAGGTGGGACAACGTCTCTACCCCAAGGTGCTGGACTGGGTGGGTCGAGCCGACGAGTTATCAAACCAGGCCCGAGGCAGCTTGCGTGCCCCAAGCGGAACAGTGAGAGTGGGCATCATTGAGTCGTTGGCCAGTGGGTTGATTGAGCCTCTATTTCAAACGGTTCGAGAGCGCTTACCGGGGATCGAATTAAGATTGACCATGGGACTGAGCGGTCGTCTGAATGAAGCCCTAAGAGCCGGCGCGATTGATGTGGCGCTTTATTCTGACAATGGCCGTGAGCGACATTCAGAAGGGGTTGGTTTGGGAGCCATGCTGCATCTCTTGGTGGGGGCGCCGGGGGACCCCATCACACAGCCCAACACGGTCGCTTTTGAATCCTTGCATGAGCTGCCTTTGGTCGTCCCTGGAAGGCCTTACGCGTTTCACGATGTGCTCGAGCACTGGGCCAAACGCAAAGGCATTCGTCTCAATATTGCCATGGAATGCGATTCACTTTTGTTACAAAAGCAACTGGTGGCCAACTGCGGTGTCTACGCCATCATGGCAGCGAGTGCATTGACAAAGGATCTGGCCCTGGGCAGTCTGCAGGCGGCTCGAATCGTACGACCCACACTCAAGCGCCGACTGGTGCTGAAAACCCGCAACGAAAAAATCAACAGTGAAGCCAGCCAAAGCGTTGCCCAATTGCTTGAGAGCTTACTCAGTGAACAATTGCCGTCTTTGCTGTGTGGCTTCTAGCCCAGATCACTCTGGTGTCCACCGAGTGGGGAGGTGAAGTGTGCAAAATTAAGGATGCACATTTAAATTTCCACACATTTATATACTGATGGGTGCACTTGAGCACTTGAGCACTTG
>Ga0164297_10005925_pt1 | contig 10350 bp, 8 predicted proteins | sample GEODES058metaG_FD_113539 | JGI IMG/M metagenome (GOLD analysis project Ga0164297, IMG submission 113539) | Dystrophic lake water microbial communities from Trout Bog Lake, Wisconsin, USA - GEODES058 metaG | ecosystem: Environmental > Aquatic > Freshwater > Lake | place: USA: Trout Bog Lake...
GCGATGTCGGTAGTCGAATTTTCGATTCAGGAAGCTCACTCGCTCTCTTCTTTGAAAATTCGTTCGACGTCATCGGTGCTGAGACCAACGAGATTCTTCAGGAGCCGTAGCTGTGGTGATGGCGGATAGGTGATGATGTGAGGAATGCCGATGACGACCGCGCCACTTGCGAGTCCGGCATCAATTCCGGTCTTGGAGTCTTCGATCACGACGCAATCCTTAGTAGCGATTCCCAGGTGATCGGCAGCCATCAAGTAACTTTCGGGATCTGGTTTGCTAATCTTCACATCCTGGCTGGAGACGCTAGTTTGGAAAGTGCCCTCGGGTAGCATTTCAATTGCACAATCAACGAGCGCCCTAGGACTAGCTGAAACCAACGCGAGTGGAACTCCTCTGGAATGCAATTCCAACACTAATTCCTTTGCACCCGGAATGAATTGCAGTCCATTCTTGAATTGTTCGGCAACTAAGCGAATCAATTCGTTCTCAAAATAGTCGGCATCTTCTGCTCCGTCGGCAAGGTTTGACATGTAGGCGCCGACTTTAGGTAGCGGTCCCCCTATGCAATATGCCTGATCTTCGTCCGTCCAAACATGGTCATAGCGCAACATCAATGCTCGCTCTGCGATCAACCAATATGGCTCCGAGTTAATTAAGGTGCCATCCATATCAAATAGGACGGCCCTCATGTTGCGTTGAAATACTTTGCTTCAGGGTGATGCACGATGATTGCACTGGTGGATTGTTCAGGATGCAACTGGAATTCCTCAGAAAGGTTCACGCCAATGCGCTCGGGTTCCAACAACTGGCAAAGCTGCACTTGTTGTTCCAAATCTGGGCAGGCTGGGTAGCCAAATGAATACCTGGAGCCGCGATAACCTTGATCCAATATTTCAGCGATAGAGTCCGAATCTTCGCCACCAAATGCCAATTCAGATCTAACCCTGGCGTGCCAATGTTCCGCAAGGGCTTCGGTCAGTTGCACAGATAAACCGTGAAGTTCCAGGTAATCACGATAATTATTTTCGGCAAAAAGTTTGGCCGTAGCTTCGCTCACCGACTGACCCATTGTTACAACATGGAAAGCGACGGTGTCGATTTCTCTAGATTCTCTCGAACGGAAGAAGTCGCTGAGGCATAAACGACGGTCACGGCGTTGCCTCGGGAAGGTGAAACGCAGGCGCTCGGTTCCCTTTAACTCCCCATCATGGTGCAAGATGACGAGATCATTTCCATCGCTATAACAAGGGAAGAAACCATAGACAACAGCAGCATTGAGCCAACCTTGGGTTTGGGCTTCATTCAAGAGGGCGCGTAGTGCCGGCCGGCCTTCGGTCTCTACCATTTTCTCGTATTCACCGCGAGCACCCTTAAGTCCCCACTGGCCCATGAAAAGCGCGCGCTCATCCAGCATGGGCAGATAGTCCGCCAGCGGAATTCCCTTTATAAGGCGTGAACCCCAGAATGGTGGATTTGGAATTGGGTTATCTGATGCAACATCTGACCTGCGGGTATCTACTTCCCCATCATCTACGGCACGAGTGCGAGGAGTTCTACGTTCGCGAAGTGCAGGAAGTTCCGCGCCAACGACACCACGTTTCACGCCCATCATTGCATCCATCAAACTCAAACCTTCGAAGGCGTCCTTTGCATAGCGGACTGTCCCCGGAAATATTCCAGAGAGATCCTCTTCAACAAAGGAACGTGTAAGCGCTGCGCCGCCAAGGATTACTGGCCACTTATCCGCGAGACCGCGCCTTTCTAGTTCTTGTAAATTTTCCTTCATAATCACGGTTGATTTAACAAGTAATCCGCTCATTCCAACCACGTCGACTTCATTCTCTGCTGCCGCGTCAATGATTTGATTAATTGTCTGCTTTATTCCGATGTTGACGGTCGTATACCCATTATTGGAGAGAATGATGTCCACTAAGTTCTTGCCGATATCGTGAACATCGCCCTTAACCGTTGCAAGCAGGATCTTTCCGCGACCTTCATCGTCGGTCTTCTCGATATGCGGCTCAAGCCAAGCAACCGCAGTCTTCATGACTTCAGCGCTCTGCAAAACGAAAGGCAATTGCATCTCACCTTTTCCAAAAAGCTCGCCAACAACCTTCATGCCCGAAAGTAGGTGGTCGTTAATGATTTCTAGCGCCTTTAGTCCGCTCGAGATAGCCTCTTGTAGGTCGCTTTCTAATCCAACTTTCTCTCCATCGATGATGCGTCGCTGCAATCTTTGCGTCAATGGAAGTGCAGCAAGTTCTGCTGCCCTGGAGATTTTGTTAGAAGTGGCCTCCACACCTTCAAAGAGATCAAGAAAGCGGGTCAGTGGATCGTATGTGCAGTCACCTGCGTCACTAAATTCACGGCGATCGTAAATGAGATCTAGTGCGACCTTCAGGACTTCTTCATCGATGCGGGCGATCGGCGTGATCTTTGAGGGGTGCACAATCGCGGAATCCAAACCGGCCTTAACGCACTCAGCGAGGAAAACGGAATTCAATACAATACGAGCTGCAGGGTTGAGACCGAATGAGACGTTACTTACCCCTAGTGTTGTCTGAACATCTGGATATCGCTCTTTTAGTTCTCTGATAGCCGAAATAGTTTCAAGGCCATCCTTGCGGGTCTCTTCCTGACCTGTTGCAATCGGGAAGGTGAGACAGTCGATCAAGATGTCCCCTACATTCATTCCCCAGTTTCCAGTGAGGTCTTGGATCAATCTATTCGCAACGCGGAGTTTCCAATCGGCGGTACGTGCTTGACCTTCCTCATCAATAGTCAAAGCTACGACAGCGGCGCCGTGCTCTTTCACCAAGGGCATGATCCGTGCAAACCTGGATTCTGGGCCGTCGCCATCTTCGTAGTTCACGGAATTAATGACGCAACGTCCACCAAGGTGCTCTAACCCGGCTTTGATGACGGCGGGTTCTGTTGAATCCAACATGATAGGAAGCGTTGAAGATGTCGCGAGTCTGGAAGCTAACTCCTGCATATCCTTCACGCCGTCTCGTCCTACGTAATCGACAGAAAGATCGAGCATATGCGCACCATCGCGAATCTGCTCACGAGCAATTTCAATACATGTCTGCCAGTCTTCAGCGAGAAGTGCTTCGCGAAAGGCTTTGGAGCCATTTGCATTTGTTCGCTCGCCAATTGCCAGATAAGCAAGGTCCTGCCTAAATGGAACGTATTGGTAAAGCGAACTTGCGCCACGATCCAAGTGGGAATCCCGCGCCCGGACAGGCTTATTGGAAAGCGCGCTCACCACCTCGGCTAAATGAGCAGGAGTTGTTCCGCAACAACCGCCAACAAGTGAGACGCCATAAGCATCGGAGAAATCAAGGAGATAATCGGCCAACTCTTTTGCGGACAATGGATAGACGGCGCCATGTTCACCTAAAATTGGCAAACCAGCATTTGGCATTACCGACAGCGCGACCTTTGCTCCTTGTGACAATACTCGGAGGTGTTCACTCATTTCAGCGGGTCCGGTCGCACAGTTGAGGCCAATCACATCAATGCCGAGTGGCTCCAGCGCATTGAGCGCAACACCGATCTCAGATCCGAGCAACATTGTGCCGGTCGTCTCCACCGTGACTTGTGCGATCAAAACTATGTCAGCATCTGCCTCATCGATCGCGGCGCGCGCCCCGTTGACTGCAGCTTTGGTCTGCAAAATATCCTGTGATGTTTCAATGAGCAATGCGTCCGCACGGCCATCAATGAGTCCGCGGGAAGCGGTTTGGTAGGCGTCTTTTAGCTTCTGATAATCAGTATGTCCAAGGGTCGGCAATTTAGTTCCCGGTCCGAGTGAACCCAATACAAATCGTGGCTTTGATTCGGTGCTGAACTCATCGGCCACTTCCCTAGCCAACTTTGCACCCGCTAAAGCGAGCTCATAAATACGATCTTCGATTCCGTACTCCGCTAAATTCGCAAAGTTTGCGCCAAAGGTATTGGTTTCAATGGCATCGACACCAACCTCCAAATACTGGCGGTGAACAGATTTCACAATGTCCGGGCGGGAGACATTGAGTATTTCGTTACATCCCTCGTGCCCCTGAAAATCATCGAGCGTAGGATTGGCCGCCTGAAGCATTGTTCCCATTGCGCCGTCAGCAATCACTGTACGTTCAGAGAGCGCACGACGGAGTAGGGATTCCTGCTTCATAAGGGGATGAGTTTAGCCTAGAAGGCCAAACCCAAAACCGCATCAAGGAAGCGGGACATCTCACCACTGGATCCACCGGTTAATCCTGATTCCGTGTTCTGAACCCAGGAGATGAGGGCTCTTAGCGCAGTGGGTGTATCCAAATCGTGTGACAGCGCATCGGCAATTGACGTAATGACTTCTGCCGTAGGGGCGACCTCTGACCTCGATAGCGCTGATCTAATGCGCGCTACATCATCCGTTGCTTTCGATAACTTCCGATCTGTCCACATTCTGTCACTCGAGTAATGGTCAGTGATGAGGGCGTAGCGAATAACTGTTGGGTCAATTCCAGCCGCAAGAAGTTTGGAAACAAAGACCAAGTTCCCTTTGGACTTACTCATCTTTTCGCCGTCGAGCCCGATCATTCCTGAATGTACATATCCGCGGGCAAAACGCTGACCAGTTATAGCTTGTACTTGAATCGCTGACATAAAGTGATGAGGGAATATCAGGTCAGTTCCACCACCTTGGATGTCTATGAGTGATGTTCGACTGTTGTCGCCTTCTAGGAATTTTGGCCCTAATAAATATCGTAGGCTTATAACAGCACACTCGATATGCCAGCCAGGTCTTCCGAATCCGTGGCTCGATTCCCAACCTGGTTCATTGTTTTTATTGGCAAGCCATAGCACTGTATCGAGCGGATGCTCTTTACCTGCTCGATACGGATCCCCCCCGCGTTCGGCAAATATATCAATGGCTTCCGCTTGTGTGACAGGCAAGTCAGCCAAAAAGTTACTTACACGAAAATAGAGATCACCTTCAAATTCATAAACCTGACCATTTGCTGCCATTGCGCTTATGGCATCATCAACCAGATTCATTACTTGCGTGGCCGGGACGTACCAGTCAGGTGAGAAAATTCGAAGCGCGGACATATCTTCCATAAAGAGATCTGTCTCATCTTGAGCTAGTGTGCGCCAATCTTTTGAATCTCGAGTCGCGCGCTCAAGGAGCGGTTCGTCGATGTCCGTAATATTTTCAACAAAATGTATGGACGTCCCAGAAGCGCGCAGGTAGCGATTGATGAGGTCGAAAGTAAGGTATGTCGCGGCATGCCCCAAATGTGTTGCATCATAAGGAGTAATACCGCAGACATACATACGAAGATCTTGAGTCTCTCCATTGATGCGGATAGGTAAGGTTTCTGTAACTCCTGCTAGTTGAAGCGGAGGAAACGCCACGGGTAGAACGGGAAGCGAAGGGTCAGGCCAAGGTTTTGTCAGAATATCCATAGGGATAGAAGGTTACCTAAAAAGGCGGCCAAGGGACGGCTGGCCAATCCGTACTTGGAAAGGGAAAAGTTCCCTCCTTTAGGAAGTCATCACATCGTGCCTTTAAAGCCGAGATTTCATCATCGGTTAAGAGTTCAGTGAGATGATCAGAAAAAGTGGCGGCGGTCGCGAGGGCGTTCAATTCCGTTTGATTAAAAGCCTCACCAGCAAACTGCCATATGACGGTCCGCAATTTAGGATCGGCGTGGAATGTCACTCCATGGTCGCAACCGAATATGGTTTCGAACCGGTCAACCAGAATATGTCCATATTTGCGATCGGTATTGTTGATAATTGCATCAAACAAAGCCAATTCCCGGATTTTCGGATGATCGCTACTTGCTAAAGCCACGACATCGTACTCAGGGTCGACATCAATCCACTCTTGAACCATGCCCGGCCCGAATGGACCATCTCGTAGAATCGTGAATGGTACGACATTAAATCCAAGCGCCGTGGAGAGTTCATAGGCGGCTACTTCTCTACTAGCCAAGTTTCCATCGGGAAAATCCCACAGTGGACGCTCTCCCGCAATCGGCTTGTAAATCACCTGGGTAACGCTTTCGCCATCTGAAACTTTTCCTAAGAGAGTGGCATTAGAGGCATCAACGTAACGACCTTCTACAGAGATCTCTCCCCGCGAGATCAAATCGCGAATGGGGATCACCTGCGATAGCCATTTGCGCGTGGGCAAAGGTGACCAGCCGGGTCAACAGGCAATCCACAAAACGGACAAGGTTGGCGGCCAGCTGCAATTACTAACTCGGTTCGATCACAGAAAGAGCGCGCCTGATGAATCCTCAGATTAAATGTCAGAAGGTCTGGAGCATCCTCAATCAGAAGGGCTTCATCGTCGCTAAGAAGTTCAGTAATGCTTTCGTCTCCGATCGCCTGTGCCTCGATTGCGATTCGCTCACTTTCCTGATCCCAGCTAATGCTCATCACGCCAACCCTGAAGTCTTCGGTGATCGGGTAATCAAGCGAAAAGATCTCTTCCTCGACGGATAAATTCAACTCGTCGAAGCTTGCAAGTTTACTTCGACGTAGCTCCCTGATCAGCAAGCGAAGTCGTTCTACGAGGGCAATCGCTTGGGTCTTTTCAATCGCGACAGAGGTCAACCCACTGCCGGACGTTACTTGTAAAAAGAACTGGCGTTCTCCTGGTACTCCAACGGTTCCGACCACGCACTTAGTTACGTTTTCGTGGTTGTAAATAACTCTGCTCAACTTCGGCCTGCTCCCCCACCTAAGGTAAATCGATCAATCTCTCCATTGTTATTACGTGCACCTTGTAAATGAGCCGTCTGATTCAACATGAGGACTTGAGATGATGGAACTCGAATAATCGAAATAGATGCCGGCTCCACCATGATGCGCTGAAAGGAGTCGAGTGAACTACCGAGGTGAAATGCGAGAATCGCTTTGATGACATCTCCATGTGAAGCAATAAGGATCCGACTCTTTCCTTTGGCTGCCTGCAAAACAGCTTCGTTTGCCCGCGTCCACATCTCCATGAAACTTTCACCGCGTGGAAAAGTTACCGTGCTCGGTCGAGTCTGGATGTTTTTCCACAAGGGCTCTTTCGAAAGGGTTTTCAAACTCTTGCCTGACCACGTGCCATATTCCATTTCAACAACGCCAGGAAGTTCTCGAATCTTAAGTCGCGACCGTTCCACAAATGGTTGCAACGTGTCATAGCAACGCTTCAGTGGAGATGAGTAGATTGCATCGAATTTTTGGGTCACCAGAAGCTCGGCCAATGCAATGGCTTCACGTTCTCCGCGTTCGGTCAACCCGATGCGATTGTTCCGACCAGCGAGAATTCCTTTGGAGTTAGCGGTGGAATGGGCATGTCGCAATAAAACGACCTCGCAGGAGTTCTCTTTCACCATTGCTGTCATGGGGTTAGGTTACCGAGGATTTCGCCTCTCGGTTGCTAGGGTCAGGACATGGAAAGACGGACCTTAGGTAAAACTGGCTTACAAGTATCTCGAATAGGCCTAGGCACTATGACATGGGGACGGGATACGGATGAGCTGGAAGCTGCCAACCAGTTGCGGATTTACCTTGATGCGGGCGGAAATTTTCTGGATACGGCCGCGCTTTATGGCGATGGAGATTCTGAAAGAGTTATCGGCGGTTTCTTGGGGACTTTAGTCGCAAGGGAAGAACTCATCATTGCAACAAAGGCTGGTCTCGCATACAACAACGGCGAACGAACTGTAAACAACACGCGAAGCGCGCTCTTGGCTGATTTGGATGGGTCACTCGCGAGGCTCGGTGTTGACCATGTAGACCTTTGGCAGATTCACCAATGGGATTCCAATACGCCGCTGGAAGAGACCTTGTCTGCGCTTGATCACGCAGTAGCGAGCGGTCGGACTCGCTACGTGGGAGTTTCAAACTTCGCCGCCTGGCAACTTGCACGTGCCGCAACAATGCAAAACCCAGTATTCAATAAAGTTCCTTTGAGTTCCATTCAGAGTGAGTACTCACTCCTGAACCGCGGCATAGAACGAGAACTACTTCCAGCCTGTCGAGAAGTTGGTGTTGGGATTCTGGCGTGGAGTCCACTTGGGCGTGGAGTTTTATCTGGAAAATATCGAAGAGGCATCCCCTCAGATTCTCGTGGTGCAAGTCCGCACTTCTCTAGTTTTATCGCCCCATACCTTGATCAACGCTCGCGCACAATTGTGGATGCCGTTTGCGTCGCGGCAGAGGGTTTGGGCTACTCTCCTATGGAAGTTGCTTTAGGTTGGCTTCGCGATCGGACGGAGATAGCTAGCGCGATTGTTGGTGCCAGAACTGGAGCGCAACTGAGAGGCGCGCTATCCGTGGAAGAGATAGAAATTCCAATACAGGTCCTGCAAGCACTCGACGAGGTTTCCGCGCGCGCATCCTCTTAAAGTTTTTTCTAAGTGCTCTCAACAATTCTCAAAGAAGTGAACGAGGGTACGTACGCCGAATTGCACTCCCTCGACAGGAACGCGCTCGTCCACGCCGTGGAATAAGGCAAAGAAATCAAGGTCCGCGGGCAGACTGAGTGGGCTAAACCCGTACCCGACAATTCCAAGATCGCTGAGGGCTTTGTTATCGGTACCTCCGCTCATCAGATAAGGAACCGGAATTCCTTGCGGATCTTGAGAAAGTATCGAAGCCGACATCGCTTCAACGAGTGGACCAGAGAACTCTGATTCCAAGGCCTTATCGCGCACCTGCACGCTCACTGTTGCATCATCACCAACGAGTTGGCGAATGGTCTCTTCCAACTCATGTTCATATCCGGGAAGGAAACGCCCATCGACAATTGCGGTAGCCGAACCTGGAATGACGTTCGCCTTGTAACCGGCGTTGAGCATTGTGGGATTAGCGGTATTTTGAGTCGTCGCACCCATCATGCGCGCAGCACCACCGATGTGCTTCAACAAGTCTGTCGCTGTTGCTGGGTCATAAACCTCACCCGTAAGTTCGGCAACCTTGCCCCAGAAGCGCCTGCCCGTCGCGGTTTCACGCTGCGGCCATACATGTGAACCAATGCGCGATATTGCACGAGAGAGCTTGGTAACGGCATTGTCGTTATTGATAAATGATCCGTGCCCCGCGCTTCCAGTGGCAGTAATCTCGAGCCATTGAATTCCTTTTTCAGCTGTTTCAATAAAGTAGAGGCGATGTCCACCGGTGATCGTTACGGAGAAACCGCCAACTTCAGAGATCGCCTCCGAATATCCTTCGAACAACTCCGGTCGATTCTTCACCATCCACCTAGAGCCGTAAGTGCTACCCGCTTCCTCATCACCAAAGAAGATCAGCAGGATGTTGCGCGGTGGTACGTAGCCAGTTCGCGCCCACGACCTGGCAATTGCCAGAAACATCGCATCGCCATCTTTCATATCAACAGCCCCACGGCCAAGAACAAAACCGTCCTTAATATCTCCACAGAATGGATCAAAGCTCCAGTCATCGGCGTTTGCGGGGACTACATCAAGGTGACCGTGAACTACCAGGCCCGGCCTGGATGTATCGCGTCCCGGGATCTTTGCAACTACGTTAAAGCGCTTAGGGCCGGTCTCAATGAGTTCGGAGGCAATGCCAACCTCGGCGAGCTTGTCGACCACATACCGAGCGGCAGCCTCCTCATCGCCCCTGCCTTCACCATAGTTAACGCTGGGAATCCGAATGAGTTCTTGGAGTATCTGGATGCAATCTTCTTCGAGGGCTGACAGTTCACTGATTTCCATGTACGCATTCTGCCCCAGTCCTGGTAACTTGACCAGTTATCTATTGGTATCCTTCCTCCTTGGTGTGTGAATTCGAATCTAATGTTCGAATTCCACTCTATTTGGTTGAATGTTGGTAGTTGGTAGTTGGATGTTGGTAGTTGGATGTTGGATGTTGGTAGTTAGATATTGTCCGGGTGGCGGAATTGGCAGACGCGCTAGCTTGAGGTGTTAGTGCCCGCAAGGGCTTAGGGGTTCAAGTCCCCTCTCGGACACAATTACGGTAATTTGGTTACATGAATACACGCGGATATGCAGCCCTCAAAGCTAATGAACCTTTAGTCCCCTACTCATTTGACCGCCGCGACCTCGGCGCTCACGATGTCGCTTTTGATATCACCTACGCCGGAATATGCCATTCAGATATTCACCAAGTGCGTGAGGAATGGGGACCTTCACTCTTTCCAATGGTTCCTGGTCACGAAATTGTTGGTATCGTCAAAGAAGTTGGCTCAGGAGTAACTAAATTCAAAGTCGGAGACCATATTGGCGTAGGTGTCTTCATCGACTCTTGCCGGACGTGTGAGAACTGCCAAAAAGGACTTCAGCAGTATTGCCTCAACGGAATGACGGGAACTTATAA
>Ga0164297_10005927_pt1 | contig 10350 bp, 7 predicted proteins | sample GEODES058metaG_FD_113539 | JGI IMG/M metagenome (GOLD analysis project Ga0164297, IMG submission 113539) | Dystrophic lake water microbial communities from Trout Bog Lake, Wisconsin, USA - GEODES058 metaG | ecosystem: Environmental > Aquatic > Freshwater > Lake | place: USA: Trout Bog Lake...
CCCCAACGTCGTCGCGGTGGAGGCGGACGGCAGGACGCTGGCGGTCGATACCGGCGCGTTCACGATCAGCGGGACGGAGCGGTGCCACGACGAAATCCACCGCACGACCTATTATGACGGGATCGGCGGGCAGGCGGACCCGGGCGCGGCGCTGTATCTGGGCCATAATTCAAGCGTGATCGACGCCGAGGCATTGGCCCAGGCCGCCCGCGACGGCGCGGTCGTCGTGCCGCCCCAGGCCAAGGCATCGATGCTGGTCCGCGACGTGCTGGCCAGCTCGATCGAGCGAATCGTTGCGGACCGCGTGATCGAAGAGCGGCTGTCGATCCGCCACATCGATCTCTATTATCGCCCGGTCTACGCATTCCGCTATCGCTGGCAGGGCAAGGAAGCGGTGGTCGAATTCGACGGCGTCACCGGCGAGACGCGGACCGGCGGCAGCACGTTCGAACAATTCCTGGGCCGCGCGGTCGACGCCGAATTCCTGATCAACGCCGGGGTCGAGGCGGCCGGTATCCTGATCCCCGGCGCGCGGCTGGCGGAGATCGTGATTTCGAAGGGGATCAAGGCGGCGAAGGCGAAGTGACGATAGCGGTCGCCGGCGCGCGCTTGCCAGTCGGTGCGGCGAGGCCATAAGCATCGGCGCATGACGCCCTCCACGCTCCAATCGCTGCGCCGCTGGCATCTGTATGTCGGCGTGTTCCTGGCCCCCGCGATCCTGTTCTTCGCCCTGACCGGGTTCATTCAGGTCGTCGGTTGGCAGGACCAGCGCAATCCGCCGCCGCCGGCCTGGGTGTCGTGGATGGCGGGCATTCACAAGCATCAGGCGGCGCCGGCGTCGCGCAAACCCCGTCCGCAGCCGGCGCCGGCGCCCGCCGCGGGACAGCCGCGTGGCGAGGATCATGACGAAGCGCCGTTCGTGCCGCTGAAGGTCTTCGCCCTGTTGACGGCGATCGGGCTGTTCGTGACCACGTTGATGGGACTGGCGGTCGCGCTGGGCATCCGGTCGATGCGGCGCACGGTCTGGCTGATCCTGGCCGCCGGCGTCGTGGTGCCGGCGGTGCTGATGGCGCTATGACACTGGACCGCCAGCCGCATTTGTCGGGCGAGCTGGTGGCGCTGCGCCCGGCGACGCCGGAGGATTTCGACGCGTTGTTCGCGGTGGCGCGCGACCCGCTGATCTGGGCAGTCCACCCCGCGCACGATCGCTGGCAGGCGCCGGTGTTCCGCCAATTCTTTGCGGACGGGCTGGCATCGGGCGGGATGCTGGTGGCGATCGATCGCGCGAGCGGCGAGGTGATCGGCAGCTCGCGCTACGATTTCGGTCGCGCGGCGCCCGGCGAGGTCGAGATCGGCTGGACCTTCCTGGCGCGGTCGCATTGGGGCGGACGCTATAATGCCGAGATGAAGGCGGTGATGCTGGACCATGCGTTCGGGTCGGTCGAGCGCGCGATCTTCCTGGTCGGTGAGACCAACGTCCGGTCGCGCAAGGCGGTCGAGAAGATCGGCGGCTATCTGACGCCGCGAGAGCACCACACCGACATGGCGGGCCGGCCGGTAGTGCACGTCGTCTATGCGATCGACCGGCCGCTTTGACCGCAACCGCCGGGAAGCGAGCCGCCCTGCCGGCGATTATAGATGCGCCATGACCAACGATCTCATCGACCCCGACGCCGCCTGGGCCGCGTTCGAGCGGCGCGACCGCGCCTATGACGGGCGCTTCGTCGGCGCCGTGCGGACCACCGGCATCTATTGCAAGCCGAGCTGCCCGGCGCGGCATCCCAGACGCGAGCATGTCGACTTTTTCCGCGACGGGACCGCGGCGCGCGCCGCCGGATATCGCGCGTGCCTGCGCTGCAAGCCCGACGAGGTCGGGCGCGACCGCATTGCGGTCGCCAAGGCGGTGGCGCTGATCGAAGCGGCGGAAGAGGCGATGTCGCTGGAGGAACTGGCGGCGCAGGTCGATTATGCGCCGCATCATTTCCACCGGCTGTTCAAGCGCGCGACCGGGGTGACCCCGGCGGCCTATGCGCGCGGGCTTCGTGCGACGCGCGTGGCCGCGGCGCTGAAGAGCGAGGACAGCGTGACCGGCGCGATCTACGAAGCCGGCTATTCGGCGCCGAGCAGGTTCTACGAAGGCGGCGCGCGCCGGCTCGGCATGACGCCGAGCGCCTGGGCAAAGGGCGGCGCGGGGGTGACGATCCGCTGGACGATCGCCGACACGAGCCTGGGCAAATTGCTGATCGCGGCGACCGACAAGGGGCTGTGCCGCGTCGCGTTCGACGAGGATGCGATCGGCCTGGCGCAGCATTTCCCCAAGGCGGAGATCGTCCCGGGCGGCGCGGCGCTGGCGCGCCTGGCCGCGCTGGTCGTCGAACGCGTCGAATCGCCGGAGCGCGACCACGACCTGCCGCTCGACGTCCAGGGCACGGCGTTCCAGGAGGCGGTGTGGCAGGCGTTGCGCGACATTCCGGCGGGCGAAACGCGGACCTACGCCGAACTCGCCGCGGCGGCGGGCAACCCCAAGGCGGTGCGCGCAGCGGGCACCGCGTGCGGCAAGAACCATGTCGCGGTCGTCGTGCCGTGCCATCGCGCGCAACGCAGCGACGGGTCGATCGGCGGCTATGCTTACGGCGTCGACCGCAAGCTGGCGCTGCTGACGCGCGAGGGCACGCCCTGAGGCTTAGGTCGGACGTTTCGCGCCCGGCCGGGCGATCGCGTACATTTCCCAGGCGATGTCGTCGAGCAGCGCTTCCTTGTCGTCGCCGCGCTGGTACAGGTCGAAATGCGTCTTGCCGGGCAGGTAACGGAAGTCGGTCTTCGCCCCGATCTCCCGCATCACCGCTTCCAGCCGGTGGGCCGGACCGTCCAGATAGAAGGTGTCGGCGGTGCCCACGGTCAGGTGGATCTTGCCGTCGAGGTCGGGCTTCAGCGCGGCCCAGTCGCGGCGGATGATGTTGGCGATGTCGTAATTGTCGCGCCAATAGGCGGCGACCGCCGGGTCGATCCGCCCGGTCGCGCGGTCGAACAGCGGCACCGGACGGCCGTCGATCCCGCGCGGGCTGAACACCCATTCGAACGATGCGATCTGGCCGCCATAGGCGCCCATCACCGCTTCGCTGCGCGCGAAATCGGCCAGGGTCGCGATCACCTTCCCCTTGTCGCGGATCAGCGGATAAGGCTTGCCCGCGGCATCGGCGTAGAAATTGGCACCGGGCGCGTAGAGGTCGACATTGGTGAAGTCGTGAAAGTCGCTGGGGTCGGGCGAGGTCGGCCAGCTGCCGCCGAAGACCTTCGGATAGCGCACCTGCAGCCATAGCGTCGACCAGCCGCCCGAACTGTGGCCCGTCAGGAATCGGCCGCCGGGCTTCGCATCCATCCGGTATTGGCGTTCGAGCGCCGGGATCAGCTCGGTCGTCAGCGCCGTGCCCCACGGGCCGTTATTGGCCGAATCGGCGAATTCGTGGGTGCCGGTGCCGGCACCATGGTCGAGATAGATCCAGATCATCGGCGGCGCCTTGCCGTCTGCCATCAGCCGCATCATGTTCGCGGCGCTGCGCTGTGCCGACATCAGCGAGCTGCCGAACCCGCCGTCCGAATAGACCGTCGGAAACCGCGCCTTGCCGTCGTAACCGGGCGGCAAGGCCACCCAACCGCGGATGTGCGTCGGCGTGCCGCGAAACGCGGTCATCGCATTGCTCTGGAAATCGATCGGCCGGACGAGGGGAAAATATGTGGCGAGATCGGCCCGCGGCGTCGACGGGGTGGCCGGCACGACCGTGGTCAGCGTCACCAGCGGGATCGGTCCGGGAAGGGTGATCGTGACGGCCGGCGAGATCAGGTCGCCTTCGCCCCTGCCGTTGTACGCATAGTCATGGTTGCGATCGAGCACCGCCTGGACGCGATAGCGGCCGGGGGCGAGCGTCGACAGCGGCGCGGGAAACGCGTCGGTCTCCGCATCCACGGTAGCGGCACGGGCGGGGCGCAGGTCGGTCACCTCGCGCGCGGCGATCGTCGCGCCGGTCGGGGCGAAGGCATTGAAGTCGACCGGATCGCTCGCCTTGGCGCGCGGCTTGACGCGCTCCACGAACACGATCAGCCGACCCGATTGATGATCGCCCAGCGCGGGGGCGACGGTGACCGGGATCGCGACGGGCCGAGGCGCCGGAGCGGCGGCACCGAGCAGCAACGCGGCGCCGAGCAAGGTAAGCCGTCCGATCATCGATCCCTCCCTGTTATTCGTGATCGCCGTCATCGCGGATACGGTGCGCGGCGGCAAGCCATCGGTTGTGCGGCGTCGGCGGCGGACTATGCTGGCAACCGGGAGGACCCTTCATGCAGCCGACTGAACCCAACACGCCGCCGGGCAGCACATTCTGGCGCATCGTCCATCATCCGATGACGCTCCTGGCGCTGTCGGTACCGATGATCATCGCCTGCGCGATCGCCTATGGCGCGATCAACCATGTGATGGGGGGCAAGACCAACGACGCGGCCGGATTGCTGAGCGCGTGCATCGGCGCGGGCATTTTCCTGGGTGCCTATTGGCTGTTCGTCCGCTTCGTCGAGCGCCGTCCGGTCGACGAGTTCGCCTGGCGCCCAGCCGCCGGGGAACTGGCGATCGGGGTCGCGATCGGGCTGGCGATCATCAGCGTGGTCATCGCCGTGATCGCCGCACTCGGCAGTTATCGTATCGTCGGCACCCACGGCGCCGACGTGCTGCCGCTGGCGCTGGCGATGGGAATCTTTCCGGGGTTCAGCGAGGAAATCGCGTTGCGGGCCCTATTCTTCCGGCTGTTCGAGCGGTGGCTGGGCAGTTGGGCGGCGCTGGCCCTGTCGGCGGCGTTCTTCGGCCTGGGGCATATCTTCAATCCCGGCGCGACCTGGGTTGCCGCGGTGGGCATCGCGTTCGAGGCGGGGATCATGCTTGCCGCAGTCTATATGATCACGCGCCGGCTGTGGGTCGCGATCGGGCTCCATGCGGCATGGAATTTCGCGGAAGGCGGGATCTACGGCACGCCGGTGTCGGGACTGTCGGTCAATGGCTTGCTCCGCCCGTGGATCGGCGGGTCGGACCTGGTGACGGGCGGGGCGTTCGGCCCCGAAGCGTCGTTGCCGGCGATGGCGGTCGCGACGTTGGTCGGCGTCGTCCTGCTGGCGCTCGCGTACCGGCGCGGCAAGTTCGTCGCGCCGTCCTGGGTGCGGCGGCGTCAGTCGGCCGGCGCGCAGGAATAGACCAGCTTCTCGCTATAGCTCGGCGGCAGCGCGCCGCGGATCGCCTGTTGCTGCGTACCGAGTTGCCCGCGCGCCTTGGCGTCGGCGGAACATTGCTTCAGCTGGATTTGCGAGCGGATCTTGCGCGCCGCGTCCATCTGGTCGGCGCTCAGGAAATAGCGATAGTTGGTGTAGGTGCGCGTCGCCGGGTCGAATTCGGCCACCGACACGGTCTGCTCGTCCCCCGGCACCAGCACGCGAACCCATTTGCCATTGTCGTCGGCATATTGCGTGCGATCGTTCATGCAACCGTCCTGGCCCCAATCGAGGGTGACGTCGGACGCGCTGGACACCGTGACTCGACTGCGGTCGGGGGCGAAGGTGCAGGCCATCTTGCCGAGCGGGCGCGCGGTCGCTGCCGTACTGGGTCCGGCGGCGGGCACGTCGTAGCCGCCCTTGGCCTGGATCGACGCTTCGCCGGGGCGCAGCAGGAACACGACGATCGCGGCGAGCATCAGCACCCCGCCGGCCGATGCCACCCACACCGCCTCGCGCTGCTTGCCGCGCTGATACAGCAAGCCGCCGCCGCCGACCGCCAGCGCGCCCGCCACCAGCAGGAAGGCGGCGATCGCGATGACGTTCTCGGTGCGGCGCTGCGCGTCGATCCGCGCCTGTTCCGCGGCCTGTTCGCGCGCCAGTTGCGCCTTGGCCGCGGCGTCGCGACGAGTCGCATCCGCGGCCTCGGCGGCGGCGCGGTCGGCGGCCTGATCGGCGCTCAGCCGCGCTTCCAGGCTCATACATGGATTGGAGACCGCGCCGAACGGCTGCTTGGCCTGGTTGAGGAAGGCAGCGAGTTCGCTCTCGCTGATCGCGAAGGCGAAGTTGGCGTCGCCTTCCTGCCCCCTGGTGATCGCCGAATTGACCCCGAGCACGCGCCCGCAACGGTCGAGCACCGGCCCGCCCGAATTCCCGCGCGAGATGCTGGCGGTGTGGAGCAGCACGTTGACGCCGTTCACTGATCGCGTGGCCGACAGCGACCCCTCCGATCGGACCGGTGCCAGTGGCTTGATATAATCCGCCGCCGATTGCGCGCTGGCGACGTCGACATTGCCGGGATAGCCCAGGGACACGACGCCCGTGCTGTCGTCGAGCGACCCGGCATAGAGGGTGGCGGGCGGGATCTTCGCCCCGACGATCTCGATCAGCGCCAGGTCGCGCCGGCTGTCGATCGCGACGACGCGGCCCTGATACGACTTGCTGCCTTCCGACGGGACGACGCCGATCACGACATTGTCGGGATATTGCTGCGCGAGTTCGACCACGTGCGCGTTGGTGACGATCCGGTTCGGCCCGACCGCGAAGCCGGAGCCATGCCCGAACCCGACCACTTCCTGATCGACGATCGCGATCGTCACGACCCGCACGACGCTGCGCGAGGTCGCGGCGATATCGTCGGCGGCGAGGGGGGCCGCGAACATGATGCTGCCCAGGGCAAGCAGCATCGCCATCAGCCATCGCCGGATCATCGTCATCATCCGCGCCATGGCAGATTAGAAGCGTCTGCGACAGGGGCTTGCGCGGTCAGTTGCTGCCGTTCTTCCCCTTGTCGTCACCCTTCTTGTCGTCGTCCTTCGCCTCCAGCACCGTAAGCGCGCCAGCAAGGTCCTTCGCATTTATCGCGGCAAGCGCTTTCTGAGCCTTGGTCGAAAGAAGCTTATTCTCTGCCGAATAGGCGATGGGCGCCAGGGCGACCTTGGCATTTTTGGCGTCATCCTGCTGCAGGAACACACGCGCCGCGGCCAACCGCAGCCCGCTGTCGTACGGCGCGAGCGCATAGGCGTAGGTCAGCGCCTTGTTCGCATTGGCAGTAGGTTTCTGCCCGGCTTTTGCAAAACTCAGATAATATTCGTAAAGTGGCGCCGGATCCTCGGTATCGACCTTGTTCGCCATCAGGAACCAGCGGCGGATCGCCTGCCACTTCGCCGGATCGGTCACCTTGTTACGCGCGGCGATCTCGGCTTGGGCGAAGCCTTTGTAGATCAGGGCATGGATCGATTTCGGGTCCGCGGCGATCGCCCGATCGGCCGCCGCCTCGGCCGCGGCGAAGCCCGGCAGCGCCGCCGGATCATCCTTCTTGTACATCACCGACGCCAAATCGAATTCCGCTTCGGCCAGCTCATTCTGTGCGTCGGCGTCGTTCGGAAAAGGAGCGGCGAGACGGCGCGCCATGGCGGCGACGGTCGGCGCATCCTTTTTCGACACACCCGCCTTCGATTGGATCAGCGCGGGCATGATCGCCGCTGCGCCCGGACCGAGTGGCGTGACGGTGACCGTATCGATCGGCAGCTCGTCCTTGGTGAAGCGTGCCGATGGGTATCGGCGCTGTTGAGCCCATACGTCCATTTTCAAGTCCAGCGCATGGGGGCTGCCGATAATGCGCGCTGCCTCCTTTACCGGTGTGCCTGAATTTATCGCGCCGATGTAAGCCGCCAAATCCTTGCGCCGTGCCGGATCGAAGGTGAGATAATGCAGGAGCAGCCAGCCCCGGCTATACACTGCATCGCGGCTGCCACCCGACAATCGGTCCGATGGCAGCGCCTCCAGCAAATCGTCGGCCGGCATCAGACCGGAATTGCCGACCGACCAGCGCCGATACAGCGGGGGAGCACCGAACGTATAGCTTTGATCCGCACCGACGATCGCGGTCGCGTGCAATTCGGCAAACCCTTCGACAAACCAATAGGGAAAGCCGGCATCCGCCCAATGCAGGAACATCCAGTGATGGGCGTATTCGTGGAATAGGATAGCTTGCGACGACAATTCGCCACCGCCGTCGCTGCGCGGTGTGAAGGCAACCGAACCACTTGCCTGCGGATTGTAGAACCCGGCGATACCCGGCCCCGACAGTTTCTCGATATCGCCGATCCCGCCGACCACGAAAACCGTGACGCGCGACGCGGGCCCGCGCTTCAGTTCCGGCGTGACGTGCCAAACGCTTATCGCCTTGTCGAAGCGTTCCAGCTTTTCGGTGAACGCCTTCACCTTTTCCGGGGTGTCATTGTCATAGACGACGAAATGGTCCGAACTGGCGCGATACCAAGCGGCGTTGGCGGTGGTCGGTAACAAGGCAAGCGCAGCGGCCGAGAGAAGCAATTTACGGATCATTGAGTGCCCCCGAAACGGTCTGATATCCCCCGACTTTATCGCGGATTTCAGACAAAGCTATAGGGATCGATATCGACCACCACGCGCACCTTGGCGGGCCAGTCGAGGGCGCCGAGCCAATCGCGGATGACGTCCTGCACGTCGAGCGCGCGGCGAGCGTGGACGAGCAGGCGGTAGCGATGGCGACCGCGCAGCATCGCGAGCGGGGCGGGGGCTGGGCCGTACACGTCCATCCCGTCGAGCCGCGGCGCGGTGCGGCCGACCAACTGGGCGATTTCGTGTGCGGCGGACTGGTCCTCCGACGAGACGACGATCGCGGCATAGCGACCGAACGGCGGGGCACCGGCCTCGCGGCGTGCTTCGGTTTCGGCGGCGGTGAACGCGTCGGCGTCGCCCGACACGAGCGCGGCCATCACCGGTGCCGTGGGATCGTGAGTCTGGATGTAGACGTGGCCGGGCTTCTCGCCCCGCCCGGCGCGACCGGCAACTTGCATGATCTGTTGGAAGGTACGCTCCGCCGCGCGCAAGTCGCCGCCGCCGAGGCCCAGGTCGGCGTCGATCACCCCGACCAGCGTCAGATTGGGGAAGTGGTAGCCCTTGGTCACCAGCTGCGTGCCGATGACGACGTCGATGTCGCCTGCTTCCATCCGATTGACGAACTCGGCGGCCTTGGCGGGGGACCAGATCGTGTCGCTGGTGACGATCGCCGTCTTCGCCTCCGGCCACAGCAATGCGGCCTCGTCGGCGATCCGCTCGACCCCGGGGCCGCACGCGACCAGGCTGTCCTCGGCCTTGCATTCGGGGCAGGCGTGCGGAGTTGGCATGATGTGGCCGCAATGGTGGCACGACAGCCGACGGACGAGGCGGTGCTCGACCATCCAGGCGGTGCAATTCGGGCATTGGAAGCGGTGGCCGCAGGCGCGGCACAGGGTAAGCGGGGCATAGCCGCGGCGGTTGAGGAACAGCAAAGCCTGCTCGCCGCGGGCGAGCGTCTCGTCGATCGCGTTGATCAGCTTCGGGGCGATCCAGCGACCCCGCTCCGGCGCGTCCTTGAGCAGGTCGATCGCCTCGATCGCCGGCATCTCCGCCGCACCATACCGGCCGGGAAGCTTGAGTTCGGCATAGTTGCCGATCTCGACCTGCTGCCGCGTCTCGATCGCCGGGGTCGCCGTTGCGAGGATGACGGGCACGCCCTCGAACTTGCCGCGCATCACCGCGACGTCGCGCGCGTGATAGTGGACGCCCTCTTCCTGCTTGAAGCTCGTCTCATGCGCTTCGTCGACGACGATCAGGCCAAGGTTGCTATAGGGCAGGAACAGCGCCGATCGCGCGCCGACCGTGACCAGCGCCTGGCCGGTCGCGATGGCGCGCCAGGCACGGCGGCGCTGCGATTGGCGCAAGCCCGAATGCCACGCGACCGGCTCGCACCCGAACCGCGCGGTGAAGCGCTGGAGGAACGGTTCGGTCAGCGCAATCTCGGGCAGCAGGACGAGCGTCTGGCGGCCGGCGCGGATCGCGGCGGCGATGGCCTCGAAATAGACCTCGGTCTTGCCCGATCCGGTGACGCCGTCGAGCAAGGTCGGTTGGAAATCGTGCGCGGCGACGCCGGCGACCAGCGCGTCCGCCGCGGCCTGCTGCTCCGCCGACAGGACGGGCACGTCGTGATCGGGGTCGGGCAGCGGGAAGGGACTGTCGATATCGACCTCGACCGCTTCGATCGCGCCGACTTTCACCAGCCCGCGGATCACGCCGTCCGACACGTCGGCGATCGTCGCCAGTTCGCGGATCAGGCCCTGGCGGTCGCCGATCCGTTCGAGCGCCTGTTCGCGCTGGGCGGTCAACCGCTCCGGCACATGCCCGGTCGCGCGATATTCGGTGACGGTGCGCGCGCCCTCCAGCGCCGAGGTCGAGGGCAGCGCCATCCGCGCGACCGACGCCGGGGCGGCGAGATAGTAATCCGACGTCCACTCG
>Ga0164297_10005928_pt1 | contig 10348 bp, 12 predicted proteins | sample GEODES058metaG_FD_113539 | JGI IMG/M metagenome (GOLD analysis project Ga0164297, IMG submission 113539) | Dystrophic lake water microbial communities from Trout Bog Lake, Wisconsin, USA - GEODES058 metaG | ecosystem: Environmental > Aquatic > Freshwater > Lake | place: USA: Trout Bog Lake...
CTGGCTTGGCACGGTCAGCCGCATGAACGGCCACTTCACTGCCAGCAACGCCGCGGTAAGTGACGGGGCGGGGTCGTCGAGGTTGTTCAACGACCTGTCGAGGTAGAAGCGCGCAAGCTCGTAGTTCGCCACATGGTCGGCGCGGAAGAATATCGTGTTGGTGATGCCCAACCCGTCGACCCAACGCTGGAAAGGCTTCACGATCTGGTGAGGGATCTGGTCGGCGTCGGCCCCATCCAGTTCGCGCAGCAGCTTGTAGGCCTCGCTACCAAGCATCTCGGCGTCAGTGATCCGCTTGCTCGCGTTGGCGTCGAGCGTCGCCGGGTCCCCAGCGACCGCTAGATAACCGAGCGCCGTGTCTAGCATGCCCGAAATGACGTCGAGCCACTTCTCGGGTCCCCGGTGATGCCCCGGATAGACGACGCCGCGAAGCCTGGTCACCTCCCCCCTTAGTCGCTCGAGGAAGAAGGCGGCGGCCTGACGGCTCAGATCTATCGTGGCCCTAGTTGTAATGGACGTCCCTCATCGTCGCGAGCGGCGCGAGGTTCCTGTCCCGTTCCAGCGCCGAGAGCATCCGGGCGAGCAGATCCTCCACGGATGCGGTCTGGACGGGCGTGACTGCCTCGTCCTGCCCCACGCGCTGCAGCACGTCCCGCGCCTCGGCGAGACGGTGAGGCAGATCGGCGACGGATCCGCTCAGGTAACGGTCGAAGAGCGAATAACGCTCGAATGCCGAGCGCTCGGCGAGGGCGAAGGTCAAGCTATGCTCATGCAGCGCCTCCGACCCACGATCAGCCTCGGACACGATCTCGAGCAGACCACCAAGGACGCGTCCGCGGTCCTGGCCGGTGTCGCGCCCTTCGAGCAAGGCGATCCCGTTTCGCAACGCGTGCTGAAGCCCGAGATCCCGGGAGGGTTCCATTCCGAATCTCATGTCGCTTCTCCTGCCCTCAGAACCGATCGTGGCACCAAACGGTTTCCGCCGTGCAGTAGCGCCGCGCTCACCAAGAGATCATTAACATGCAGAACAAAGGATGAACATGTTCGATCTTGATTGGCGTTTATTTTGAGTTGTGTAGCATAACTCATAATATGCTCATGGCAAACACTCCTTACGTCGACGTCGTGAAAGCATCGGCGCTCAGCGGTCTTTCGGTCCACATGATCACCTATCTGGGCCGGATCGACGTAATGCACCCGACAGGCGCCGGGGGTCGAGGCCGGCGCCGGCTCTACACGTTCAACGACGTTCTTTTCCTGCGCGTGATCGCCGAACTCCTGGGGCGGGGAATCGAGGTAAAGCGGCTCGGCGCCGCGCTGAAGCGAGCCAAGGCAGAGGCGGACCTGTGGGGCGACGTCAGGGCGGCCCCTCGACACTATCTGGTAACCGATGGGACCGAGGTTTTTCTACGCCGCAAGGGCCGGCTCGAATCCAAGACAGTCGACCGGCAGCTTACTTTCGCCTTCGTCCTCGATCTCGGTCATGCCCATGCGCCGATCGTCGCAGGTTGGCCCGCGACAGCCGACCACGGCGGTCCAGCGATGTGATTGACCTTGGACCGCGACGCTCGCCGCTGCGGCGTCACAGGCGGGCGGCGTTGAGCCGAAGCGCGTTGGTGACGACGGTGAAGCTGGACAACGCCATCGCCGCCCCGGCGATCATCGGCGACAGCAGGATGCCGGCGACGGGGTAGAGCACGCCGGCAGCGACCGGCACGCCGATTCCATTGAACAGGAACGAGAAGAACAGGTTCTGGCGGATGTTGCGCATCGTCGCCTTCGCCAGGCGCCGCGCGCGCACCATCGCCGCGAGATCGCCCTTGGTGAGCGTCACCCCCGCGCTCTCGATCGCTACGTCCGTCCCCGTCCCCATCGCGACGCCGACGTCCGCCGCGGCGAGCGCCGGTGCGTCGTTGATCCCGTCACCCGCCATGGCGACCACGGCGCCCGTCGCGCGCAACTCGGCGACGATGCGCGCCTTGTCCTCGGGACGGAGCCCGGCGTGAACCTCGTCGATGCCGCCGATCGCCTCAGCCACCGCCCTCGCGGTCGCCTCGGCGTCGCCCGTCAGCATCACGATCCGCAGGCCCTCCTCGCGAAGCGCGGCGATCGCGGGGCCGGCGGATTCCTTGATCGGATCGGTCACGACGAGTAGACCCGCCAGCCGTCCGCCCAACGCGACGAACATAACGCCGGCACCGGTGGCGCGATGGCGGTCGGCCGCGAGTGCCAGGGGGCCGGGCTCCGCGCCGACCCGCTCCATCTGCGCCGCATTACCGACAACCACGGCGTCACCGCCGACCACGCCGCTGATGCCCAGCCCCGTCTGCGACTCGAAGTCGCTCGCCTGGACCATCTGGAGGCCCCGGTCGCCCGCGCCATCGACGATGGCGCGGGCGAGCGGATGCTCGGAGCGGGCCTCGACCGCGGCGGCCGCCGAAAGGACGTCCTCCGCGAAGAAGCCGGACACGACCTCGACGTCGACGAGCCTCGGCCGGCCCTCCGTCAGCGTGCCCGTCTTGTCGATCACAAGCGTGTCGACGCGCTCGAGCAGCTGCAGTGCTTCCGCGTCCTTCACCAGCACGCCGGCGTGCGCGCCGCGTCCGGTGCCGACCATGATCGACATCGGCGTCGCCAGGCCAAGTGCGCACGGACAGGCGATGATCAGCACGGCAATCGCGTTCAGCAGGGCGTGGCCGAAGCGCGGCTCCGGTCCGACGAGGTTCCAGACCACGAATGTCACGACGGCGATCAGGACAACGAGCGGCACGAACCAGCCCGAAACGCGGTCGGCCACCGCCTGGATCGGCGCGCGGCTGCGTTGCGCCTGCGCCACCATCTTCACGATCCGCGCGAGCACCGTGTCCGAGCCAACCGCCCGCGCCTCGATCGTAAGGGAGCCCGTTCCGTTGACGGTGCCGCCGGTCACCTCGGCGCCGACCTCCTTCAGGACGGGCGCCGGCTCGCCGGTCAGCATCGCCTCGTCGACCGACGAGCGGCCCTCGACGACGACACCGTCCACCGGCACCGCCTCGCCAGGACGGACTCGCAGGCGGTCGCCTTGGGCGACAGCGTCCAGCGGAACCTCCAGCTCGGCGCCATCAGCGCCGATCCTGATGGCCGTCTTGGGCGCTAGGTCGAGCAATGCCCGGATGGCGCGCCCGGTCGCTGCGCGCGCGCGCAGCTCGAGCACCTGGCCTAGCAGGACCAGCGTCACCACAACGGCCGCGGCCTCATAGTAAACTGGGACCATTCCATGCATGCGGAAAGTGTCTGGAAAAATGCCCGGCGCGACCGTGGCCACGACGCTATAGGCGAACGCCGCCCCGACGCCGATCGACACCAGCGTAAACATGTTGAGACGCCAGGTCGCGATTGAGGTCCAGCCGCGCTGGAAGAACGGAAGGCCGGCCCAGAGCACGACCGGTGCGGCCAGCAGTAGCTGGACCCAAGTGTTCCAGGCAGCCGGCACCAAGGCGATGCCCAGCGCCTCTGCGACCATGGATACCGCGAGCAGCGGCACGGTCAGCGCGCCCGCCACCCAGACGCGGCGCGTGAAATCCACCAGTTCGGGATTGGGCGCGTCGTCGAGCGACGGCTCCTCGGGCTCGAGCGCCATGCCGCAGATCGGACAGGTGCCAGGGCCGTTCCGGCGGATCTCGGGATGCATCGGGCAGGTCCAAACCGCGCCGGGCGCCGCCTTGGGCGCGGCGGGCGGCGCATCGCCCAGATACCGCTCGGGATCGGCGACGAACTTCGCGCGGCAGCCGGCCGAGCAGAAGTGATGCTCGACGCCGGCGTGCTCGGCGTGGTGCGCCGTCGCCGCGGGATCGACATCCATCCCGCAGACGGGGTCCCTGACCATCGCCGCGCCATCGGACGGGCGATGCCCGCCGCAGCAGCCTTGCCCATCACCCTTCGAGCCGTGTCCGTGATCGTGCATGTCGGTCCTCCGGCACCCTAGATGGGGTTTGACATCATGTCAGGGTCAAGAGCTTTCCCGCGCCGCCACCCATGAGGGGATACGCACCGCGGCGCGGATCCCCTCCCGACAGGAGGAAACCGTGCCGAACGCCGACAGCGTGCTGCCCGGCCTGATCGCCGGGGCGGGCTTCACCGACGTCACCGAATCGATGCTCATCCCCACGCCGTCGGGATCGATCACCGTATTCACCGCCACCAAGGCCGGCTGAAACCGATCCGTCGCCGGCACGATCGCGCTCGAAACTGCGCCGCGGACGCGCTAGTCCCGACCACCAACGGAGGAACGATGCCAACGCCCACGCAACAGATCGCCACGCACGAACAGCGTCACCCCGAGCGCAAGCGGAACCGCGCGCGGTCCGGCGGCGGGATCAACACCATCTCGAGCAGCTTCGCATGACGTCCGGGGCGCTCACCGCGCCGAGCGGCGCGACGCTCGTCAACCTCGCGGTCGGCGATCTGGACACACTCGTCCATCGCACCTTCTCGTTCGACCGCTTCGTCAACCTGCTCCGCAGCCGCGAGAACGGACTGGTCAGCCCGGGCCTGTGGGACGATCCGTTCGAGAACTTCCTGCTCGCCCACACGCTCGTCCGCACTCCCGACGGCGAACTCGGCACGCTCGAGCCGCTCGCAGCCGATTGGTACGGGCAGTGCTGGACCGCGACCGCCGACAGCGACGCCATGTGGCGAATTTACAGTGCGACGCACACGGGCATCAAGGCGACCGCGCGGCTCGGCGACCTTCTCGACGGCCTTGCCGTCTCGGCCCGCCTGGCTCCGAGCTTGCAGGCATTCGCCGGCAGGGTGGAGTATCACGACCAGCAGGCCATCGCCGCCCACATGTCCTCGCTCACCTTCACCGATCTCGCGCTTGGCGGCACGAACGACCGCTTCGCCGAACTGCTCTGCGTGAAGCGCGAGGCGTTCGCGCACGAGGACGAGATCCGGCTGCTCTATTGCGACGTCGAGCCGAAGCAGGCCGATGGCACGGTCTTCCGATACGGCTTCGACCCGAATTCGGTGCTCAAATCGATCGAGGTCGATCCTCGCATGTCGCACCAGGAAGCGGCCACCGTCATCGGCAAATTGCGATTGGAGGGACTGACCGAGCCTGCGGCCAGATCGACGCTATACGATGCGCCGTCGTTCACGATCCCGCTGGAATAGATCGCCGGGGCCACGGCTCGCCTCGACGCACCCTTGGCCGCGGTGCCGCGCCGCTACCGCCCGATGCGGCCAATCACGCCGAACAGCTCGGCGGTGAACGAGGTGAGCAGCCCGACCACGGCCGCGCCGAACACCACGATGCATAGCATTAGGGCGAGCAGCTTCGGCACGAAGCTCAGCGACTGCTCGCTGATCGAGGTCGCCGCCTGGATCATGCCAACGATGAAACCCACGACCATCATGGGGAGGAGCAGGACGGCACAGATCAGCCCCGCGACGACGAGCATCCTGCCCGTCTCGTCGAGGAGCAGCGACCCGTCCATCAGGGTATCACGCAGCGACGGGGCGTGAATATGCTCGCTCCCCCCACGCGCGTCACATCGCAGACACGGTCGGCTGAAGCGTCCCCAACCACGCGACCAGCGCGAGCACCAGCACCGCGCAACCCGTCTCCAGCGCGACGCTGACCCTGAGTGCGACGACGGCACCACGATGGTCCCGCGCATCGATCCGCGCGAAGGCTGGGGTCAGGCGGTAGCGGTTGACCGCCGCGAAGCCGAGCATCGCCGCAAAGAGCAGCAGCTTGGCGATGAGGAGCTGGCCGTAGAGCGTGCCCGGCAGCGAGAAAATGTTGGCTGCGCCGACCAGCAGCCACGCGTTCACCACGCCGGTGACCACGATGACGGCCACCACCACCGTCCCGACGAGCGAGAACCCGTCGAGCGCGCGGTGCGTCGCGCACAGATGCGCCGGATCGGTGCGGGCCGACGGCCGGGCGACGAGCAGCAGGAGGAATGCGAGGGCGCCGACCCAGATCCCGGCCGCCAGAAGGTGCGCGATGTCGGCGGCGAGGTGCAGCCAGCCAATCGCGCCTTCGCCCGTCGCGCCGTGACCCGCCCAAGCGAGACCACCGACCGCGACCGCGCCGCCGAAGCTGGCGGCCCAGAGCGCCGAAGTGGGCCGCCGCCGCACAAGGGCGGCCGCGGCGACGACCAGCGTCAGGCCGCCGATCCGGACCATCCAGGCCGTGCCGAGCGACATGCCGGTCAGGACCATCAATACGCTCTCCGCATCGACTTGGGCGAGGGGGACGCCCGCCATCGATGCGGAGAGGACCGCCAGACCCAGGATCGAGAACAATATCCCGATCAGTCCGGCGGATGCGAAAAGGGCCGGTAGCGGAAGCGAGTCGCGAACTTGCGGCGCGCAAAGCGCGAAGAAGGCCATGCCGAACGCCAGCGCCAGATCCAGATAGAGCGCGAACCGAACGACGACGTCGAGCGTGGCCAAGCTCACTTCACCTTGAAGGCGTAGCTGCCCTGCACGCGGTGCGTGTCGGTGGAGACGACGTGCCAGTCGAGCTTGTATCCGCCGCGTGCCAACGCTTTCGCCAAGGTCACGACCACGGTCTTGCCGTCGGCGGCGAGGGCGGTCGACACGGTCATCCGCATCGGCGACGACATCTTCATGCCCGGCATGTCGGTCATCACCAGCTCCACCCCGGAGAAGTTGGAGACGAGGGTTTCGGAAAAGGTCAGCTGCAGCCTGGCCGGGGAAGCGACGGCCGAGTTCGGAGCCGGGGTGGCGGAAAGCAGCTTGGGGTGGGCGACGGCAGGCGCCGCCGCGAAAAGGGCGGCGGTCGCCGCAACAAGGCCGAAACGCATCGATCCATTCTCCGTGAACCGGCCAGTCGCCGGCACAATGGATACGCGACCCGAGGCATCTCCCCTCGATCCATGTTAGTCAGGCCTGAGGCGAACTGGAACCGGCCTCGGCATGGAAGTGCAGGAAGTAGGATAATCCGAGGGTGTGCGCGCTCAGGTGCGTATCGCCATTCGAAGGAACTGGAGCACACGATGATGCAGACCGACATCGACGCGACGCTGCGCCGGCTATCGGCGGCCGACCACCCCGGCCTGGAAGGCATCGAGGATGCAGTGATGGCCGGGGTGCGCTCGCGACGCGAGACACGCACGGGGATCAGGATGGCGGCGTTCGCAGGCGTCGGCGCGGTCGCGCTGGGTGCGATGGCGGCCGGCCCCGGCACGCAGCCTGCGTCCGCCGCCCCGCTCGCCCCCTTCGGCCTGTCCGCGCCACTCGCCCCCTCGACCCTGCTCGCAGCCGACCGGTGAGGACGGCCAAGCTCGCCGCGTTCGTCGCGGTCATAGCCTTCATCGCCGCCGTCGCCGGCGTGTGGGTCGGCCGCACGTTGATCGCCACGGACCACCGGCAGGGGTCGGAACTGCACGACGTCCTGCACCACCAGCTCAACCTGGACGATCGCCAGAAGGCGCAGATCGAGGCATTGGAACAGCGGTTCGCCCTGCGGCGCCGCGCGCTGGAGCTCGAGCTAAGGTCCGACAATGCCCGACTGGCCGACGCCATCGAGGCCGAGCACGGCATCGGCCCGCGGGTGACGGCCGCCGTCGACGCATCGCACGGAGCGATGGGCGAGCTGCAGAAGGAGACGCTCGCCCACATCTTCGCGATGCGCGGCATCCTGCGGCCCGACCAGGCGGCCGCGTTCGACCGCGCAGTGGTCAAGTCACTCACCGCCGACGCTCAGTGAGGCCCGACTACGGCTCGCTCCCCGATGGGGAGCTCGCCACGCTCGCCGTGGCGGGAGGCGATGCCGCCTTCTCCGAGATCCTGCGCCGCCACCGCAGCCACGTCTACCGCCTGATCGTCGGGAACGTGGCCGACGCCGACGAGGCGCTTGACCTCACGCAGGAGACCTTCGTGTCCGCGCATCAGGCGCTGCGCCGCTACGACTCCGGACGGCCGATGCGCGCCTGGCTGGCGGCGATTGCGATCAACAAGTGCCGCGACTGGGGGCGGCGGCGGGCGGTCAGGCGCTTCCTCACCTTCGCCCGCCCGATCGACGAGGCCGCCGAGGCAGTGCCCGCTGCCGGCCCGGGACACGACGTCGTCGCCGCCGACCGGCAGGAGCTGGAACGCCTGCGGCGGGAGATCGCCGAGCTTCCCGCTTCGCTGCGCGAGCCGCTGGTGCTGCACACGGTCGAGGGCATGAGCCAGGCCGAGACGGCCGCGGTGCTCTCCATCACCGAGAAGGCGGTCGAGACGCGCCTGCGGCGCGCCCGCATTAAGCTCGCGGAGCGGCTCGGGCGCTAGCTCCGCGCGATGCTACCGCGATCACTCGGTCGCTCCGATCATCGTGGAGATATGCCCGCGCCCCAGCGCGGCATCCCGCCGACTTGACCCTGCCATTGTGTCAAGGCGCAGACCCAATCCCAGCAAGAGATTTCTTGAGGGGTCGCCCTGGGCGCCGCGTAGTCGATTGAAAGGAAGCTGTTCCATGCCAAGGGCCAAGATGAACGAGATGATCGACCGACGCGCGTTGCTACGGGGCGCAGGATACGGCGTGGGCAGCCTCGCCCTGGCCGCCTGGATGCCCGCCTGGGCGCAGAGCGTCTCGGCCGGACTCCCGTCCGACCTGCCGACCGTGTCGGGCGACGACATCACGCTCAGGATCGCGCGGCAGACGATGATGATCGATCGCCGGCCGTCGAACGCTGTCGGCATCAACGGCACCGTGCCCGCGCCGCTCATCCGGCTCCGCGAGGGGCAGAATGTGCGACTGAAGGTGATCAACGACCTGGACGAGGACAGCTCGATCCACTGGCATGGGCTCCTCGTGCCAACCCAGTTCGACGGTGTGCCGGGAGTCTCGTTCCCCGGCATCAAGCCGCGCTCAACGTTCACCTACGAATTCCCGATCCGGCAGAATGGCACCTATTGGTATCATAGCCATTCGGGAGGGCAGGAGCAGCTCGGCCTCTACGGACCGATCGTCATCGATCCCGCTGCCGCCGATCCGGTCAAGTTCGACCGCGAGCACGTGATCGTGCTGTCGGACCACAGCCAGCTGTCGCCCGAGTCGATCTTCCGGCGGATGAAGGTCGATCCCGGCCACTTCAACCGCCAGCGCCAGACGCTCGCCGGACTGCTCGCTGGTCGTGACCAGCCGCTCAAGGATCGCATCGACTGGGGCAAGATGCGGATGGACCCGACCGACATCTCCGACGCGACCGGAGCCGCCTACACCTACCTCGTCAACGGTCACGGACCGTTCGACAACTGGACGGCTCTGTTCACCCCCGGCGATCGGGTGCGCCTGCGGTTCATCAACGCGTCGTCCATGACCACCTTCAACGTGCGCATCCCTGGGCTGCGCCTAACCATCGTCCAGGCCGACGGCCAGAACGTGATGCCGGTTGAGGTCGACGAGTTCCAGATCGGAGTCGCCGAGACCTACGACGCGATCGTCACGCCGAGCGAGGACAAGGCCTTCACGCTGGTCGGTGAAGCCGTGGACCGCTCCGGCATGGCGCGCGCCACGCTCGCGCCTCGCGCCGGAATGGCGGCCGCGGTGCCGCCGCTGCGCCCGCGCCCGATCGCCACGATGAAGGACATGGGCATGGACATGTCGAACATGTCCGGCACGGGTGGCGACAAGCCGAGCGGCATGGCCGGCATGGACATGTCGAAGGGCGCCATGCCCGGCATGGACATGTCCGGCGGCCAGATGGACGGCGCCAAGGCGATGGAGCCTGGCATGGCGATGCCGCAGGCGCGCGGCGTCGATCCAACCGCCGAGCAGAACCGCTCGAGCAGGCTCGGCGGCGCGCTTTCGACCATGCCAGCGATGCCCGGCATGTCGAAAGACGGGGCGATGACGGGCATGGCAGGCGGATCGGGCGGCATGGACATGGGCGCAATGAAGATGCGCGACTTCTCCTATGCGCCAGAGGTCAGGAAGGGACCGGGCGTGCAGACCATCTCGCCAATGCCGATGGATCGCACGGGCGAGCCTGGCCAGGGCCTCGAGGACGTCGGCCACCGCGTGCTCGTCTACAAAGATCTGATGGCGCTCGAGCGCAATCCCGATGTGCGGGCACCCTCGCGCAGTCTCGATATCCATCTCACCGGCAACATGGAGCGCTTCATGTGGGCGCTCGACGGCGTGAAAATGTCGGACACCATGGAGCCGTTTCCGTTCACGCTAGGCGAGCGCGTCCGCATCAACCTCATCAACGACACGATGATGGGGCACCCGATCCACATCCATGGCCACTTCTTCGAACTGGTCACAGGCCACGGCGATCACGCTCCGCGCAAGCACACCGTGATCGTCCAGCCGGGCGGCAAGGTGACCTGGGACTTTACCGCCGAC